>ERZ761602.2828-NODE-2828-length-26090-cov-9.947801_pt1 | contig 26090 bp, 20 predicted proteins | sample MGYA00512165_ERZ761602 | MGnify/ENA primary metagenome ERZ761602 (study PRJEB28899, sample SAMN02445085) | bioreactor sludge metagenome | biome: EBPR sludge; isolation source: Thorneside wastewater treatment plant | place: Australia: Brisbane, Thorneside...
GCGTCACGTAGCCTGCTGCGCAGGCAACGTGACCTACTTCCAGATGTTCTTTGCGCGAATAGGCGCACCGACGGGGGCGACCGAAACTTGCGCCCGCTCGACGGCATCCGCTCGCCCCGGCTTGCATCGGGGCAATCACGTGTCCCCTGCGAAATTTTTCCCAGACGCGCGGAGAACTCAGCCCGACATTGCGCATGAGCTAGGCGAAGGACGTCGATGACCGCGTCCGCAAATTGCCCAAGGAGATTCGCCATGTCGCGCCACCTGACCCTGATCGCTTCCTCAGTCGCTCTTGCATTCGCCTCGGCCGCATCCGCGCAGCAGGTCGTCTACAGCCACGATTTCGACAGTGCTGCCGGCTGGCCGGACTCCGACGTCAGCGGCGACCTCACCGCCGTCTACACCGTGGTCGGCAGCGAGTACCTGATCAATCCGCTGAAGAACATGGCCTACGCGCTGGCGCCCGCACCGGCGAGCAGCCCGTCGCCGAACATGGTGGTCGAGAGCGATGTGCGCATGGCCGCCTCGCAGGCGCAGTCGCGCGCCGGCATCGCCTGTCGCGTGGGTCGGGATGGCAGTTTTTATGCCTTCAACATCATTGCGAGCGGTGGCTACGAGATCGTGCGCGTGCGCGGCAGCGATGCCGATGTGCTGGCCCAGGGCGCGATCGATTTCGATCCCTACGACGGCGCGCGCCTCAAGGCCGTATGCAGCGGCGCCCAGTTGAGCTTCTATGCCAACGGCAACTTGCTCGACGAAGCCAGCGACAGCGAAATCGGCGCCGCCGGCGGCGCCGGACTGTTGTCGGTGTCGCCGGTAGTCGCGGCCACCAATGCGGCTTTCGACAATTTCTCGATTGCCAGCCTGGGTGGCGCATCGGTGTCGAACGTGACCTCGAGCACGCGGCCGTCCGCGCCTCCGGCGATGGACGCCGGCGATGGCGGCGGCGACGGTGGCGGCAGTTACGGCGGCGACCTGCCGCTGATCGAGGAGATGGCGCTGTACGCCGACGACGGCGCCGGCAAGCCCGGCAGCAAGCGCTCGCTGTTCGACACCGGTCGCCAGCGCGTGTACCTGGTGATGGACATGGATATCCCGGTCCCGGCGAACTTCCGCGCGCAGTGGATTGCCGTGCGCGGCAGCGAAGAAAGCACCGTGCTCAACGGCAAGTACGATAGCCCCGGAAACAACCGTCGTGTCTGGTTGTACGCCGATCGCGACTGGACCGCCGGCCTGTATCGCGTCGACGTCTACGCCAACGGCCATTTGCTCGACCAGCGCGAGTTCTCGGTTTATTGAGGCGGTTGCCGGTTGCCGGTTGCCGGTTGCCGGTGGCCGGTGGCCGGTTGTTGGTCGTCGGTTGTTGGTCGTTGGAGGGCGGCGCGCCTGCGCCGCCGCTTCCGCTTCGGTGGGTCCAGACTTGTCTGGACGCCGTTGCTCGGGAGGGGCCACCTCTGCTTCGGTGGTTCCAGACGTGTCTGGACGCTGTTGCCCGGCGGGAGCCGCCTTTGCTTTGGTGGGTCCAGACTTGTCTGGACGCTGTTGCTTCTGGTCGCGGGAAAGCGTCCAGACAATTCTGGACCCACAAGAGCTGGAACTCTGCGGGCCTTTCCCGATCCCCGAGCTACACCCACCCCGTCAGGTAATACGTCGCGATGATCACGAACACCGCCAGCGTCTTGATGATGGTGATCGCAAAAATGTTCTTGTAGGACTGCCGGTGGGTCAATCCGGTCACTGCCAGCAGCGTGATCACCGCGCCATTGTGAGGCAGCGTGTCCATGCCGCCCGACGCCATCGAGGCGACGCGGTGCAGCACTTCCATCGGGATGCCGACCGCATTCGCGTTGGCGATGAAGGTCTCGCTCATTGCCGCCAGCGCGATGCTCATGCCGCCCGATGCGGATCCGGTGATGCCGGCCAGCGAGGTGACGGTGATCGCTTCGTTGACCAATGGGTCGGGAATCGCGCTGAGCGCCTTGGCGACGATCAGGAAGCCTGGCAGGGCGGCGATCACCGCGCCAAAGCCGTACTCCGACGCCGTGTTCATCGCCGCCAGCATGGCGCCACCGATGGCCTGTTTGCTGCCCTCGGCGAAGCTCTTGATCACCGGCGTCCACGCGAATGCGAGCACGCAGGCAATGCCGACCAGAAGTGCGCCCTGTACCGCCCAGATGGCGGCCACTTTGGAGACTTCCTGCACCACCGGGGCAGCGTTGCCCATCACCGTCGGCATGAACTCGTGACTGCTGCCGTAGACCTCGGGAATCCAGATCGTGAACAGCTTGTTGCTGACCCCGACCAGCACCAGCGGCAGGATGGCGATCAACGGGTTGGCCAACTGGCCGCCGCTGAACGGCGCCGGTTCGTTGAGCAGGTTGTCGCCGTAGCCCTCGCCGGCAGTCGCGGCTACGCGGCGCCGCCATTCGAGGTAACTCATGCCGCAGATCAGAATGAAGATCGCGCCGACTACACCCAGGATCGGCGCGGCCCAGGTGTCGGTGCCGAAGAACGAGGTCGGGATGATGTTCTGGATCTGCGGCGTACCCGGCAGCGCATCCATGGTGAAGGTGAATGCGCCGAGCGCAATGGTGCCCGGAATCAATCGCTTGGGGATATTGCTCTGACGGAACAGTTCCGCAGCAAACGGGTAGACCGCGAACACCACGACGAACAACGAAACGCCACCGTAGGTCAGGATGGAGCAAACCAGCACGATCGACAGCATCGCCCGTTGTGCGCCGACGACACGTATGGTGGCCGCGACGATCGACTTGCTGAAACCGGAAATCTCGATCAGCTTGCCGAAAACCGCGCCGAGCAGGAACACCGGGAAGTACAACTTGAGAAAGCCGACCATCTTGTCCATGAACAGGCCGGTGAACATCGGCGCCACCAGTTCCGGGTCAGTCAGCAGCACCGCGCCCAGCGCAGCCACCGGCGCGAACAGGATCACGCTGTAGCCGCGATAGGCCACCAGCATCAGGAAGATCAGCGCCGCCAGGACAATCAGCAGGTCCATATGTCATCGATAGCCAGGATTCCAGACCTGAAGCATCGTCGATCAGGCGGGTAGTCCAACAGCGTACGAAAGGGCAGGGGGCCGTGGGTCCGAACTCGTCTGGATGCTCCTTGCCTTTGCTCATGTAGGTCCAGACTTGTCTGGACGCTCCCTGCCTTGGCTCCTGTAGGTCCAGACTTGTCTGGTCGCTTCCTGCCTTTGCTCTCGTAGGTCCAGACTCGTCTGGACGCTCCCGGCCTTTGCTCTCGTAGGTCCAGACTTGTCTGGACGCTCCCTGCATCTGCTTTCGTAGGTCCAGACTTGTCTGGACGCTTCTCGCCTTTGCTCTTGCAGGTCCAGATTTGTCTGGATTCCTCCCCTGTGGCCGACCAGAAGCGTCCAGACAAGTCTGGACCCACAAAGGCCGACAACCACAGCACCCGCCGCCCCCAACCCACAATGCTAGAGTGCAGCAATAACGCAATATTCACGAGGTAGCGCCCGATGCCGCATCGCCCCGCAAGCTGGCGTGACCGCCTGCGCTACCGCTTCGAGAACACCCTCGCCCGTGGCACCGTCGCCATCATCGGCTGGCTGGCGCTGGTCTCGCTCGCCATCGTGCTGATCGCCGCGGTCGTGCTGGCGATCACCGGCATTGGCAGCGACCCGGCCGATCCAAGCTCGAAGCTCGGATTCGTGGAAGGCGCCTGGCAGAGCCTGATGCACGCGATGGATGCCGGCAACCTCGCTGGCGACAGTGGCTGGGCGTTGCGCATCCTGATGCTCGTGGTGACCATCGGCGGCATTTTCATCGTCAGCAGCCTGATCGGCACCATCACCGCCGGCCTCGACTCGCGCCTGACCGAGTTGCGCAAGGGTCGCTCGCGTGTGATCGAACAGGACTTCACGCTGATCGTCGGCTGGTCGAGCAAGATCTACTCGATCATCGGCGAGCTGAAGGCCGCAAACGCCAACCAGAAGAATCCGCGCATCGTCATTCTCGCCAATCGCGACAAGGTCGAGATGGACGACGACATTCGCGCCAAATTCCCCAATACCGGCAACCTGAAAGTGATCTGCCGCAGTGGCGATCCGCTCGATCTGGACGATCTCGCGGTGGTGTCGCCCAACGCGGCGCGCGCGATCATCATTCTGGCGCCGGACGACGAGAATCCCGACATCCACGTGATCAAGTCGGTATTGGCGCTGACCAACAATCCGGATCGCCGCAGCGATCCCTTTCATATCGTTGCCGAGATTCGCGACCACCGTAATATCGAGGCAGCCGAACTGGTCGGCGGCAAGGAAGCGATTTACGTGCGCGGCGACGAGCTGATCGCCCGAGTCACGGCGCAGACCTGCCGCCAGTCCGGCCTCAGCGTGGTCTACACCGAACTGCTCGACTTCGACGGCGCCGAAATCTACGTCAAACCGGAACCGAAGCTGGCCGGCCAGACTTATCGCGCGATGATCGATGCGTACTCCGATTCCGCGGTCATCGGCCTGATGCGCGCCAGCGGCGAAACCCTGATCAACCCGCCGATGGACACCCGCTTCGAAGCGGGCGACAAGGTCATCGCCATCAGCGAGGATGACGATACGCTTGTGCTGTCGGGCGACGATCTGGCGCGTGCCGACGCCAGCGCAGTGCTCGAACCGCCGACGCGCGCGGCGAAACCCGAACGCACGCTGGTGCTCGGCTGGAACCCGAAGGGCGAATCGATCCTGCGCGAACTCGACAACTACGTCGCAGAGGGCTCCGAAGTTGTCGTCATGTGCAAAAGCGACGGTGTGCGCGAGAAGTTGCTGCAGTTGTCGAAGTCGATGACCCACCAGCGCCTGCGCTACGCCGAGGGCGACATCGGCAGCCGCGCGATGCTCGATGCTCTGAAGGTGGCGAGCTACGACCACATCATCCTGCTCAGTTACAGCGACCTGCCGGTGCAGCAGGCTGATGCGCAGACGCTGATCACGCTGCTGCACCTGCGCAACATCGCCGAACAACAACAAATCGATCTGAGCATCGTCAGCGAGATGATGGACCTGCGCAACCGCACGCTGGCCCAGGTCGCGCGCGCCGACGATTTCATCGTCAGCGATCAACTGATCAGCCTGATGATCTCGCAGCTCGCCGAAAACAAGGCGCTCGACCAGGTCCTGAGCGTGCTGTTCAGCGCCGACGGCTCGGAGATCTACATCCGCCCGATCCAGGACTACATCAAGACCGACCGCATGGTCGATTTCTACACCCTCACCGAAGCCGCCGGTCGCCGCGGCGAGACCGCCATCGGCTACCGCCAGATGGCTTTCAAGGACGACGCCAGCCGCGGCTTTGGGGTCAAGCTGAATCCGAAGAAGACCGAGAAGATCCGCTTCGGCGTCAGCGACATGATCATCGTGCTGGCCGAGGACTAGCCCGCATTCCTCACCTGGGCGCACGTCGCGACCGTGAGCTACTCCGCCGTAGGAGCGACGTGCACGTCGCGACCGTCAGCCACGGAGCTGTTGTACGAGCGACGTGCACGTCGCGACCGTCAGCCACGGAGCTGTTGTACGAGCGACGTGCACGTCGCGACCGTCCGGGTATTCGCGTCGACCAGGGTCCGCCGTGGCCGAGTGCTGATACGCGAGATGCCCGGCGCTCTTTCGCGTGCGCACAAAGGCCGCGGCCGCCGGCGCGAACATGCTTCAGGCACGATCCAGCACCACGCCCGCCGCATCCGCGCGACCATGAACCCGCGCTGCGCGGCCACTGACCGATGATCGCTCGACCCCATTGACAGAAATCCGGTCCCTGTCTAATCTGCGCGGCTCACGGTTCGAGCCTATCGCGTCGTGAAATGCCGAGGTGGCGGAATTGGTAGACGCACTAGTTTCAGGTACTAGCGGGGCAACTCGTGAAGGTTCGAGTCCTTTCCTCGGCACCAATTGAACATCCGGACGGGTCCAAGACGTCCGGCGCAACACCAGAAACCCCGCTTCGGCGGGGTTTTTGCGTTATCGGGGGTGCGATGGCATCCGATCGCAGATGGGGCAACTTTGGAGGTACATTCCGCGACGGACTTCGATCACGCCGGTTGCTCAGTCAGTGTGCTCCTTCGGTGAAAGCACGGCCGCCGCTACCGGTGCAGGTTTTCAGCGCCGGCTACTTGCCCTGTCGATCCGCCGCGATTAATCTTGGCAAAGATTGCCAATAGGGGGGGTCTCCATGACCACCACGATGAACGTGTCGCTTCCCGAGCCGCTGAAGGATTTTGTCGATGAGCAGGTCAAGCGCGGCGGATACAGCAGCACCTCGGATTACGTTCGCCAGTTGATTCGCGAGCACCGCGCGCGTGTGAGCGCCGACGAGATTCGCCAGCGCATCGCGCAAGGAGTTGCGGCCGAGGTCCAGCCGGCGACCGGCCGGCCGAAGTCTTGGGCCGACTTTTTCGCAAAGGCGCCGCCGGTGAGTGATGACTTCCTCGCCGAGCGCATTGATCCACCGCCGCAGGATCGGGCGCTCTTCTGATGGCACTGTATCTGCTCGACACGGACATCAGTTCCTATTTGATCCGCAAGCGGCCGGTCGCAGTGCTGGCGCGCATGGACGCGGTGCCGCTGAGTCAGCAAGTGATTTCGGTGGTGACCTACGCCGAGATCATGTTCGGCCTGCATCGAAATCCCTCCGTCAACAACGAGCGAGCTGCGGCGCTGTTTTTCGGCACCGTCGGCGCCGTACTGGACTGGAACCGCGCTGCGGCGGATGCCTATGCCGTGTTGCGCTCGACGCTGGAATCCTTGGGACGGCCGATCGGCAGCATGGACACACTGATCGCGGCCCACGCGCTCAGCCTGGGCGCCATTCTGGTCACCAACAACGTCCGGCATTTCAACCACGTTCCCAACCTCGAAATCGAGAACTGGGCCGCATGACGTGAGCAAGACGGCGCCCGCGCGCCAAGGACGCAACGCCCGTAGCGACCAGTGGCTCGCGGTGTCACCGGCAACTTGCGCCGCCGTCGACTTCGTACGACCCATTTGAAAACTCGAATCAGTTTGGCTTTGTCGTCAATTCACGGACCAATTTATGCACGCCTGCCATTGCTTCCTCTCTGGAATCAAAGCTCCCCTGGTAGATCGAGCGAGGACCGAGCCTGACGCCATCAGGCAATGAAACGAAGACGTCATCAACAACGTATTGCTTGCCACTGAAACGATTGAGTGTAGCCGTCCAACGATACCCGTCGAGCACACCGGTGATAGTTTCAGATTCTGGTTTTGGTTTCTCGTTCATGAGCGTTCCCTTCAGAAGTATCTGTGTTTGAGGATCTTGCAGCGATAGTGACGCGGGTTCAATCCGATGCAAGTTGCTCGCCGATGGTGGAATCCCTGTCATCGACATTGGTGCTCCGATTTGGCCTTGCGCGACAGGGGTTCCACCCGATGTCTGTCTTCGGGTCGGACATGCTGCCTGGAATGACAGTCCTCAAGGAGCAGGAGCCGTAGTGTCATTGAGTGAGCCGAACCACTTCGTACCTTGCAAGCAAAACCGCCGCGCGAGGTTGTCCCAGATAACAAACTGCCGCACAAGTTATTGAATTATATTGAAACTTCTGTCTTTCGACAGGTTGTTATCCAAGTCCTCGGAAAACAAATCGATTCCCTGCGAATCCTGGCCGTCGGCTTCCGGTAGACGATGTTGCGCTCGCCTCGGGCTGGGACGGTGACCAGCTGGCCTCCGTCGTCAACCTTCCGCGTAACCTCGACCGAGTGCATGGGCGATTCGTTCGGAAATTTCGAGTGACTTGACTGCCGTCGCCTCATCCGGGAAGGCCCCACGATGAGCGACCTGATTTCTCGGTTTCACAAGACAATCCTTGAGATCGCTTTCCGATATTGGAAGACCTACGAGCTTGGCCAGCTCGATTCTACCGTTGAGCGTTCGGAAATTTTCAAACAGCCCCCTTCCGAAGGTGATACCCATTGAATCGAATTTGCGCTGAATGGCGTCAGTAAGCGTTATCTCGACCGACGACGCCGACTCAATGATCACCTTTCGATAGTCATTGCCAACCAATGCCCGCCGGGCGTCCAGAATCAGTCGCCATTCAATGGCAGGTGGAATCTTCGAAGAACACCACCTGCAAATGCTCTCGACGTCGTCGACTGATAGGTCGCGACCTGATGAATGGCCGCGAAGAACCACTGGTTTACTTGTGGGTCGGGCTTGCTTCGTGCCCTCCCACCAAAAAACATCGAGCCTACTCAAATCGCGTCCAGTTTCACGCCTCGGCTGAGTCGTCAGAATAGACATGTAATCCTCAAAGCTGGTCCGCCATCGCTCTGCGTCGTCGCGAATATGCGCTGTTGACGCAGCAAGCTGAGCTTTATCAAGTTCAAACGACATGAGCGCGCAGGTCACGCCAGAATGTCCGGCGGGCGAGCAGTATGGATGCCCCCAAAACATCAGTTCCGGACCCCTGCGCCAAGTGCGCGCAGCCGGTGGAGCCAGCAAGAATTCCCGCAGGGGATCCTTCGTTTTCGGCCAGCCAGGCTGAAGCGCAGGAAATTCCAGCGTTCCCACGTGGCCACCAATTGCGATCTCGAACGAACGCCCGAGAACCTCTCGCGCACAGAGAATTCCGAACTCTTCGAAATCCAACAATCCTTATGCGAAGCATTTCTCGGCGATTTCCATGAACCTGAACCCTTCGTTCCTTAATTCTTGTTGACTACGCATGGAACCAAGGCGGCCGCGGAAGGTGCGAACAGCCAGCGCAGAGACTCATGAAGTTTCCCCTTCGGTGTCGATGATCAGGCAGGGTGACTATGCGACAAGAAAGTGCCAGGCGTGCGCCTTGCCAACGGGAGAACCAAGCCTTACATCAGAGTGAATCACCGGGATCTTGCGGGACGAGTTCGCCGCGGAAGGCCTTGGCGAGCAGGGCTGGGGTCAGGCGGTCGATGTGGGTGCGGGCGGTGGTGTAGCGGGCTTCTAGCTGATCGGCGAGGGCGAACAGGGAATCGACTCGGCGGACGATTTCGGCTTGTTCGTCGGCAGGTGGCATTGGGACGTTGATCAACCGTAGATTGGCCTGCGACAGATTTCGCATCGACAGTTGGTTTCCGCTGGCCAAGCTCTCTATCTGTTCGCGACCTTGCGCGGACCGCAGCACGATTAGCATCCACGGCTTCAGTGGCTCTTGCATGACAAGGCGCAGAACCTTGTCCGAGAGGTAGACCGGGCGAATCACTCGGTCGACGATCACACATGCGCCGACGAGTTCCAGCGTATTTGCGCGCGAGATCAGGAAATCTCCCAACTTAATGCGTGCTGAGTCAGGTACAACCATTTGCGTTGGAAGTGTTTTGCTTTCATCGTCGTTGTATCGCCCCCATGTGACCGCGCTTATCTTGACCAGGCCGCGCTCGCTGGATGTAGGCGGGCGTTCTATGCACTGGACGTTGAGACCCGCTTCAATTCGGTCAATCAGGTCGCCCGCCGTGGCGACCTTCCAATCGCTGGCGTCACGTAGATGTTCGTTTCGCCAATCAGAGGTAAGGTCGCCGCTGGTCGCGGCGGTGAGGACGGATTGGCGGAAGCGTTTGAGGATGGCGGGGACGCGGGCGAGGTGGTTGCGGCAGGTGTCGACGCGCGCGAGCAGGGTGTCGAGTTTGTCGGCGATGCGTGTTTGTTCGGGGAGCGGTGGTAGTGGAATTTGCGAATCGCGCAAGAACTGGTAGTGCCTTGCATAGCCTCGATCGGGCAGACGGATCGCTCGCAGAAAATGAAAGAACAATCGCGGTAAAAATGCGGGACTGGGTCGAAGGATCTTTATTCCGTCCGCGCCGGCGGCGAAAGGAAAGTCGATGAATTTCAATGCCCTGGTATGGTCACCGAAAACAACCACTGGCAGTGAGGTAGCTACGGCTATGCTTTGATCATTCGTGTAGCCACCAATCAGCGCTTGGCCTTGGTCAACGACGGCAAGAGCGCCTGCTTTCACATATGCTTTCGTCGGAATTTTGTCGCGGACTGTCACGGGGGCTGCGGCGTCGCCAACTGCGATTTTTCGCCATCCCTGTGGCAGATCTGGGAAATTCTCAGAGTCGTAACTCACACCCCCACCTCATCCAGATCCACATCCTCACCCAACCCTTCCAATATCCCGCGCAGTTCCGCAAACGCGCCTTCCAGCTCCGCCATCGCTTCGCGCGCCAGCAGGGCGGGTTCGGGGAGTTCGTCATTGGCGCCGGGGCTATCGTCCTTGAGCCAGCTGATGTCGAGGCTGTCGCCGCGTTCGGCTATAGCGGCGCGGGTGTACTGGCGGAAGCGGCCGAGTTCGCCGGTGTCCTGGCGCTGGGCCAGGGCTGAGGCGTCACCAAAGGGATTGCTGCCGAAGGCGGCTTCGAAGTCGGCGAAGTGTTCGCGGGTGAGCACGGTGCGCTTACCGTATTGCGGCATGTTGGCGCGCAGATCGTAGATCCAGACGGCTTGAGTGTTGCCTTTGTCGCTGTGGCCGCGGGTGAAGAACAGCACGTTGGTCTTCACGCCCTGGGCGTAGAAGATGCCGGTGGGCAGGCGCAGGATGGTGTGCAGATTGCACTTGTCCATCAGGTCGGCGCGGATCTGTTTGCCGACATTGCCTTCGAACAGCACGTTGTCGGGCAGCACCACGGCGGCGCGGCCGCCAGGTTTGAGCGCGCGGTAGATGTGCTGCAGGAAGCAGAACTGCTTGTTGCTGGTCGGGAAGGTGAAGTCGTCGCGGGTGGGCAGGCCGCCGCCTTTCTTGGTGCCGAAGGGCGGATTGGTCAGGATCAGGGAGGCCTCGGGCAGCGCGGCGCCTTCCGGGCTCAGCGTGTCGCCGTAGCGGATGCCGCCGTCGATGTCGTGCAGCATCAGATTCATCAGCGCCAGCCGGTGCGTGTCCTGCACATGCTCCATGCCGTAGAAGGTCACGCGGCGCAGCTTGCGTTGCTGCGCCTCGGTGAGCGCGTCGAAGTCGTTGTGCTTCTTCAGATAATGATGCGCGGCGATCAGGAAGCCGCCGGTGCCGGCGGCCGGGTCCTGGATCACGTCATCGAGCGTGGGCTGCATCACCGCGACCATGCTGTCGATCAGCGCGCGCGGCGTGAAGTACTGGCCGGCGCCGGATTTCTTCTCGTTGGCGTTCTTTTCCAGCAGTCCCTCGTAGAGATCGCCCAGACCTTCGCGGCGCGCGCTGTACCAATCGAGCTTGTCGATTTCGCTGACCAGCGTGGACAGCGTGGTCGGCTTCTTGATGAAGCTGCTGGCGTTGGCAAAGATTTCCTGCACAAGCCGCGATCCGGCGGTGCCGAGGTGGATCAGCGTGTACTTGTAGTGCGCCAGTCGCTCCGGCGCAGCTTTGGCTTCCAGATCCACCCAGCGGTAGCCGGCCGGGATGTCGGTTTCAACGCCTGTTTCGCGCGCCATCTTCAGGAACAGCAGATAGGTCAACTCGGTCACGTACTGGTGGTAGGTGACGCCATCGTCCTTGAGGATGTTGCACAGGTTCCAGAGCTTGGCGACGATGTCGGTGGTGGTCATGGGGTCTCGGGGGCAAGGGAACAGCGGTCTTGATGGGTTTCTACTCGTCGATGAGCGCTCGGCGTAGTAGCGGCATGAGCAGGTACATCGTCAAGCCGTCCTCGCGCAAGGCGTTGAAACCGAAGCGACCGTAGAAGGCGGCGGCGCGCTGGTGCTTGGCGTCGACGACGACCGCATGCAGCCCGATCTGGTCGGCCAGTAGCATCGAAGTCTGCAAGGCATGACGCAGCAGCGCACGGCCGACACCGGAACCTTGATCGCGCGAATCAACCGCCAGGCGACCGATGCGAGCAACGGGAATGGGATAGCGGGGCAGCTTCAGCCCCTCTGGCCAGTTTTCGAACTCGATGGCGCCGGCACTCATCGCATAAAAGCCGCGAATGCGCGGTTGTTCGTCGTCAACGGCGACGTAGGTGCGGCTGAAGTCACGCGCGGCCTGCTGCCGAGCCAGCTTTTGCAGAAAAGTGTTGAGTGCATCCTCGCCACAATCGAAGTCCGTCCGATCGTGGTGCCGGGTCAGCGCGCAGATCTGCAGGGCCATCAGCCGCGACGCATCAGCTCTTTGAGCGCCTGATTCGGCTCGCCGGGGTTGTCCATGGCGGCCAGGAAAGCGTTTCGATCCCGGTCGGCCAGGATCAGGGATTCGTGACCAGCGACGAGCCGGCGCGCCGCCTCGTAGGCATTCTGCAGCATGAAGCCAGATACTGTAGTTCCCATCAACGCCGCCGCGCGCTCGATAAGTGCCTTGGCCTCTGGGCTGGTTCGCAAGTTGATTCGGGCAGATTCGCTACGCGGGTGAAGCGTTTCGCTACGCGGGTGAGGCGTTTCGCTGCGCGGGTGAGGCGTTTCGCTGCGCTGGTGAAGCGCTTCGGTGGTTGCAGGCATGGCGGTGGCACTCTTGTGCGATGCCGATATTGTACGTCAAATTGACTTACGCGGAGCACGCGCCGTGTCGCGACTTTTGCTTGGGTGGCCACTCTGTACGCTACCGGTGTTCCAGCGTGTTGTTGTGCCGCGCTTGCTCGGCAGGCGACCGCAGGTCGTGCTTTGTAGTGCCGCGCTTGCTCGGCAGGCGACCGCAGGTCGTGCTATGTAGTGCCGAGCTTGCTCGGCAGAAGCAGAAGCAGAAGCAGAGGCAGAGGCAGAGGCAGAGGCAGCGGAGCAAGCTCCGCTCTACGAAAGCGGAAGCCAAGGCGAAAGCAACGGCAGAAGCGTTCGGACGAGTCCGAACCCACCAAAGCGAACACAAGCGGGCTATGCGGCGGGCTGGGCCCAGATGGCGTCGTTGAAGGCGTCGAGGGTTTGCAGCAGTTGGCCGTCGAAGACGCGGTTGATGCGTTCGAAGCCGCCGCCCTGGGTGCGGAACAACAGGTCGGGGTCGTCGAGGGCTTCGCGGTCGACCAGGGTGTTGGCTTTGGTCTGGGCGGCGATCTTTTTCAGCCAGTCGCGTTGGGGGCCGCTCCAGGCGCGTGAGCTGAGCAGTTTCTGCAGGGCGTGGTCGACGCGTTCGTCGTAGGGGATCAGCGGATCGCCAATGGCGGCTTGGCGGATGAAGCCGACGATACGGGCGGCGATTTCCTGGTTGGTGGTCTGACGCCACGCCAGCGCCAGGTCGACTTCCTTGAAACCGGCCAGATCCAGCGCCAGTGCCAGTTCGCGCAACTGCTTGCGCGTGAGTTCGCGCGGGCGGGTGAGCACGGTCAGCAGGGCCGGCATGTCGTTGCTGTGGCTGTTGATGAAGGCGGCGAAGGCCTTGAGGTAGTCCTCCGGGCGCTGGGCATTGCCGAAACCACGCTCGGCGCCGAGTAGCGCATCGGGGTGTTCGGACACCAGAATCGGTGCCGCGCTGCCACTGCCCTTGCGATCGAGAATCTCGCCCAGTCCTGCGAACTGCGTGAACCAGCCGGCAATCTCCGCGGGCGCCAGACTGCGCAACTTGGCGATAAAGGCGTCGGGTGTCATGCCGGTGCGGGTCTCGAAGTCGCGCGCGGCGGCCTCGTCCAGATGGCGCTTCTTGCGCTGCAGCTTGGCGACGAACTGATCGCGCACCAGTGCGCGTTCTTCGTCGCTGCTGACGCGCGCCAGTTCTTCGGCCAGTTGCGTGAAGCCGATCGCCGGGTTGATCACCACCGGCTTCATTTCGGTGAACTGCTGCAGCGCTTCGTAGATGCGCACGGCGTCGAAAATACGGAAGCTGTCCTTGCCGATCTCATCGCATAACCGGGTGGCACGGCCGAGCATCTGATCGAACAGGATGCGGCTGTTGACGCGGCGCAGGAACACCAGATTGCAGATCTTCGGTACGTCGACGCCGGTGGTCAGCAGATCGACGGTGACGGCGACGTTCGGCAGCTTCTCGTTCTTGTAGTTGCGGATCAGCTGCAATGGCTTGTCGGCGGCACCGGTGATCTTGACCACCGCATCATCGTCGACCGCCAGGTAGCGCTCGCGGAAGGCCTGCTTGAGCAGATCGACGACCTGATCGGCGTGGGCGTCGGTGGCACAGAAAATCAGCGTCTTCTGCGGCGAATTCGGATCGATCTCGGTCGCCAGGTATTGGCAGACCACGCGATTGAAGGGCTCGGTGATGACCTTGCGGTTGAAGTCCTCGATATCGAGCTTGATCTCGTCCGGCGTGGTGTAAAGATCGAGCTGATTGCTGCCCGGCTGGTAGATCGGCACCTGTTCGCCGACCTTCCAGACGATGCCATTGCTCGACAGCTCGGTCTTGATCTGGATCGGTGGCTCGTGATCGACCAGATAGCCGTCGATCACCGCCTCGCGATAGCTGTAGGCGTAAATCGGACGCCCGAAGATCTGCGTGGTATGCAGTGCCGGCGTGGCGGTAAGGCCGATCTTGGTGGCGTCGAAGTACTCCAGCACGCGGCGGTACTTGGACACGTAGTCGTCGAAGCCGCGAAAACCCAATTCGGTGTCCGACAATTCGCGGTCGAGCAGATAACCGCGATGGCATTCGTCGACGACGATGCAGTCGTACTGATCGACCGCAGGTGGCGTGACGCCCTCGCTGGCGAACATCACGCGTTGCACCATGCCTTGCACGGTGGCAATGTGCAGCGAGGTCGCCGTGTCCGGTGTCTGTTCGCCCAGTTCCTTGATGCCAAAGGTGTCGGCGAAGGTCTGCAAGCCCTCCATCCGCGTGTCCTTGAAGGCATTGGCGGCCTGCTCGCCGAGCGCGGAGCGGTCGACCAGGAACAGCACGCGGCGGAAGCGCTGGGTCTTCAACAAGCGGTAGATCAGTGCGATGCAGGTCTTGGTCTTGCCGGTGCCGGTGGCCATTGCCAGCAGCATCTCGCGCTGGCCGTCGGCAATGGCTTGCTCTGCGGCCTTGATCGCCGCCTGCTGATAGGGGCGCAGGCTGAATCCGTAGTTGAAGGGTTCAGTCTTCAGCTGCGCATTGGCACGGTTCTCGTCGCGCTTGAGCAGGGCCATCAGGCCTTCGGGTGTGTGCCAGCCATCGAGCGCGTGCGCCAGGTTTTCCGGCAGGCGCAGATCGCAGAACCAGACGCCGCTGCGGGTGGCCAGTTGCCGCAGATAGCTGCGGCCATTGGTCGAGTAGGCAAACGGGATGCGATAGGCCCGTTGGTCACCCGATGCGGGCGGCAGCGTGGTTTCGGGACTTGCACTGAAGTCCCGGCTGTAGCGCTTGGCCTGCAGCAGCGCGCCAGAGACGTCGGTGTTCTTGCGCTTGGCCTCGACAGTGGCAATGGGAGTCAGTCCGACGAACAACACGTAATCGGCGGGGCCGCTGGCCGTCGGCCATTCGGCGATGGCGAGGTTCTTGCCTTTCTCCGGCCGGGTCCCGGCGCCGTATCGAATCACGGCCGAGTCCGCGGACCAACCGGCCTGGCGTAGTTGTCCGTCGATCAGCTTGCGCGTTTGCGCTTCATCGAGGCGCACTTCCGCTGCCGCCGTGTTCGATGCCGTGACCATCGCGCTGATCGCCGACTTCGGCTGGGCCATTGCCTGCAGTTGCAGCGAGGCCAACTGCTTTGCCAGCGCTGCCTTGGCGTTTTCGGCTTCGGCAGCGAGTTGCTCCCAGAAGCCCTGATCGTCCTGCGCTGACTTAAGGCTGGCCTCGGTGGCCTGGAGCTTGGCGGCGGCCTGCTGATTGGCCTGCCGATATTCGGCCAGTTCGGCGGCGAGGCGTTCCAACTCGGCCTGCAGTTCGGCGGACTTGTCGCTGGGCGCCTGCGGTGGAATGAAAGCCCCGGACTTGTACGCCGCATCCTTGAAGCTGCGGTGGTACCAGACGCCCAGTTGCCAGGTGATCTTCAAAGCCGCCAGCGCCGTTCGATGGTCGCCAGTCAGTGCGTGGTTAGCCGCATTGCCGGCGCGACGCACCTCGGTGAACAACTGCGCAATATCGCGCGACAGGATGCCGTGATCCTGCAGGCGCCGGATCAGCTCGTATTGCGGCTCTTCCGAACTGAGGTAAATACCGACGCGCGTCGCCACCAGTTGCGCCAGCAGCTCCGTGAGCTGGCGCAGTTTCAGCAGCGCCGTGTTCGGATCTTCAGGAAAATAGCGCTCAGCCAGCAGACCCAGTCGCAAGAGCTGGGGATCGTGCTCCCGCAGGATCGCGAAGTTGCTGGGAGGTTGGGGCACCGGCGCTACCTGATGCGGGAGGCTTGGGCCAATGGTAGTGGACTGGAGCGTGCGAACGCACCATATCTGGTCACCACGCGGCCGGGTTTTGCGTACTGCGCTTCGATCAGCCTCGCGCGTTGCTGCAACGCAGTACGATGATCGTGATGTTGTCGCGGCCGCCGGCGTCGAGAGCGGCCCGAATCAGCTGGTCCGCGCAGCCCTGTGGCGACGATCCGGGTTGTGCGAGGATGCGGGCAATCTCGTCGTCCTCGACGCGATCGGTCAATCCGTCGCTGCACAGCAGGATCTGCATGCCCGGACGCAAGTCGCCGGTAATCCGATCGATGCGCAAGGCGCCGGCCGGATTCACGCCGAGCGCCTGCAATACCATGCTGCGGTGCGGGTGCACGCGCGCCTGGGCAGCGGTGATCAGGCCCTGTTCGACCAGCGCCTGGACGTGGGAATGGTCTTGGGTCAACGCCACCAGGGTGTCGGTATGCAAATAAGCGCGACTGTCGCCCACCCAGGCGACCTCGAAGCTCGATTCGCGAATCTGCAGCGCCACCATGGTGGTGCCCATTTCGAGGGTGCTTGCCGAACTGCTCGATTGCGCCTTGATTGCTTCGTGCGCGGCAGCGAGTGCGTCGACCAGGCTCAAGCCCGCGACTACGCTGTTGACCACGGTATCACGGGCAAGTGCACTGGCGACTTCGCCAGCCTGGTGGCCGCCCATGCCGTCGGCGACCAGCCATAAACCGAGCTCAGGTCGCGCCAGACAGACATCCTCGTTGTGCTCGCGTTGCAAGCCGACGTCCGTACCCAGAGCAAACTCGATCTTGAGGTTGTTGGTAAACATCGCCTAGTCGACCAATATGACCCGATGGGCACGCGGATGACGAGCGACCAAAGTCGATCGACTCTGGTAGTTCGGCCACCTTTTGCCAGCGGACGGGGCAGGGTGCGTCGTGCAGGGAACGAGAGCGCTCATTCGCTTGAAGATAGCGCGCGGACGGCGCCATCGGCAATCGCGCTGCCACGGCAATGATGGCGTGGGTCATGCCGCAGGCTGCGGCAATACCTTGCCCGGATTGAGGATGCCCAACGGATCGAACTGCGCCTTCAACGCGCGCATCAGCGCCAATGTCGCGGCGGGAATGGCGCGTGGCAGGAAGTCGCGTTTGTCGATGCCGACGCCGTGTTCGCCGGACAGTGTACCGTCGAGCGCGATGACCAGGTCGAAGACCTCGTCGAGGCAATCGCGGGCGCGCGATTCGGCCTCGCCGTGGGACGGATCGTAGAGCAGGTTGACGTGCAGGTTGCCGTTGCCGGCGTGACCGAAAGTGACGATCAACGTGTCGTGCGCCGCGCTCAGGACCTGCAGACCGCGTACCAGTTCGGGCAGTCGCGTGACCGGGACGACCACATCTTCGTTGATCTTCCGCGGCGCCAGCGAGCGCAGGATTGGCGAGAGCGCCTTGCGCGCAGCCCAAAGCTCAGCGCTGTCGGCCGTGCTGCTTGCCTGGCGCACATCCAGGCACCCGCTGCCATTCGCGGCGGCAGCGATGGCGTCCACGCTTTCTGTCAGCGTCCGGGCGGAGCCATCGGCCTCGATCAGCAGCAGCGCCCGCGCAGCGGCCGGCAGGTCGAGTCCGGCGCGTGTGCGCACCAGTTCGATCGCGCGCGCGTCCATGAATTCGAGTGCCGAGGGCGTCGCCGGCTGCGCCATCAGCCGCGCAACCGCTTCTGCGGCCGCATCGATGGATTCGTACAGGGCACGCAGTACCGCGCGCGCCTGCGGCAGCGGCGTGAGCTTCAAGGTCGCCGATGTGATCAGGCCGAGGGTGCCTTCGGAGCCGATCAGCAGTCGCGACAAGTCGTAACCGACCGCGCCCTTCGTGGTGAAACTGCCACAGGCGACGATTTCGCCGGTACCCGACACGAAACGCAGACCGAGCACGTTTTCGCGGCAGGCGCCGTACTTGACGGTGCGCGGACCGCCGGCATTGCAGGCGAGATTGCCGCCGATACTGGAATAGGGTGCGCTGGTGGGGTCGGGCGGCCAGAAGAATCCGGATGGCTGCAGTGCAATCTGCAGGTCGCCGTTGATCACGCCCGGTTCGACCACGGCAAAACGGTTGCCGGTTTCGATGCGGGTGATGCGCTGCATGCGTTCGAAGCAGACCACCACGCTGGGTGCGAGTGGCACGGTCGCGCCGGTTGTGGCGGTGCCACGGCCGCGTGCGACGATCGGTGTACGGCTGGCTGCGCAGGCACGCACCAGCGCCTGCACCTGGCCCTCGTCGGCCGGCAATGCGACCGCCAGCACCGGGCCCTGGCGCCTGGAGTTGTCGTATCCGTAAACCGCGCAACTGGCGGCATCGGTCAACAGCGCGTCGATCGGCAGCGCGTCGTGCAGCGCGGCCGGCAGCCGGCTCACCAGCCAGCCTCGTCGATGACGATCACGTTCTTGACCCAGCGTGTACCGCCTGCGCCGAGTGCGATGGCGTCGAAGCGGGTGGTCCAGCGCGCGTACTTCGGGTGATCGGCAAGGTACTGGCGCGCCGCGGCGATCAGTCGGCGTTGTTTGCCGGGCGACACGCTGTCGAGGCCATCACCATGGCCGCCATCGGTGCGAAAGCGCACTTCGACGAACACCAGCGTGTTGCCATCGCGCATGACCAGGTCGAGTTCACCGCCGCGCGCCTGGTAATTGCGTGCGATCAGCGTCAGACCGGCAGCGCGTAGTTGCTCGAGGGCGGCAGATTCGGCGCGATCGCCGATGCGGCGAGCCGTTTCGTGTTCGCCGACGACCGCTGTCGCGTGCCCCGTGCCCCGTGCCCCGTGTCCCGGCGTCCGCCGCGAGCCAACCACCCTGGCCCAGAGCCGCGCGAGCATTTCAATCCACCGGTCGCGGACTGGCGCCGGTATAACGCGCCCAGCCCGGCTCGCGACGGATGCGACCATTGGGATCGGCGCTGAGCGCGCCGGTGGCGCCAATCACCGGGCGGCCGGGATTGCGTTCCAGCCACTCCAGATGCGGCAACAGGCGATAAGCGTCGATGCCGAACGCGAACAACCGCGCCGCCGGACCCGAGGCGGTTTTCAACGCGACCAGTTGCGCGCGCGTCGGAATCGATGCTTCATCGGTGGCGCCAAGCAGCCACGGCACTTCGCAGAACTCGACGCCATCGAGATCGACGTCGGCGGCGCTGTTGCTGCCGCCGTAGATGGCGCTGGTGGCGAGAATCGGAAAGCGCGTCGCTTCGAGACTCTTCAATTGCGGCAGCAGGATGCGCGCCTGGGCGTTGCGCGCGAACAGGAAGATCGCGTCGACATCGGCGCGTGGCGTCGGGTCCATCCTGAGCTCGGTGCCGAGCAGGCCACGCAAGAACTGGACTCTCGCCTGGCTTTGTTCGATGCCGGTCAGGCGACGGATCTCGTTGGTCTGGTCGGCCGCCGACGGATCATATTCGGCCTGACCCGCGACCACGCCGCCCTGCGCGCGCAGGCGCTCGCCGAAGGCCGCGGCGGCACGCTGACCGACCTCGTCCCTGGGCACCAGCACCAGCGCACGCCTGAGCCCGCGTCGGATCAAACGATCGGCGGCGGAAACGGCTTCTTCCTCGGGCAACAGTGCGAACTGCAGACTGCCCGGCGGTGGCAACGCCGGCGCGTCGGCATAGTTCAGGGTCAGCGTCGGAACGCGCTGGACATCGCTCTGGAACAGTTGCGTCACGGCTTCGCGTGAAATCGGGCCGAGCACACGTTCGGCGCCGTCGTCGAGCGCCAGCTGGTATGCGGCCATCGCTTCCTCGACGGTGCTGCCGACGTCGTAGACCTTGATCGCCGGACGCGGATTGGGATCGGCAAAGTAGGCCGCGAATATGCCTTCGCGCACGGCGGCGGCCGCGGCTGCCAGCGGGCCCTTGCTCGGCAACAACAGCGCGACGCGACCGTAGGTTGCGCGTTCGATGTCGTGCAGCACCACCGCAGGCGTGAACGACTGCTCCAGCGGCCGCGACGTTGCGATGTCCGAGGCGTAACTGCCGCCACTGCCGCTGGCTTCGGCTTTTGCCCGCGCGCCGGCCAGCAGCCACGGATACAAAGGATCGTTGCGATCGGCCTCGCGCAGCCGCAGGCGCAGGTCGGCTTCCGGCAGGCCGGCGACCAGCGCGCGGATCTCGGCGGCATTCGCGGCTTTGTCGGATCCCTCGCCGAGCAATGTATCGAGCGCGACCCGATCGCCGATGGCGTCGAGCACGGAATTCTGCGAAGCATGCGCGCGCGCCCGCAGTTCGTAATAACGCGGCGCGCGATCCTCCGGTACGCTTCCGGTCGGCGTGGCCAGCAGTGCCAGCGCGCCGGCAGCATCGTTGCGCGTCAGCGCCAGTTCGGCCTGCATCAGATCGAGTCGAAACTGGTCTTCGCGCGGCAGTTTGGCGCGGTCGATGTTGTCGACCAGGCCCTGCATGGCAGCAGCGTCGCCTTCTTCGCGATAGGCTTCGGCGGCGCGCAAGCGATAGCGGTCGCGCTCGCTGCGACTGGATCGCGCCAGATCCAGCCAGGCCTGCGCGGCGGCGCCGAACTCGCCCTGCAGGAACAACGTCTGCGCGTCCATTTCGCTCGGCTGGTCGGCGCGCCGCGACGGCGTGCTCTGGCAGGCGGCGAGCGCAAGCACGGTCGCGAGCAGCAAGGCGGTTTGCAGCAGCGCGCTCGCGCGCGATGAAGGCAGCTTCAGCGTCATGGTCAAAGCGGTATCGTGCGGATTCAACGTCGCATCATAGCTTGGGGTGAACATGTCCAGTGCCACCGCGCCATCGACCTTGTACGTGGTGGCGACACCGATCGGAAATCTCGAGGATCTGTCCCTGCGTGCGCGGCGCGTGCTGGGCGAGGTGGACGCGATTCTGGTGGAGGACACGCGTCAGAGCGCGGTGCTGTTGCGCCACGCCGGCATCGAGCGGCCGATGCTCGCGGTGCACGAACACAACGAGGACGAACGCGCCGCCGCGCTGGTGCAGCGGCTGCGCGATGGCCAGCGGCTGGCGCTGATCTCGGATGCCGGCACGCCGCTGATCAGCGATCCGGGCTTCCGCCTGGTCGCAGCCGTGCGCGCCGCCGGTTTCGCGGTTTGCCCGATACCCGGCGCCTGCGCCTTGATCGCAGCCCTGTCGGTGGCTGGCCTGCCGACCGATCGCTTCAGTTTCGAGGGTTTCTTGCCGGCGCGTGGCGGCGAGCGGCGTACGCGGCTGGAGGCCGTGGCGGCTGATCCGCGCACCCTGGTGTACTACGAGGCACCGCACCGGATCGCAGAAACGCTGGCGTCGGCGGTCGAGGCTTTCGGCGGCGAACGACGGGCAGTCATCGCGCGCGAATTGACCAAGCGTTTCGAAACCATCCTCGACGGCACGCTGGCCGAGTTGCAGCAACGCGTGCTGGCGGACGCCGATCAGCAGCGCGGCGAGATCGTGCTGATCATTGCCGGCGCGCCGGCCAGCGACGGCGCCGCGCGTATCGCCGAAGGCAAGCGTCTGTATGCGCTGCTCATCGGCGAACTGCCGCCGGCGCGCGCCGCGAAAGTCGCGGCAGCCTGGGCGGGTGTGCCGAAGAAGGTCTTGTACGGGGGCGGGGAGTAGGGCTGGTGTTGCTGATGGTTGAGCGGATTGGTCCGTTGTGGTTTTGGCGCGCTGGCCTTGATCGCCAAAAGCGTCCAGACGAGTCTGGACCCACCAGAAGCTCCGGTCACCGAAGCATTCCCGAGCCCCGTGCCACGAGCCGTGTTCAAAGGGCGAAACGCCGCTTGCGCGGCGCTTCGCTGCCAAACACATCGCTTCGGTTCACCGCGGGTCCGGCACGAAACCGGGAAACGGACGGGCGTCGCCGCGATTGGCGTAGTGGCGGTATGGCGGCGGCAGGATGCCAGCGGCGACCAGGTTGCGACGGCTGTCGTACCAGATCGCATTCACTTCAGCCGGCTGCGAGCTGGCACGCACGAACTGGGTCTGGCGCGCATGGCTCCACTCACGTTCGCCGTGGCCGGTGCCGAGTTTTTCGCCGCTACGCTGGGGCCCTGGCACGCTGCTCGATTCAGCCGAGGCCTGGTCGCGTGGCGACGGCGCTGCCGCGGGCGCGCCGGCAAAGGGCTCGGCGCCACGTTCGCGCTTGGACAGCGCGATCTCGTCGTCGTATTGCGGGTAGTAGCGCTGTTCGGCGAACACGGCAACACCGATCACGCCGACATCGCCGGGTCGTCCAGTGCGAGCAGCGTAACTCTCCGGAAGCGGCGCAAAATTGAATGCGGCGATTTCGCTCATGTTCTTGCGCCAGCCGTTGATGGTGGTCGACTGCCAGGGATCGAGCACGTAGCCGGATTGGCCGGGATTGGCGGTTTCGCCGGTGACGACATTGACGCCGTCGACCGAGACGACCGCCAGCACGCGCTCGCCGGTGCGATTGGTCAGGCGGATGGCGTAACGGTGACCGGGCTCGCCAGCCGCATACAGGCGGCCATCGAAGTGATGCAGCGGGATGCTGCGGCCCAGCGTGCGATCTTCCAGTCGCACATCGACGCGTTGGGCAACGGCCAGACCGGGCAGCATTGCAGCGGTCAGGGCGATCGTCTGGAACAGGTTTCGCGGGGTCATGGCCGTCTCCGTCGGCGTGGGTTCAATGACTCAAACGCCGCCGGGAGAGGAATGGGGTTAAAGCGCGTACCTGAGGTTTGCCGCATGGCGGACGGCATGACGCGACAATGTAGGAGCGACCTGCAGGTCGCGACCGTCAGTCTCGCCCTGAATTGCTGCAGAGCGCAGCGTCCCGCGTCACTGGTCGCGGCGTATACGCCGCTGCTACAAACTCGGCGGCGTTGGATCCGCCGCCTCGTCCGGACCCGCCAGCACCTCGTCCGGCGGCGGCAGCGCGTGTCCCGGTGTCACCACTCGCGAAAGCAACCAACCCACGGCCTTGCCCAGCGGTCGCAGCGGTGACTGTTGTTCGGCTGCGATTGGTGTCGACGTGCCTTCGGTGACGCGAGCGATAACGAAGCTGAATACGTAAGCGGGCTCCGAGCCCATGCGCAGGTCGGTGATGACGACCTCGTCGCCCTCGCGATTGATCGCGAAATAGCCGTGGGTGAACCAGCGGAGGCGATCGAACGCCCACTGGCCGGACAATGCAGGGATCAGTTCGTCGGCGCTGGCAAAGCGACGCCAGGGACCGGGCCAGTCATCGGCCAGCAGCGAATAGTAGGCCTCGCGATAGCCGCCTTCGTCGCGCACCAGTACGCGCCAAAGCAGCGTATTGAACGCGCTGGGTAGCGCCAACACCTGGGACGGCGTCGCGCCCATATCCGCCAGCGCCTGGCGGGCGTGTGCCTCGACATGGCGCTGCGCGACAACGCTCCAGCCCAGATACGCGGTTGACAGCAACAACGCCAACGGCAGTGATCGCGCCGCGCTCGCGCTGTGTGGCCGCAACGCCACCGCGACCATCGCCAGCAGCAGCGGCAGCGTGTACAGCGGATCGATGATGAACATGCTGCCGACCCCGAATGGGGTGGTGTCGAAGGGCCACAGCAGTTGCGTGCCGTAGATGGTCATCGCATCCAGCAAGGGATGCGTGACCAGTGTCAGCCAGAAGATCGCCAGCCAGCGCCGGGGCGCTTCACGCAGCGCCGGATCGAAGCGTCTGCACACCAGCCACAGCATCGGCGCCAGCGCGCTCAGCAGCCACAGCGAATGACTGAAGCTGCGGTGGTAAGTGAAGTCGGCGACGGCATCGCCATAACGGACCAGTACGTCGAGGTCCGGCAGCGTGCCAAGTGCCGCGCCGTAAACCAGCGCCCGACGGCGTTGTTCGGGCGGTGCGATGGCGGCGGCGAGCGTCGCCCCAAGTGCGATCTGGGTCAGCGAGTCCATCGGCGCAGTCTACGGGTGTCGCGTGAAGCTGCCGACGACGGCGGGACCTGAGCAGCGACGATGTAGCATCGGGCCGATTGAACCTGGGCCTTCTGTAACCCGTGCCTCTGCGCCTGTTGCTCCTGAGCCTGCTGTGGATGCTGTCGCTGAGCTGTGCAGCCGAACCCGTGCGCCTGACGGCCGCGAGCGGCTTTCGTGTCGACCTGGTTCCGGCGCTGCAGATGATCGACCCGCAGGCGAATAGGGCGGACGCCCGGAGTGCCTGGCTGGCCGTCGAGCGCGGCGACCTGGCGCCACTGACCGGCGCCAATCCCAGTTTCGGCTTCATTCATGGCATGCGCTGGTTTCATCTGAGCATCGCCAACCACGACCATCCGGCACAGCGCTGGCAACTGGTGATCGAGCAGCCGCGCATCGATGAGATCCAGATCCACACGCGCGACCACGACGGAGGAGTTCGCCAGTATTCCCTTGGCGACCGGCTGCCGTTTGCCGCACGCGGCGTTGCCCACCGTTATCCCAACGTCGAACTCGCGTTGCCGCGCGGCAGCACACTCGAGATTCTCGTTGGCGTGCGTTCGACCTCTTCGATCCAGTTGCCGCTGCGCTTGTACACCCCCACAGAGCTGTGGGCCGCCAGTCATGACGAGCAGGCAGGGCTGGGGCTCTATTACGGCATCCTGCTCGCCTTGTTCCTCTACAACCTGGCGGTATTGGCATCCATCCGCGATGCCAGTTACGCCTATTACCTGGGCTATCTGGCCGCCTTCGGTCTGCTGATGCTGGCCTTCAACGGGGTTGGCTTTCAGTACCTGTGGCCAAAAGCAACCACCTGGCAGAGTGCGTCATTGCCGGTATCGATCGGCGCGGTGCTGTGTACCTCGTTGCTGTTCGCCCGCAGTTTTCTCGACTTGCGCCAGCGCGTGCCCCGAGTGGCGCGTCTGTTCGACTGGGCGGTTCCCGGATTCGCGCTGTTGACCTTGATGGCCTTCACCCGTTGGCAGTTGCAGGTGACCCAGTTGTTGAACATCGGCGTCATTGCCTTCGGCATCGTGGTCACGGTGTCGGCGCTGATCAGCGGCCGTGGCGGATATCGACCGGCATGGTATTTCCTGCTCGCGTGGGGCCTGCTGATTGCCGGCGGCGTGGCCTTGCCATTGTCCTCTTTCGGCTTGTTGCCGCGATCCACGGTCACCGAGTTCGGGCTGCAGATCGGTTCGGCGCTGGAAATGTTGCTGCTGTCGTTCTCGCTGGCCTATCGCATTCACCTGCTGCGCAGCGAGAAGGAAGCCGTTGAGCACGACGCCCGCAACATGCTCGAAGCCCGCGTCGACGAGCGCACCCGGAAACTCGCCGAAACCGCCCGCCAGTTGAGCCTGGCTAACGCGCAACTGGAGGATGTCAATCGACGCGACGGTTTGACCGGTGTCTACAACCGGCGCTATCTGGACCAGGCGATCCGCGTGCAATGGCAGACTGCCGCTGAAACCGGGCGCAGCCTGGCGCTGCTGATGATCGACATCGACCACTTCAAGTCGATCAACGACCAGCACGGTCACGGTGCCGGCGACGATTGCCTGCGCGTGTTGGGACGCCTGCTGGAAGGTTGTTTCCCCGAGCAAAGCGCGATCGTCGCCCGTTACGGCGGCGAGGAGTTCACCGTGGTGCTGCCAGGGCACGATCGCGACCTCGCCCTGCAACGCGCAGAGCAATTGCGCCAGGCGATCGCCGCCCGGCCCATCGAAACGGAAGCTGGTGCGATTGCCATGACCGTCAGCATCGGTGTTGCCGCCATCGATCCGCCGGCGACCGCCGGTGCCGCCGAGTTGCGCAAGCGCAGCGACGAAGCGCTGTTCCTCGCCAAGCGCAGTGGACGTAATCGAGTCGTGGCCGGGTAGGGAACCCGCGCGGCGGACTCCGCCCAACCTTTGCTCTGGTGGGTGCAGACTGTCTGCCGTTGTGGGTCCAGACTTGTCTGTTGTTGTGGGTCCAGACTGTGTGCTGTTGTGGG
>ERZ761602.2830-NODE-2830-length-26081-cov-7.536387_pt1 | contig 26081 bp, 29 predicted proteins | sample MGYA00512165_ERZ761602 | MGnify/ENA primary metagenome ERZ761602 (study PRJEB28899, sample SAMN02445085) | bioreactor sludge metagenome | biome: EBPR sludge; isolation source: Thorneside wastewater treatment plant | place: Australia: Brisbane, Thorneside...
GCGCTACATCGCCGGCCACGAGGACCTGGACACTGCGCGCGAGCCCGCCAGCGACGATCCCACCGTCACCGTGCCGCGCAAGATGGACCCGGGCCCGCTGTTCCCGTGGGATGCCGTGCTGCGTGCGACGCCGCTGGAAAGGCTGGTGCCCTGACGGGCCACGCACGGGCGGCCGGTATAATCGCCGTCCGCCAAGACCCCAGGCCCTGCCGTGCCCGCACCCGAACCCGTCGTCTCCGAACTGATCGAACTGCTGTCGCTGGAACGGCTGGAAGACAACCTGTTCCGCGGCCAGAGCCGCGACATCGGCACCAAGTACGTGTTCGGCGGCCAGGTGCTGGGCCAGGCGCTGTCGGCGGCGCAGGCCACCGTGGAAGGCGGCGCCGGTGAGCGCCGCGCGCATTCGCTGCATGCCTACTTCCTGCGCGCCGGCAACATCGAGGCGCCGATCGTCTACGAGGTGGACCGCACCCGCGACGGCGGCAGCTTCTCGGTGCGCCGGGTCACCGCCATCCAGCACGGCCGGGTGATCTTCTTCTGTGCCGCCTCGTTCCAGGCCGCGGAGGAAGGCGCCGAACACCAGCTCTCCATGCCGGAAGTACCGCAGCCGGAGGACATCGGACCCGCGTCGCCGGTGCCGGCCGAGGTGATGGCGACCCTGCCGCCGAAGGTGCAGCGCTGGCTGTCGCGGCGCGGGCCGTTCGAGTTCCGCCACGTCTATCCGCGCGACGAACTGAACCCGCCCAAGCGCCCGCCGTTCCAGCAGGTCTGGTTCCGCCTGAGCGAGCCGGTCGGCGACTCGCCGGAACTGCACCGCGCCCTGCTCGCCTACGCCTCCGATTTCCAGTTGCTGGGCACGGCGACGTATCCGCACGGCATCAGCTACTACCAGCCCAACGTGCAGATGGCCTCGCTCGACCACGCACTGTGGTTCCACCGCCCGTTCCGCGCCGACGACTGGCTGCTGTATTCCATCGACAGTCCCAGCGCCAGCGGCTCGCGCGGGCTGGCGCGCGGGCAGATCTTCGACCGCCAGGGCCGGCTGGTCGCCAGCACCGCGCAGGAGGGTTTGATCCGCGTGGTGCCCGATGCGGAAGCGGCCTCGGCCGTGCCCGCCAGGGAGTAAGGGAAACCGCATGAGACAGGTGTTCACCAGCCAGCGCATCGAAACCGTCGAAGGCGTGGCCAAGCTGCTGACCGACGCGGGCATCGCCGTGCACGTCAGCAACGGGCGCTCGTACCACAGCAAGCGCAGCGGGCAGTTCAGCTACACCGAGCCGGTGAAGGCGCAGCAGCAACCCGCTATCTGGGTGCGGCATGCCGAGGACCAGCCGCGCGCGCGCGAACTGCTGCGCGAGGCCGGCCTGCTGGAGACCACGCGCCCGGGCTACGCGCCGACGCTGGCGTTCCGCAGCGAATACGACGAGGCGCCGGTCCGGCAGCGCCCGTGGGCATGGCGCATCCGCCTGGTCCTGCTGGCGCTGATCGCGCTCGCCGCCGCGGTCATGTGGATGCGGCGGCCCGCGCCGCCCGCCGCGATACCGCAGGCGCAGCCGCAACCGTCCTCGCCGGCCGACGAGGACGTGGACCGCATCCGCATCCAGCCGCCCGCCGGCGGCTGAACCGGCGCGGCGGCGTCCGGGCCGGTCACATCCGCCGCGCGGCCGCGTCAGGGTCTGCAATCCACCCGATGACCCTGCCCGCATGAACGCGCTCGCCCTCGACCTGACGCTGCAAGCCGAACTGCCCGCTGCCGCGCGCGGCAGCCGCGAAGCCTACGGCCGCATCGTCCACGCCTGCCAGAACACCGTCACCGCCATCGCCCTGGCGATCACCCGCGACGTGCAGGCCAGCGAGGACATCGCCCAGGAAGCCTTCCTCAAGGCGTGGCAGCAACTGGACCGGCTGAAGAACGCGGCCAGCTTCCTGCCGTGGCTGCGCCAGATCACCCGCAACCTGGCGCGCGACTGGCTGCGCGCCCAGCACGGCCGCCCGCTGTCCGGCGAAGCGGCCGACATCGCCATCGGCATGGCCGCCGATCCCGACCCGACGCCCGGCGAACGCCTGCTGCGCACCGAGGAGGAAGCCGTCGCCGCCGAGATCATCGCCACCCTGCCCGAGGACAGCCGCGAAACCCTGCTGCTGTTCTACCGCGAAGGCCAGAGTTCGCAGCAGGTGGCCGACCTGCTGGGGCTCAGCGACGCCGCCGTGCGCAAGCGGCTGTCGCGCGCCCGCACGCTGGTGCGCGACGAACTGCTCAAGCATTTCGGCGAGTTCGCCCGCGCCACCGCGCCCGGCGCCGCCTTCACCACGTTCGTGCTGGGCGGCCTGGTGGGCGCCATGCCGGCGGCGAGCGCGGCCACGGTGATCGGCACCGGCGTGCTGGGCAGCGGCCTGGGCGCCGGCAAGCTGGGCGGCGGCGGCCTGGCCACCGGCGGCGCCGCGGGCGGCGTGGCCGGCGGCTCGCTCGGCCTGATCGTCGAACAGATCACCCACCAGCCGGCCATGCTGGGCGGCATCGCCGGCGGCATCGCGGGCGGGCTGGTGGGCTATGCGTTCACGTGGTGGTACCTGGCGCGCCTCTGCCGCACCGCGCAGGAACGCCTGCAGATGCGCCGCTTCATGGCCTTGAACGCCGCCACCGGTTCGGCCTGGCTGTTCTGCGTGATGCTGGCCACCGTGCTGACGCCGGGCTGGCAAGTGGTGATGGCGGTCGCCGTGCTCGGCCTGGGCGTCGTCAACTACCAGTACCTGGTGACGCTGCCGCGGATCATGGAACCGATCCTCGCCCACCCGGCCAACGCGGGGCGCCGCCGCGGCTACGACTACGTGGTCGGGCACCAAGGCATCGTGCTGAGCAGCACGCTGGCGCTCGGGGCGATGCTGTTCGTGCTGGTGCGGACCGGCCGGCTGGCCTTCTGACTTCCCGGCCGCGCGCGGGGCGGTCACACTCCGCGCCCGAGGCCGTCGTGCCCGCATGGGCCGGAAGCGGCGGAGGCGCGATGGACACCCTGGCGATCGAACTTTCCCTGCGCGAAGCGCTGCCGGCCGCGGCCGGCGGCGACCATGCGGCCTATGGCCGGATCGTGGCCCTGTGCCAGAACGCGGTCACCGGCATCGCCCTGGCGATCACCCGCGACGTGCAGGCCAGCGAGGACATCGCCCAGGAAGCCTTCCTCAAGGGCTGGCGGCAACTGGGCACGCTGAAGAACCCGGACAGCTTCCTGCCGTGGCTGCGCGAGATCACCCGCAACCTGGCGCGCGACCACCTGCGCGCGCAACGCCATCGCCCGATGACGGGCGAAGCCGCCGCGGTCGCCCTGGCGCTCGCCGCCGACACCGCGCCCACGCCCGCCGAAGCCCTGCTGCGCACCGAGCAGGAAGCCGCCGCGCTGGAAGCGATCGCGGCGCTGCCCGAGGACGGCCGCGAAGTGCTGCTGCTCTATTACCGCGAAGGCCAGCGCTCGCAGCAGGTCGCCGCCCTGCTGGGCCTCACCGACGCGGCGGTGCGCAAGCGGCTGTCGCGCGCGCGCCGGCACGTGCATGCGGCACTGATGGCGCGCTTCGGCGAGTTCGCGCGCGCCTCGGCGCCGTCGGCCGCGTTCGCCAGCGGCGTGCTGGGCCTGCTTGCGGTGGCCGCACCGCCCTGCGCCGGCGCGGCGGTACTGGGCAGCGGCGGCGGCATGGCCGCCGGCAAGGGCGTGGCGAAGCTGCTGGGCGCCTCCGCCGGCATCGTCGCGCTGGGCACGCTGGTCGGCATCGCCGCAGTGTGGCTGGGCATCCGCAAGCCGCTGCGCGACCCGCTGGACGCGCGCGAGCGGCGCGCGCTGCTGCACTACGGCCTGTTAAACACGGCGCTGATCGTGGCGTTCGTGGCCGGCATCTCGGCGCTGGCGCGGCTGCCGGGCTGGCTGCCGCACCTGCTGCTGAGCTTCGGCTACATGGCCGGCATCTGCTGGTCCAGCGGGCGCTGGCTGCCGCGCATCCTGCAACGGCGCAACGCGCGCGACCTGCTGCGCGACCCCGAAGGCACGCGGCGCCGGCTGCAACGCCAGCGCCGCTGGAAGACCTGGGGCACGGCCATCGGCATCGCCCTGGCGACCGCCGGCCTGCTGGCGGGACTGGCCATGTCCGGCCGCCTGCCGCTCTGATCCGCGCCGCCGGAACGCGCACGCCCGCGGCGGGCGCGGGCGTGCGGGGATTGCCGGCGTACCGCGTGCCGTCAGCGGCGGATGCCGCGGTGGGATCCCAGTTCGTCCTTGGACAGCGCGCCGTCCTTGTTCGCATCCAGCGCGTCGAAACGTTCGGCCAGGCGCGGATGCGCCTTGACTTCCTCGCGCGACAAGCGGCCGTCCTTGTTCGCGTCCACGGCGGTGAAGCGCTCGTCCAGGTGCGCCTGCATGCGCTGCTCGAATTCCGCGTGGCGCTGCGCGTCGGCCCGGTCGATCTCGGCGCGGGTCAGCCTGCCGTCCTTGTCGGCGTCGGCCTTGGCGAACCATTCGTCGCGGCGCTGCTTGGTGCGCGCTTCGCGGTCGGTACGGTCGATCACGCCGTCCTTGTTCGCGTCCATCTCATCGAAGCGGGCGGCCAGACGCGCATCGGCGGCGGCCTCGCTGCGGCTGATCTTGCCGTCGCCATCGGCATCGAGCCTGCCGGACGCGAAGCCATGGCGCGGGCCGTGGCCGCGCGGGCCGTGCCGGCCATGGCGCTGCGGGCGCTCGTCGGCGGTGAGCCTGCCGTCGCCGTTCTTGTCCAGGCGGTCGAAATGCGTGGCCAAGCGCGTGCCCGCGGCCTCGGACTTGTCGATCGCGCCGTCGTTGTTCTTGTCCATTTGCAGGCGGGCCGGCTTCTGCGCGCCGGCGTCCTGCGTGGCGGCCAGCGCGGTGCCGGCGCCCAGGGCCGCCAGCACGGCCACGAAAAGCAGGGTCTTGCGGTTCATCGTGTTCTCCTGAAGGAACGGCACCCGTCGCGCCGTTGCCGGGGAAAACGCCCCGCCGCGGCTGTGGTTGACCCGGACTCGACGGCGTTCAGCCTGCGTAGATCGCAGCGCACGCGACCACGTGCGCGCAGTATCCTGCCGCCATGACGCACACCCTCGCCCGCGCCGTTTCGCTCCTGGGCCATCCCCTGCTGGTGCTGCCCCCCGCAATGCTAGCGATGCTGGCCGCACGCGGCAGCGGCGGCGAGGCGTTGCACGGCATCGCGGCGGGCTTCCTCGGCTTCGGCGCGCTCGTGGTGGCGTACACGCACTGGCAGGTGCGGCGCGGCCGCTGGGTCCACGTGGACGCCAGCGGGCCGCAGGAGCGCCGCACGCTGAACCGTTTCCTGTTGGCGGCGCCGACCGTGGCGACCGTCGCGGCGGCGCTGGCCGGCGCAGCGCCGGCGCTGTGGCTGGCGCTGGGCCTGTCCGCGGCGATGATCGCGATGGCGATGGCGGTGGCGCGCCGCTGCACGCTGTCGCTGCACATGGCGTTCGCAGTGTTCTCCGCCTGGCTGGCGGGCCATGCCGGCTGGCCGTGGCTGCTGGCGGCCGCGGCGTTCACCGCGCTGGTCGCGTGGTCGCGTCTGGCGCTGCGCCGGCACACGCCGCGCGACCTGCTGGCCGGCACCGCGGCCGGCCTGCTGGCGGGCCTGGCCCATGGATCGCTGCTGCGCGCGTGGGAAGGCTAGCGATGGGCGAAGACAACACCCAGCCGATCGACGACCTGCGCCTGTTCCACACCGGCGAGCATCCCTGCGGCTACTGGCCGGAGCGGATCGCGCGCGACCTGGTGCTGGACCCGCGCGACCCGCGCCTGCCGCAGTTCTATCCGAATGCGCTGGCCTGGGGCTTCCGCCGCTCCGGCGACATCGTCTACCGCCCGCATTGCCGCCAGTGCCGCGCCTGCGTGGCGGTGCGCATCCCGGTGGCCGACTTCGCGCCCGACCGCAGCCAGCGCCGCTGCGCCGCGCGCAACGCGCAGGTGCAGAGCCGCATCGTCGCCGCGCTGCGCACCGACGAACACCTGGCGCTCTACCAGCGCTACCTGCGCGCCCGGCATCCGCACGGCGGCATGGACGACCACGGCGCGGTGGAGTTCGACCAGTTCCTGGTCGGCAACTGGTCGCACGGCCGCTTCCTCGAACTGCGCGAGGACGGCGAACTGCTCGCGGTCGCCGTGACCGACCGCGTGCCCGGCGCGCTGTCGGCCGTCTACACCTTCTACGATCCTGCGCAGGAAGCGCGCGGCCTGGGCACGCTGGCGATCCTGCGGCAACTGGAATGGGCGCGCCGCGACGGCCATGCGCACCTCTACCTGGGCTACTGGATCGACGGCCACCGCAAGATGGATTACAAGCGGCGCTTCCGCCCGCTGGAGACGTTCGACGGCCGCCAATGGGTCCGCGCGGCGACGTGAGATGCAAATGTGAGTGGCTTCCACGGATGGCGCACAGCAGAATGCGCGCCTTCGCGCGGCACGACTGCGGCGCGGAATCCCCGTCCACCGGAATGGAGCACTGCATGAAACTCAACGTTCTCGCCCTGGCCGCCCTGGCCGCCCTGTCCCTCGCCGCCTGCAACAAGGACAAGTCCACCGACGACGCGGCCGCCGCCGCTGCGACCGAGGCCAGCGCCGATGCCGAGGCCGGTGCGGAAGCCGCTCCCGCCGACGACGCGACGGCCACCGCCGCCGCCGACACCGTCGATGCCGGCACCGGCGTGCCGGAGTGCGACCAGTACCTGGAGAAGGTCTACGCCTGCATCAGCGACAAGGTGCCGGAAGCGCAGCGCGACATGATGAAGCAGGGCATCGAGCAGTCGAAGGCCGGCTGGTCGGCGGTCGCCGACAAGTCCGCGCTGGCCGCGCAGTGCAAGACCGCGATGGACCAGGCCAAGACCGCGTACGCGGCGATGGGCTGTTCGTTCTGATCCCGCGGCCGGCATCGCCGCCGGTCCACGACGCCCCGGTCCGCCGGGGCGTTTTTTTTACACGGCCGACATGTGCGCGTGACAGAATCGCCGGATGCGAAGACTCCTTCCCGTCCTGCCGATGATCCTCGCCCTGGCCGCCTGCGCCGGCACTCCGTCCCGCGACGGCGATGTGCCGGCCGTCGCCACCCTGCGCGTGGCGACCTACAACACCTCGCTCTATTCGGACGAGGCCGGCGGCCTGGTCCGCGAACTGGAAGCCGGCAGCGCGCAGGCGCGCAAGATCGCCGCGGTGCTGCAGAAGATACGGCCCGACCTGGTGCTGCTCAACGAATTCGACTACGACGAGGCGCACCGCGCCGCCGACCTGTTCCAGCAGCGCTACCTGGGCGTCGCCCAGCCCGGCGGCGGCGAGCCGCTGCGCTATCCCTACCGCTATCTCGCCCCGGTCAACACCGGCGTCCCCAGCGGCCTGGACCTGGACTGCAACGGCAAGGTCGGCGGCGACGGCCGCGACCGCGGCAACGACGCCTGGGGCTACGGCCTGCATCCGGGCCAGTACGGCATGCTGGTGCTGTCGCGCCATCCCATCGACCCGGCGAACGTGCGCACCTTCCAGATGCTGCGCTGGAGCACGCTGCCCGGCGCGCAGAATCCCATCGACCCGGCCTCGCGCGGCGCCTTCTACCCGGACGACATCTGGACGCGGTTGCGGCTGTCTTCCAAGTCGCACTGGGACGTGCCGGTGCGGACGCCGCAAGGCACCCTGCACTTCCTGGTCTCGCACCCGACGCCGCCGGCCTTCGACGGCCCCGAGAAGCGCAATCACCAGCGCAACGCCGACGAGCTGCGCCTGTGGCACGAATACCTCGCTCCCGGCGACAAGCCCTGGCTGTGCGACGACCAGGGACGTTGCGGCGGGCTGGCGCAGGACGCCCGCTTCATCATCGCCGGCGACCTGAACAACGACCCGGCCGACGGCAACGGCCTGCACGAGACCATCGTGGAACTGCTGGAACATCCGCGCGTGCTGCGCATGCCCACGCCGCGCAGCGCCGGCGGCGAGCAGAAGGCGCGCGAATACGCGGCCAAGGGCATCGCGCGCATCGGTTCGCCGGCGCACGTGACCGGCGATTTCGGTCCGCGCGTGGGCGCCCTGCGCCTGGACTACGTACTGCCCTCGACCGGCTTCGCGCTGAAGGGCAGCGGCGTGTTCTGGCCGGCCCGGGAAGATCCCGACGCCGCCATCGCCGACGGCAGCGACCACCATCTGGTGTGGGTGGATGTTTCGTTGTAGGGCGACGGTGGGTGTGTTGTGCGGGCCGGGTGCGGGGCTGCTCGGCTGTTGGCGGGAAGTTAGGAAGTTAGGAAGTTAAGGGTTAAGGGTTAAGGGTTAAGGGTTAAGGGTTAGGGGTTAGGGGTTAGGGGTTAGCGAGCATTGCCCGAGAACCACCGCACCGTTCGTTGTCTCCGCACTAGCGGAACCCAGCGCTTCCTGCGTAAGACGCGATGGACAGAAATCGCCGCTCGGACACGGCAATGACTTGAGTGCGCCTTCCGGCGCCCATCGCATGTTGCGGTGAATGCGGTGGCGGTGCGGCTCAGGTGAAGCGGCGCGGCTTGCGCCATTCCTGCGGCTGGCCGCTCTATGCAGGAGGAACGCTGGGGGATGCGGGCGACGGGGGCACGGCGACGACGCGCGGCCCGAAGCCGAACACGGTGTCGCTCTGCGCGGAAACGATCATGCGGATCATGCTGCCGGGCACCATCAATTCGATCTGCACCTCGTGCCCTTCCGGATTGCGCCCCACCAGCGTCATCTCGGTGAACGCGCCGCCGGTGTCGATCTCCTTGCAGAAGACGTGCGGGCCGTCGGGCTGGTCGGTCAGGTAGGGCTTGATCGCCTCGCCCAACGCATCCAGCGCCTGCGGGAAGAAAAACACGGCGTAGCCGGTATTGCCGTTCATCGGATGTCCCTGATTGCATGCGCCACGGGTCGCGCGCGATCGCGCGCACGGCCCGCGGCCGGTGGAAAACGGACTGTACCCGAGGCCCGGGCCCAGCGACACCATGCATGCACCAGCCACGTGCTGCGCCACCGTCCAGCGAAGGCGGACGACAGAGGGCGCTACAAGCACGGGTGCGATGACGGCGACCGCGCTTCCATCTTCACCCATGCCATGCGATGAGCGGAATCGCACAAAGGCCGCCGGCTCATGCATCCGCTGTTGCACAGCCTGCCGGACGAAGCAAAGGACGCACTCCACCATCCCGGCTTCATCTCCAACGATTCCAGCCGGTATCGCAGGTCATTCCAGTCCGATATCGATGGCCGCGGCCGCCGCGCAGGCCTTGGCGCGGGCGGCCTCGATGCTCTCGGCGCGCGCGAGGGTGACGCCGACGCGGCGGTGGCTTTCCACCCGCGGCTTGCCGAACAGGCGCAGCGCGGTGTCCGGTGCGGCCAGGGCGCCTTCCACGTTGCCGAACACCGGCACGCCGTGGCCGTGCGCCAGCAGCGCGCACGAGGCGGACGGGCCGTTCTGGCGGATGACCGGGATCGGCAGGCCGAGGATGGCGCGCGCGTGCAGGGCGAATTCCGACAGCTCCTGCGAGGCCAGCGTGACCAGGCCGGTGTCGTGCGGGCGCGGCGAGACTTCGCTGAACCACACTTCGTCACCCTTCACGAACAGCTCCACGCCGAACAGCCCCCAGCCGCCCAGGTCGTCGGTGACCGCCTTCGCGATGGCCTGCGAACGCTCCAGCGCGCGCGCCGACATCGGCTGCGGCTGCCAGCTCTCGCGGTAGTCGCCGTCGATCTGGGTGTGGCCGACCGGATCGCAGAACGAAGTGCCGCCGGCATGGCGCACGGTGAGCAGGGTGATCTCGTAGTCGAAATCGACGAAGCCCTCGACGATGCAGCGGCCGGCGCCGGCGCGGCCGCCGGTCTGCGCGTAGTCCCAGGCCGCGTCGATGTCGGCTTCGCCGCGCAGGGTGCTCTGGCCCTTGCCGGAGGAGGACATCACTGGCTTGACCACGCAGGGCAGGCCGATGGCCCGCACCGCCTCGCGGTATTCCTCGCGCGTGTCGACGAATCGGTACGGCGAAGTGGGCAGGCCCAGCGTTTCGGCGGCGAGCCGGCGGATGCCTTCACGGTCCATGGTCAGGCGCGCGGCGCGCGCGGTGGGAATGACGCGCACGGCGCCTTCGGCTTCCAGCGCCACCAGCGTCCCGGTGTGGATGGCCTCGATCTCCGGCACCACCAGGTGCGGCTGTTCCTGCGCGACCAGCGCGCGAATCGCGGCCGGGTCCAGCATGTCCAGCACGTGCGAGCGGTGCGCCACCTGCATGGCCGGGGCGTCGGCGTAGCGGTCGGCGGCGACCACTTCCACGCCCAGCCGCTGCAGTTCGATGGCCACTTCCTTGCCCAGTTCGCCCGAGCCCAGCAGCAGCACGCGGGTGGCATGGGGAGACAACGGCGTGCCAAGGGTGGTCATGCGGACGATCCGGTCGGAAGGGGCGCCAGTTTACCGGCCCGGCCGACGGACGGCAGGCATCGCGCGTTGACATTTGATATCAAATTGATATCTTTAAGCCTCAACCAAGGAAAAGTGCCATGAGAGAGAACGCCAAGTCGTCCCTGCCCGGAATCCCGACCCTGCTCGGCCTGCTGGCCCTGGGCGCGGGTTCCGCCGTCGTGTTCGTGCGCGCGGCCGCCACCCACCAGCCGGCCGGCATCGTGGTCGCCGCGTTGCTGGGCGCGCTGGTGGTCTTCCTGATGGCCGGCCTGTACAAGCTGGAGCCCAACCAGTCGGCCGTGCTCAGCCTGTTCGGCAAGTACGTGGGCACGGTGAAGGACAACGGCCTGCGCTGGAACAACCCCTTCCTGAGCAAGAAGAAGGTCTCGCTGCGCATCCGCAACTTCGAGAGCAGCCGACTGAAGGTCAACGAGCTGGACGGCAGCCCCATCGAGATCGCCGCGGTGATCGTGTGGCAGGTCGTCGATTCGGCCGAAGCGGTGTTCAACGTGGACGACTACGAGAGCTTCGTGCACATCCAGTCCGAGGCCGCGCTGCGCGCCATGGCCAGCAGCTACCCCTACGACCAGCACGAGGAAGGCCAGATCGCCCTGCGCAGCCATCCGCAGGAAATCTCCCAGCACCTGCAGGAACAGATCGCCGAGCGCCTGGGCAAGGCCGGCGTGGACGTGATCGAAGCGCGCATCAGCCACCTGGCCTACGCACCGGAGATCGCCCAGGCCATGCTGCAGCGCCAGCAGGCCAACGCGGTGATCGCCGCGCGCACGCGCATCGTCGCCGGCGCGGTGGGCATGGTGGAGATGGCGCTGGCCGAACTGCAGAAGAACGGCGTGGTGCAACTGGATGAAGAACGCAAGGCGCAGATGGTCAGCAACCTGCTGGTCGTGCTGTGCGGCGAGCGCGGCACCCAGCCCATCGTCAACACCGGCTCGATCTACTGAGCCGGCGGACGGGACGGGACCGTGTCGGAAAAGAAGGCCTATCCGCTGCGCATCAACGCCGAGGTGCTGGCGGCCGCGCAGCGCTGGGCCGACGACGAGTTGCGCAGCCTCAACGCGCAGATCGAATACGTGCTGCGCGACGCGCTGCGCAAGGCCGGCCGGCTGCCCAAGGCCGGCGCCAAGGACAAACAGGAGAACGAGGCATGAGCACGGGCACGCGCTGGAGCTATCTGGTGGTGGAAGCGAAGACCGGGATGATGGGCGGTTTCAAGCACGAAACTTTGCAGGACGAACTCGACAAGCACGGCAAGCAGGGCTGGGAGCTGGTGAACGTGGTGCATGCGTATCCCACGCTGTCCTCGCCCACCCTGGTCTTCAAGCGGCCGGCCTGACCGGCGCCGACGCATCAGGCGGCTCCGCCGGACACGGATGCCGGAACCGCACCCGCCCCCGGCCATCCGCCCGTTTCATCGAGGAACGACGATGCCTTCCTCCACCGCCCCGCCCGCTTTCCCGGTTGCCTGGAAGGACGACCTGAAGGTCGCCGCGCTGCTCGGCGCCGCCTCGGCCGCGGCGACGGCGGCGTTGTTTCCCTATCTGTTGCAGACCATGCCGGAGCGCTTCGCCGCACTGCCGGTGCCGCTGCCGCTGCTGGTCGTGGCGCAGGCCGCGCAGGCTTTCGTGCTGCTGGGCCTGCTGTCGCTGCTGGGCCTGCGCATGGGCCATCGCGTCGGCCTGGGCGCGCCGCTGTTGCAGCGGTGGATGAACCGCCGCTCCCTGCCCGCGCTGGCGCATCCGCCGCGCCCGGTGCAGGCGACGGCGCTGGGCGCGGCGAGCGCGCTGCTGGTGCTGGCGATGATGCGCGTGGTCGATCCCTTCCTGCCGCCGATGCGCCATCCGCCCGCACAGGCCGATGCCGGCACTTCCGCGCTCAATGGCCTGCTGGCGTCCTTCTACGGCGGCATCGCCGAAGAACTTTTGCTGCGGTTGTTCCTGATGACCCTGCTGGTGTGGATCGTCACGCGCCTGCGCAAGGCCGCGCCCGGCGGGGCCGCGTACTGGACCGCGATCGTGCTGGCCGCGCTGCTGTTCGGCGCGGGCCACCTGCCCGCGGCGCAGCACATCTGGGGCCTGGACACGGCGGTGGTGCTGCGCACGGTCGGCCTGAACGCGGTCGTCGGCGTGGCCTGCGGCTGGCTGTTCTGGCGGCGGGGCCTGGAAATGGCGGTGCTGGCGCACTTCAGCGCCGACATCGTGCTGCACGTGCTGGCGCCGCTGGCCGGCACCTCGCCGACGTGAAGACGCCGGCACCGCCGCGCCGCACGCGCGGCGCCCCATGACACGATCCACCGAAGGAACCGCACCCATGCAGCACCGGCAGGAATTCCCCCTCGCCCCCTTGCCCGCGCACGCCGCCTGGTGGCTCTGGCTGCCGGTCGCGTTCGCGGCCGGCGCGGTCGTCGTCGCCATGGGCATGCAGTCGCGCACACCGCCGCCCATGGCGCTGTGGCTGGCGATTCCGCTGGTGCTGCTGATCGGCGCCGGACTGGCCCTGGCCCTGCGCCGCCGCCGCATCGTGCTGGACAACCGCCAGTTGCAGGTGCAGGCCACGCTCTACACGCGCAAGCTGGCGGTCGAGGCGCTGGACCTGGACAAGGCGCGCGTGCTGAGCCTGGAGGAACACACCGACCTGCGCCCGATGCTGAAGACCAATGGCTTCTCGCTGCCCGGCTTCAAGGCCGGGCATTTCCGCCTGCGCAACCTCACCCGCGCCTTCTGCCTGGTCACCGACGCCACCCGCGTGCTGGCGCTGCCGCTGCGCGACGGCGGCATGCTGCTGCTCAGCCCCGCGCGGCCCGCCGACCTGCTGGCGCGCCTGCGCGAACTGGCGACACCTCCGCCGCGCCGCTAAGCTGCGCGCATGCCGCGCCCGCCCGCCCTGCCCCTGCGCAGCGTCCTGCTCAACACGCCCCGGATCGAACTGTGGCCGGCCGGCCTGCTGCGCGCGCGCAGCAATGCGGACGCGCGCACGCTGGCGCAGGCGCATACCGTGCTGCGGCGCAAGCGCGACGGCCGCTACCTGGCGGCGGTGCTGCCGCGGGGCGTGCAACCGCTGCTGCCCGGCCTGCCGCGCGAACCCGGCCTGGACGCGGCCTGGGACGCGCTGGAACGCAGCGAAGGCGAAGCGCGCGGCTTCAACATCGACGGCGCCGGCACGCTGCCGGTCGACGCGCTGCTGGACCGCTTGCGGCACCTGGGCCTGGACGAAGGCTACGGCACGCGCACCGGCCTGGCGCTGGTGGCCGAGCCGGCCGCGCTGGCCTTCGCCGGCTTCGACCGCTTCCGCCGCCCGCTGTGGCTGACCGCCGCGGCCGCGCGCACCTGGCTCGCGATGCGGCAGGCCGCCGCGCGCGACGGCATCGCGCTGGACGCCATCTCCGGCTACCGCAGCCACGACTACCAACTGGGCATCTTCGAACGCAAGCGCGCGCGCGGGCAGACGGTGGAGCAGATCCTCACCGTCAACGCCGCGCCCGGCTACAGCGAGCACCACGGCGGCAACGCGCTGGACATCGGCACGCCGGGCGAACCGCCGGCGGAGGCGACGTTCGAAGCGACGCCCGCCTTCGCCTGGCTGGCCGGCCGTGCCGGCGATTTCGGCTTTGCGATGAGCTATCCGCGCGGCAATCCGCACGGCATCGTCTACGAGCCGTGGCACTGGTGCCTGCGGGAGGCGCCCTGACCGGCATGCAGCGCCGCGAGCTGCTGGCAGCCGGACTGGCGGCGGGCACGCTGGGGCTGCTGCCGGCATGTTCGCGGACGGCGCCGGCGCAATCCTGGGCCGAGGACATCGCCGCGCTGGACAGGACCGGCATCGCCGGCCGGCTCAGCGCGCGCAGCACCGAGGGCGTCGTCGCCGCCCTGCGCACCTGGCGCGGCGCGGTGTGCATCGCCGGCGCGCGCTACAGCATGGGCGGGCAGACGCGGGAACCCGAGGCGCTGCAACTGGACATGCGCGCCATGGACCGCCTGATCCACCTGGATCCGCAGGCCGGCATCGCGCGCGTGCAGGCCGGCATGCGCTGGCGCCGGTTGCAGGAATTGCTGGACCCGCACGACCTGTCGGTCAAGGTCATGCAGAGCTACAGCAACTTCAGCGTCGGCGGCTCGGTTTCGGTCAACTGCCACGGGCGCTACGTCGGCCAGGGCGCCATCGGCGGCACCGTGCGCGCGCTGCAACTGGCGACGGCCGACGGCCGCGTGCTGGAACTGTCCCGCAGCCGGGAACCGGAGCTGTTCTCGGCCGTCCTCGGCGGCTATGGCGGCCTGGGCGTGATCACCGAGGTCGAACTCGACCTGGCCCGCAACACACCCATCGCGCGGCAGGTCGAGCGCGTGCCGCTGGCGGAATATCCGGCGTGGTTCCTCGCCCACGTGCGCGGCAGGGACGGCGTGGTGATGCACAACGCCGACCTGGTGCCGCCCGACTTCGACGCGCCTCTGGCGATCACCTGGTCGCGCAGCCGCGCGGCCCTGACCGATCCGCGCCGGCTGGTGCCCGAACACGCCGACTACAGCCGCGACCAGAACCTGATCTGGTCGGCCACCGAACTGCCCGGCGGCGAATACCTGCGCGAGCGCCGGCTGACCCGGCGCCTGCTGGCCGAGCCGCGGGTGGTCATGCGCAACTGCGAGGCCAGCCTGGACGCTGCCGCGCTGGAACCGCGCACGCGCCGCTTCTCCACCTACCTGCTGCAGGAGTATTTCGTGCCGGTGCCGGCGTTCGCCGGCTTCGTGCGGCGGCTGCGCGAAATACTCGCGGCGGCCGACGCCAACGTGCTCAACGTGTCCATCCGCCATGCCGCGGCCGATCCGGTTTCGCTGCTGCGCTGGGCCGGCGAGGACATGTTCTGCTTCGTGCTCTACCACAAGCAGCGCACTTGGCAGGACGCGGCCACCGCCGGCTGGACGCGAGCCCTGATCGACGCGGCGCTGGCGCACGGCGGCCGCTACTACCTGCCCTACCGCCTGCACGCCACGCCGCGGCAGTTCGCCCAGGCGTATCCGCAGGCACGCCGGTATGCCGCCCTCAAGCGCGAGGTCGACCCCGGCAACCGTTTCCGCAACCTGCTCTGGGACAAGTACCTGCCTGTGGCGTAAGTGCAGCGGGCGGCCGGTGCGGGGTTTCCAAGGGATCCAGGTCCCGTCGCAGGATGCTGCGTGCGCGAGGCCGGCAACGGCAACACAGCCTGCATGAGTGTGCGTTCCCATGACGCTCGCTTCCATGCAATGGTGCACAAGGCCGATGCAATCCCGGAACAGGGCACCGAAGCATCCGGCTCCGCCACGCGAAGCCCGGGCGGCAAGCCGCATGGTTTCGCCCGCGCATGCGCCCTCGGCTCGCCCGCGTGTCAAGGACAACGCGCCACGCGGCCGCCGGACCGCTTGACGCCGCGGGCGTGCGGCCTCCACGCTTGCCCGCGGGGACCCTCCATGGACAAGGCAATCGCCGCCGCGCGCGGCGCCGCCGTCGTGGCCCCGCCGCCCGGACCACGCGAGGAAGGAAACCTTGGACACGCCCAATCCCTACGAAAGCCCGTCCGCCACCGTGGAGGAGGCCCACCTGCCGCGCGAGCGCGACATCCCCGACGAGATCGCCCGGCCGATCCGCCACGGCTGGATCGCCGCCTGCGTGTCGGGCACCCTCACCCTGCTGATGGTCGTCGTCGGGCCGATGGTCGACGACGGCGCGCGGTTCGATGCCTGGAACCTGCTCGACGTGGGGTTGATCGCCCTGCTCGCGTTCGGCATCTACAAGCGCAGCCGCACCGCGGCCACGGTCATGCTGGCGTATTTCGTGCTGTCCAAGATCCTGATCATGGTCGAGACCGGCAAGCCGAGCGGGCTGGTGGTGGGCCTGCTGTTCGCGATCTTCTATTTCCGCGCCATGACGGCGACGTTCCGCTACCACCGCTTCCTCAAGGAGTGGAAGCGCAATCCGCCGGCCCCGAAGCGTTCGCTCAGCGAGGACCCGCTCTTCGCGGCAAAGACGCCGGACAACGGCGCCGGCTGAGCCAAGCCGGCGCACCGCCAGGGCCGCGGCGCTTCAATCCTGCGAACGCTTGGTCGGCGTCTTCTCGCCGGCGCCGAAGTCGGCGATGCGCCACAGGTACTGCGCGGCGTAGGTGCGGTACGGCCCCCAGCGCTCGCCGCGGGCCAGCAGTTCCTTCGGCGTGGGCATGGCTTCCAGCCGGTCCACGAGCTGGGCGCCCTTGCGCACGCCCAGGTCGTCGATGGGCAGCACGTCCGGGCGGCCCAGGCGGAACATCAGCATCATCTCCACCGTCCAGCGGCCGATGCCGCGCACGGGCACCAGCGCGGCGACGATCGCGTCCTCGTGCATGGTGGACATCTGCCGCAACGTGGGAATCTCGCCGCGCTGCTCGCGCACGGCCAGGTCGCGCAGCGCCAGGGTCTTGTTGCCCGACACGCCGCAGGCGCGCAGGGTCGCGTCGTCGATGCGGCCCAGGGTGTCGAAATGCAACCGCGTGCTGCCGATGGCGGCCTCGACCCGGCCGACGATGGTGGCCGCGGCCTTGCCGCTGAGCTGCTGGTAGAGAATGGCGCGCGCCAGCGCGTCCACCGGGTCGAACGAAGCGCGCCAGCCCGGTTGCGGCTCGATCGGGCCGATCCGCTTCATCCACGTGCCCAGCTTGCGGTCGCGTCGGGCCAGGTGGTCCCAGGCCTGCCCAGTGTCGAAACCGCGCACGTAACGGGGCATAGCCTCAGCGCCTGACCGCGTCCACCGCCCACAGCACCCAGCCCAGCATCAGCGTGCTGCCGCCCACCGGCGCCAGCCGCGTCGGCAGGCCGGCCAGCACGCCCAGCAGCAGGCTGCCGGAAAACAGCAGCGTGCCGGCCAGCAGCAGGTACAGCCCGGCCCGGCCCAGCCAGCGCGCCGTCCCGGCCGCCAGCGCCGCCAGCGCCACGCCGTGGCCGAAGGCGAACAGCGCCGCCGTCTGCAGGTGCGATTGCGCCTGCCCGGTCGCGCCGTGGGCGGCGTAGGCGGACAGCCCCACCGCCGCCGCGGCCAGCAGGCCGCCGCAGAGGGCGAGGAAGGAAGGCTTGCGTTGGCGGCGGTCGTAGCTGGTCAGCACGGGCGGGCCACTCGGCGGGGCGGCATGGCGCCCGGCACGTCAGGACACGGGGCCGCAAACGCAACGCGCCGCATGAAGCGGCGCGTTGACGTGGTGCGGGACGATGCGGACATCCGTCCGTGCCGGCTTACTGCTTGACGGCCCAGTAGATGTCGAACTTGCCGTCGGCGGTGAAGGAGGCGTCCACGCCCGCCTTCCACGACTCGTACGGACGGTCGATCACTTCGTGGCCGGCGGTGACGGCCCAGGCGCGCAGCGCGTTGCGCTGGTTGTCCAGTTCGGCCATGTAGCCGGCATAGGTGGCGTAGGCGGACTTGTGCGCCTGGGTGCGGACGTACTGCACCGGTGCGCCCGCCGGGATGGTGACCTTCAACTCGCCGTCCGCGGTCGCGGCGACCGGCGCCGGGGCGGGCGCATCGCCGGCGGCGGCGTCGGCCTTCGGGGCGGCGCCCGACTTGCGGACCGGCTGGGCCACGTCGAACGCGTACTTCTCGGTGCCGAAGTCGGTGGTGATGATGCGCAGCGGGCCGGCGGCCTCCAGGCCGTTGGCCTCCATCACGCGCTTGATCCATTCCTGGTTGGACTTGATCGAGGCCTTGATGGCGTCGTTGGTGCGGTCGATGTTGCCGGCGTTGACGACCAGCAGGTTCTCGGCGGGCACGTCGACCAGCTTCAGGTCGGTCAGCGGGCTGCCTTCGGTGCGGTAGTCGAAGTTCGGCACGCTGGCCAGCAGGTTGGTCAGCTTGCCCAGGCCGGCCTTGACCGCGTCGCCGACGTGGCGGCTGACGTACATGCCGGCGTAGCGGCCCAGCAGGTTGAAGCCGTAGTTGACGTCGTAGCTCTGGGTGACCTTGACGTTGCGGTTGTTCTTGCCGGTCGGCTCCAGCGTGAAGACGCTGCGCTTGTCCGTGCCCATGCGCTTGTCGACGATGGCGTAGGCGATCTTGCCGGAGCCGCCGGAGGGGGCCGGGCGCTCGCTCTCGACGATCTCCCAGCTACCCGCGCCCCAGCCCGGGTTCTCGGACTTGAAGTCCACCTTGGCGCCCACGCCGGCGTTGTTGGCGTCGCCGCCGGAGTAGCTCAGCTCGTTGGCCGCGCTCGGGATCAGCGGGTTCCAGTCCTTCATGCGCCGCACGCTGTTGAGCGTGTCGAACACGATGGTCATGCGGCGGTTGGTCTCGACGCTCTCTTCCAGGTGCCGCTTGGACGGCAGGACCAGACCGATCACCAGAAACAGCGCCAGAACCAGCGCCAACGCAATCACGAACTCGATCAAACGGGTCATTCAGGAGTCTCCGGGGGCCGGTGTCTCGGCCGTCAAGAAAAATGCACCGCGCATCCTAGCAGGCTTGATGGGGGTTCGGGCAGTCTACCCGGCGTCGGCCCGCGGCCCATTCCGCAGCGTAGGGTAAGCCTCGTCGGCGGGTCCGGCGGGGTGCGTGCCGGCCTGCGGAATCGTGCGTATCCCAGAGCCTACAGGACATGGTCCGGAAGCGTCCCTCGCGCATGGAGAGCCCGGAAAACAGCGGCCCGGCCCGGTCTGCGCGAGATGGGCTTGTGTGCCGGTACTTTCCGGCTTCCTCATGGCGGCGCCGGCATCCAAGACGTGGCCCGGTCTGCGCCACTGCATCGGGCCCACGGTTGCGATTGAAACCGTAACCCGATCCCACGCGGCCGGCGGCACGGAACGGGACAGCCTTCGACACGGACAGTGATGGCTACCCGGCCATGGCTGCATGCGGTCGCATTGCGCCAGGCTCAGGCGCGCTTCGAGAGGATCATCCGCCTCGGCCCGCAAGCGCGGCATCCACGATGCGGCGAACTCCCGGCGACCGCAGCGACCGGGCAGCTCCCGCTCAGACCAACTGCAACTCGAAGGCCTTGAGCACCGCCCGCGTGCGGTCGCGCACGCCGAGCTTGGAGAGGATGTTGGAGACGTGGTTCTTGATAGTGCCCTCGGCCACGCCCAGCGAGTTGGCGATCTCCTTGTTGGAGAAGCCGCTGGCCATCAGCCGGAGGATCTCGGTCTCGCGGTCGGTCAGCGGGTCCGGGCGGTCCAGGCTGACGAACTCGTTGCGCATGTGCTCCAGCCCCGACAGCAAGCGCTGGGTCACCGCCGGCTGCACCAGCGAACCGCCCTCGGCCACGGTGCGGATGGCGCCGACCAGTTGCTCCAGCGACACGTCCTTCAGCAGGTAGCCCTTGGCACCGGCCTTCAGCCCGGCCAGCACCAACTGGTCGTCGTCGAAGGTGGTCAGGATGATGGTGGGCGGCAACTGGCCGGCCCGGGCCAGCGCCTGCAGCGCCTCCAGGCCGGACATCACCGGCATGCGCATGTCCATCAGCACCACGTCGGGGCGGACCTGCGGCACCAGTTCCACCGCCTGGCGGCCGTCGGCGGCCTCGGCCACCACCTCGATGCCGTCGTCCAGCGCCAGGAGGGATCGGATGCCCTGGCGCACCAGGGTTTGGTCGTCGACCAGGCAGACTCGGATCACGCGGGTCCTCCGGAGCTGAGCTCGGGTGTCGGTTCGGAAAGAGATGGGGCATGCGGGGCCGGCGACAGGCCGGCCGGCGGCTCCATCACCGGCAGGGCGATGGACAGCCGGAAACCGTCGCCCGGTCGGGTGTCGATACGCAGTTCGCCGCCGTATTGGGACAAGCGTTCGCGCATGCCGGTCAGGCCGTTGCCCGGCGCGACCTCCTGCGCGCCGTCGCCGTCGTCGCGGGCGTCGATCAGGATGCGGCCGCCCTCGCGGCGGGCGCGCAGCCACAGATGGCGCGCGCCGGCATGGCGCACCGCGTTGGTGATGATTTCCTGTGTGCACCGCAGCAAGACATGGGCGCGGTGCGGGTCTTCCAGGGTCAGCGGCTCTTCGATGTCCATGTGGATGGCCAGCGAAGGCACCTTCTCGGCCAGCGGGTACAGGGTGGCCCCCAGGTCGATGGCACCGCTGTCGCGCAACTGGCTGACCGCCTCGCGCACGTCGGTCAGCAGCAGGCGGGCCAGGGTGTGCGCCTGCTTTACGTGTTCCTGGGCGCGGCCCTCGGTCATGTGGCCAGCCACTTCCAGGTTCAGGCTGAGCGCGGTCAGGTGGTGGCCCAGCAGGTCGTGCAGCTCGCGCGAGATGCGGGTGCGCTCGTTGACGCGGGCGCTCTCGGCCAGCAGCACCCGGGTGGCGCGCAGTTCGGCGTTGAGGCGGCGCTGCTCCTCGCGCGCCTGCGCCTGCTGGCGGGCCACGTAGGTGGTGATCAGCACGAAGGCGGCGAAGCCCACGTAGAACATGGACTGGAACAGCGCCTCCCAGAAATTGAAGTCGTCGCGGGCCATGAACGACGGCACCAGCAGCACGTGCGCGGCCAGCAGCCAGGCCACGGCCAGGCGCAGTTCCAGCAGCCAGGGCAGCACCCCGGCCATGATCAGCAGCAGCACCGCGCCCAAGCCGGTCTGGGTGTAGAAACCCACGCCGATGGCCGTGGCGGTCAGCACCATGGCCATGGGGATGTTCCAGCCCGGCGGCAGCGCGCCGCGGCTGCCGTCCAGCGCGCGCGTGGCCAGCCAGTACACCGCGCCGAAGGCGAAGTAGCACGCCGCCGTCAGCGGCAGGTTGACGCCCTGTCCGTCCGCGCCGCTGGAAGGCGGCAGCACCCACACGTTCAGGATGATGGGAATCCCCACCAGGGCCCACGTGTAGAGGCCGGCGGCGCGCAGCAGGCGGGTGTGGCTGAGTCGTCCCAACATGCCGGCATAGTAGGCGCAAACGCCCCCGGCCACGTCCCACTAAAGTCATGCGCCCCGCGCGGCCGGAGGCCGGCCGGATTCATCCCCCACTCACCGTGCGCCTCGCGGGTGCTGCGTGCCCATGCGATAATCCGCCGCCGGCCCCCGGCCGCCCGCAAGACCCCCGTACGGAGTCAGGTAATGTCGATTGTCATCCGCGACGTGCGCGAGCACGAGCTGGATTCCGTCCTAGCCCTCAACAACAACGCCGGACTGGCCATCCTGCCGCTGGACTCGGCCAGGGTCCGCCGCTTCTACGAGACGGCCGAATACTTCCGCGTCGCCGAGCGCGACGGCAACCTGGCCGGCTTCCTGGTCGGCTTCGGCTCCGGCGCCGGCCACGACAGCAGCAACTTCGCCTGGTTCCGCGAGCGCTACCCGCAGTTCTTCTACATCGACCGCATCGTCGTGGCCAGCCGCCGCCGCGGCGGCGGCGTGGGCCGCGCCTTTTACGCCGACGTGCAGAGCTACGCCGAGCTGCGCTACCCGCAACTGGCCTGCGAGGTCTTCCTCGACCACGGCGCCGACCCCGCCCTGCTCTTCCATGGCAGCTTCGGCTTCCGCGAAGTCGGGCAGAACGTGATGGAAGAGGCCAGCGTGCGCGCCAGCATGCTGATGAAGGAACTGTGCAGCTACCCGTGGGTGCGCGAGACCTACGGCACCGACCTGCCGGACCTGCCGTGGACGCGCACGCGCATGCCTGTATTGGCCGGCGCCGAGCGCCCGACGGGAACATGAGCGTGTCCCGGGCCCCCATGGACTACGAACAGGCCGGCGAACTGAAGATCGGCCAGGTCGGCATCGCCAACCTCCGCATCCGCACCCTCGACGTCGACCAACTCGTGCGCGAAATGCGCGAGCGCGTCGAGCGCGCGCCCAAGCTGTTCGGGCGCGCCGCGGTGATCCTGGACTTCGGCGGCCTGACGCGGCTGCCGGACGCCGCGACCGCGCAATCGCTGATCGAAGGGCTGCGCGCCGCCGGGGTGATCCCGGTCGCCCTGGCCTACGGCACCCGCGAGACCGAGGCCCTGGCCGAGCAGCTCGGCCTGCCCCTGCTGGCTAAGTTCCGCGCCCAGTACGAACCCGTCGGCGCGGCTCCGGCCGCCGCCCCGGCACCGCGCGCGGCCGAAGCCGCTCCCGCGAAAGCCGCGCCCGCACCCGCCGCCAAGCCCGTCGAAACCAAGCCGGGTCTGGTGCAGAAGACCCCGGTCCGCTCCGGCCAGCAGCTCTATGCCGAGAACCGCGACCTGACCGTGCTCAGCACCGTGGGCGCCGGCGCCGAGGTCATCTCCGACGGCTCCATCCACATCTACGGCGCACTGCGCGGCCGAGCCCTGGCCGGCGCCCGCGGCAACGCCGACGCGCGCATCTTCTGCCGCGAATTCCACGCCGAACTGGTCGCCATCGCCGGCCACTACAAGGTGATGGAGGAGGTGCCGAAGGAACTGCGCGGCAAGGCCGTGCAGATCTGGCTGGACCAGGACCAACTCAAGATCGCCGCGCAGGAATGACGCGCGGCACTCCCCCGAACAGAAGAACGATCCAGGAGAACACCGTTGGCTGAAATCATCGTAGTCACATCCGGCAAGGGCGGCGTGGGCAAGACCACCACCAGCGCCAGCATCGCCTGCGGCCTGGCGCGGCGCGGCAAGAAGGTCGCCGTCATCGATTTCGACGTCGGCCTGCGCAACCTGGACCTGATCATGGGCTGCGAGCGCCGCGTGGTGTACGACTTCGTCAACGTCACCCAGGGCGAGGCCACGCTGAAACAGGCGCTGATCAAGGACAAGCGCTTCGACACCCTGTACGTGCTGGCCGCCTCGCAGACCCGCGACAAGGACGCACTGACCAAGGAGGGCGTGGAGAAGGTGCTGAAGGACCTCGCCGACGATGGCTTCGACTACGTCGTCTGCGACTCGCCGGCCGGCATCGAGAAGGGCGCGTTCCTGGCCATGTACTTCGCCGACCAGGCCATCGTCGTGGTGAACCCGGAGGTCTCCTCCGTGCGCGACTCCGACCGCATCCTGGGCCTGCTGGATTCCAAGACCCGCAAGGCCGAGGAAGGCGGCACGCTGAAGGCCAACCTGCTGCTGACCCGCTACAACCCCGCGCGCGTGGAGAGCGGCGAGATGCTCAGCATCAAGGACGTGGAGGACGTGCTGGGGCTGAAGACCCTGGGCGTGATCCCCGAGTCCGGCGACGTGCTCAACGCCTCCAACAAGGGCGAGCCGGTCATCCTGGACCTGGAGTCGCCGGCCGGCCAGGCCTACGACGACACCGTGGCGCGCCTGCTCGGCGAGGACCGCCCGATGCGCTTCACCACCCTGGAGAAGAAGGGCTTCTTCAGCAAGTTGTTCGGAGGCTGAGCATGGGCCTGTTCGATTTCCTGAAGGCGAAGAAGAACACCGCCGAAACCGCCAAGAACCGCCTGCAGATCATCATCGCGCAGGAGCGCAGCTCGCGCGGCGCGCCGGACTACCTGCCGCTGCTGCGCCGGGAACTGCTGGAAGTGATCAAGAAGTACGTCAACGTCGACGTCGAAGCGGTCAAGGTGGACCTGATCAAGGACGGCGACCACGACGTGCTGGACATCTCGGTGGCGTTGCCGGAAGGCAACTCCTGAGCCGGGGCGGAGCCCGCTCCGCCCCGCATCCTTCGCCATGACCGCCGTCGCCGATACCGTCGAACCCCGGGTGATGCGCGTGGGCGACCTGCCCTTCGGCGCCTGCGCCTCGCTGCTCGCCGGCCACGGCCTGGCCCTGCACCATGTCGAGGACGGCGCGCCGATCCCCGGCAGTTTCTGGGGCGAACCGGAGGCCGGGGTGATCGCGCACAACGTGTACGTGCGCGGCGACACGCCGGTGCACTCGATGCTGCACGAAGCCTGCCACCTGATCGTGCTGCCGCCGGAGCGGCGCGCGCAGGTGCATACCGACGCCACCGATTCGGTGATCGAGGAGGACGCCACCTGCTGCCTGCAGATCGTCCTGGCCGACGCGTTGCCGGGCGTGGGCCGTGCGCGGCTGATGGCCGACATGGACGCCTGGGGCTACACGTTCCGGCTGGGCTCGGCGCAAGCCTGGTTCGAGCAGGACGCCGACGACGCCCGCACCTTCCTCCAGGCGCGCGGCCTGCCGCATCACTGACGCCGCCCGGCTGTCCGCCTACCGACAACCCATCCGCCCACCTGCCCTGCCTGCTGTAGGAGCGCCGTCAGTCGCGCCCGCGGCCTAACCGCCATTTGCCGTAACCGAAGGTTCGCCAGCAAGGCCGGCCGCAAGAGGCTTGTCATCGCGCGCCACGGATTGCCGACAGGCCGCGGTCGCGACTGACGTCGCTCCTACAGGCCGCTCCTGCAATCCGTACGTACAAGCCGCTCTCCTATGGGCCGCGCCTCGGGACGCGGCCGCCGCACTTGCGGCCCCTCCCCCGCCCGCACTAGCCTTCCGGTTCCGTTGCCGCCGCCCCGAAGGACTTCCCGTGAAACAACGCCATCTCCTGCTCGCGCTCGCCGTCGGCGCCTGCGTGGCCGCGCTCGCCGCCTGCAAGAAAGACCAGCCCGCCGACCAGGCCGCGCCCGCCTCCGCCCCGCAGGGCGAGAGCGCCGACCAGTTCATCGCGCGGGTGAACGACGAATACCGCAAGATGTACCCGGAGCTCACCGCGTCGCAGTGGCTCTCCAACACCTACATCAACGACGACAGCCAGTTGCTGGCCGCCAAGGGCAACGAGCGCTACCTGACCCAGCTCAATAGCTGGATCGAGCAGGCGAAGAAGTTCGAAGGCCAGCAGATGTCGCCGGAAACCGCGCGCGCCATCCAGTTGCTCAAGCTGCAGACCGCGATGCCCGCGCCAAAGGACCCGGCCAAGCTGGCCGAGCTGACCCAGATCGCCACGCACATGGAGGGCACCTACGGCGCCGGCACCTACTGCACCGGCGAGGGCAACGCGAAGAAGTGCCGCCAGTTGGGCGAACTGGAGGACGTGCTGCGCAGCAGCCGCGACTACGACGCGCAACTCGACGCCTGGCAGGGCTGGCACACCATCGCCCAGCCGATGCGCAAGGACTACACCCGCTTCGTCGAGCTGGTGAACGAGGGCGCCAAGGAACTGGGCTACGCCGACACCGGCGAGATGTGGCGCAGCGGCTACGACATGACCCCGGCCGAGATCGCCGCCGAGACCGACCGCCTGTGGGGCCAGGTGCAGCCACTGTACGAGCAGTTGCACTGCTACGCCCGCACCAAGCTGCAGGCCACCTACGGCGCAGAGAAAGGCCAGGTCAACGGCCTGCTGCCGGCGCACCTGATGGGCAACATGTGGCAACAAGACTGGGGCAACCTGTGGGACATCCTGGAGCCGTACAAGGGCGTCGGCAGCCTGGACATCACCGACGCGCTCAAGCAGCAGTACCAGGCCGACTACCGGGCGGCGCTGGCCAAGGCCGGCCCCAATCCCGGCACCGAAGCGCTGTTCCGCGCCGAGCGCGAAGCGCAGTTGCAGGTGGCCCGGCAGATGACCGAGCGCGCGCAGGACTTCTACACCAGCCTGGGCATGCCCAAGCTGCCGGAGAGCTACTGGTCCAAGACCCAGTTCATCAAGCCGCTGGACCGCGACGTGGTCTGCCACGCCAGCGCCTGGGACATGAACATGGCCGGCGACGTGCGCACCAAGATGTGCATCAAGGCCAACGAGGAAGACTTCACCACCATCTACCACGAGCTGGGCCACGTCTATTACTACCTGGCCTACAAC
>ERZ761602.2831-NODE-2831-length-26081-cov-4.320410_pt1 | contig 26081 bp, 22 predicted proteins | sample MGYA00512165_ERZ761602 | MGnify/ENA primary metagenome ERZ761602 (study PRJEB28899, sample SAMN02445085) | bioreactor sludge metagenome | biome: EBPR sludge; isolation source: Thorneside wastewater treatment plant | place: Australia: Brisbane, Thorneside...
CGGGCACTGGACTTGCCGAGAAGCCGGTCGGCCGCGAGCGCCGGCGCTTCGAGACCCTGGCGCTCGGGGCCCTGCGGCCCGCCCTGGAGGGCCGGTGGCGCGTGCGGACGCTCGACGGGGAGGTCGAGGTCACCACCGTCTTCGAGCTGCTGAAGGAGCGGGCGGCCCGGCACGCGCCCGAGCTCGTGGCGGCGGAGACCGGGCTGTCGGCGGCCGTCATCCGGCGCACGGCCCGGATGTTCGCGGCGGCGAAGCCCGCGATGATCTACACCGGCTACGCGGCCTGCAAGTGGCAGCACGGCGACCTGCTCCAGCGCGCCATGCTGCTGATGCTGGCCCTCACGGGCAACATCGGCAACGAGGGCGGCGGCATCCAGTTCGGCAACGCGCCGAAGGTGCGTGGCGTCGCCGGCTTCGCCACGGCCGACATCGGCCCGGCGCTGCGCATGATCTCCAGCACCACCTGGGACTACGACCACGGCGGGCTCAAGGAACTCAACCGCCGCATGTACGGCGACGAGCTGGCCGAGACCTATGACCGGTACTACAAGGAGAGCATCCGGGAGGACTGGTTCCCCGACTACAGCGGGGCCGGGTGGCGGATGGCGTTCTTCGCCGGCGAGAACGCGGCCAACTGGCGGGCCGGGTCCCGGCAGTGGCGCAAGGAAGGCTTCGACCGCCTGGAGATGATCGTCGTGCTCGCGCCCGACATGGGCGCCACTGCCCACCAGGCCGACTACATCCTGCCGATCGCCCACCACTACGAGCGCGCGGACCTGATGCTCCAGTCCCGTATCCCGTACCTGCAGGTGCTCGACGTGGCCGTCCCACCGCTCGGCGAGGCGGTGGACGACTGGGAGGCAAACCGCCGTCTGGCGGCGGCCATTGCGCGCCGCGCGGCCGCCCGCGGCTCCCCCGTGGTGCGCGACGAGGTGGACGGCCGGTCGGTGCGCCGGGACTATGCCCGTACCCTCGACTACTACACCATGGACGGACGGATCCAGAGCGTGAAGGACGTGGCCCAGTACATCATCAACACCACCCCGGGCGTCCCGAAGGTGTCCTTCGCGGAACTGGCTGCCCGGGGCATCGTCCGCGTCGACCACTCGGATTCCACGGCCTGGGAGCACGAGGACTCGCCCTACCACCACGAGGTCGTCGAGAGCGTGCGGGACAAGAAGCCCTACGAGACCTTTACCGGCCGCCAGCAGTTCTACATCGACCACGAGTGGTTCATCCGCTTCGACGAAGCGTTGCCGGCCCGTCGCGATCCGCTGGTGAACCCCGGCTATCCCCTCCGGATGCTGATGGGCCACGCGCGGCACAGCATCCACAGCATGTGGCGCGACGATCCGCTGCTGCTGTCGCTCCAGCGGGGGGAGCCGGACGTCTACGTGAGCCCCCAGGACGCCGGGGCCCGGGGTGTCGTCGACGGTGACCTCATCCGCATCTTCAACCCGGCCGGGGAGTTCTACGCCCAGGCCCACGTGAGCGCCGGCATCCAGCCCGGGATGATCTTCTCGTACCACGGCTGGGACCCCCTGCAGTACCGGACCGGCGAGAACTTCAGCGCGGTGGTCTGCACGGCGGGCCTCATCAAGCCCACCACGATGGCGGGCGATTACGGCCACCTGGGCTACCGCGCCCTGGCCTTCGCGCCGAACCAGACCTACCGGGACTTCACCTGCGACTTCGCGCGGGCCGACCCGGACACGGGCAGGCAGGTGGCCAGGGCATGAGCGCGAATCCCGTCCCTGCCCGCACCGTCACGGAGGCCCGCCAGGTTGCTGAGACGGCGGCGCTGCGCTGCCTGTGCTATGCCGCCTGCTCCGAGCTCCTGGCCTCGCCCCACGAAGTCGACCCTCGCCCGGCGCTGCGGGAACGGGACGGGCTGGGCGACGCGCTCGCCTGGGCCGCACCCCTCGGGCCGCTGCTCGCCGAGGCGGCAGCAGCGGACCTCGGCCGGCTCAAGGCCGAGTACAGCGGCCTCTTCGAGGTGGGCAGCCAGGGGCCGCCGGCGCCGATCCGGGAGGACCTGCAGACCGGGCAGCGGGCCGGCATCCGCGAGGAAGTGGTGCGCTTCTACGACTACTTCGGCTACGCCCTCGATACCCGCTTCGCCTGGCAGCCGGACCACCTGTCCGTCGAACTCGAATTCATGCACTACCTCTGCTACCGGGAGGCCCGCGCGGAGAGCGGGGCGGATGCCCTGTCGTTCCAGCTGGCGCAGGCGGACTTCACGGCCCGCCATCTCGTCACCTGGCTGCCAGGGCTCGCCGCGAACGTCGACCGGATCGCCGCCGGCGCGCTCTATGCCCGCGTGGTCGCCGCGGTGCGGGACTTCGTCGCCGCCGACCTGCACTGGCAGTCGTCGACGATCGACACCGTGGGAGCGGCTTCAGCCGCGATCGCGCCTGAAGGCGCTCCTACGGCCGCTCCCACGGCCGCTCCCAAGCCGGGTGCGGACCCATGACCACGCGCCAGGTGGCCATGGTCATCGACCTCAACAAGTGCATCGGCTGCCAGGCCTGCACGGCCGCCTGCAAGTCCCTGTGGACCGACGAGGAGGGGCAGGAGTACATGCTCTGGAACAACGTCGAGACCAAGCCGGGCCGCGGTTACCCGAAGGAGTGGGAGGCCAAGGGCGCCCGCTCGGGTTGGCGCAATGGCCGGTTGCAGCTCGGCGACCTGCACCGGGACGAGGACTTCGGGCGTCCCGTGCACCTGAACCTCGCCGACGTGTACTTCGGCGGCGCCGGTGGGCACCTGGAGGCGGAGCGGCCGCTGGACTACGGCGCCAACTGGGACGAGGACACGAGCTCGGGCGAGTACCCGAACAACTACCACTTCTACCTGCCGCGGCTGTGCAACCACTGCACGAAGCCGGCCTGCCTCGAGGCCTGCCCGGTGCGGGCCATCTACAAGCGCGAGCAGGACGGCATCGTGCTGGTGGACCAGGACAAGTGCCAGGGCTTCCGCCAGTGCAACCGGGCCTGCCCCTACGACAAGGTCTATTTCAATTTCGTGCGGGGCAAGTCGCAGAAGTGCATCTTCTGCTTCCCGCGGGTGGAGCAGGGCGTCGCCCCGGCCTGCGCGCGCCAGTGCCCGGGCCGCCTGCGCTTCGTGGGCTACCTGGAGGATGCGGACGGCCCGATCGCGAAGCTCGTCTACCAGTGGAAGGTGGCGCTGCCCCTGCATCCGGAGTTCGGCACCGAGCCCAACGTCTACTACGTGCCGCCCATGCTGCCGAGCCGCTTCGACGCCGACGGCGACTTCGACGACACCGAGCCCCGGGTGCCGATGACCTACCTCCGCTATCTCTTCGGCCCGGGCGTCGACCAGGCGCTCATCACCCTGCACGAGGAGATGGAGCGCAAGCAGGCGGGCAAGCCTTCCGTGCTGATGGACCTGCTCATCGCCCGGGAGTGGAAATCCCTGTTCAACATCCCTGACGTCCGGGTGTCCTGACCGTGATGAAGGCAATCCGCCGCTGCCTGCCCCTGCTCCTCGCCACGATGGCCTCCGCTCCGGCCCCGGCCGCCGGGCCCGATGGCGAGTCGCTCTACACGCAGAACTGCCTGGCCTGCCACGGCGCCGACCTGGAAGGCGTGGATGGCCTGGGCGTGAGCCTGGCCGGATCGCCTTTCGTCGGCGGGCTCACCCTGGCCGAACTCGTGGCCTTCCTCGAGGTGGGGCGCATGCCCGGAGATCCCGCCACCGTGTCCAACGGGGCCATGCCCGGCTTCGACTGGCTCCCGCCGGAGGAACTCGAGGCGATCGCGGCCTTCGTGAAGAGCCGGCACGGCGGCTGAATGTCCCCGGGCGGCGCCCAGCCCTGGACCGTCATCGGCGCCGCGCGCCGGCGCCGGGAGTGCGAGGAGCAGGGGCTGGTGCTCGAGGCGCTCGGCATCCCCTGGCTGATGGCCGATGGCCCGGGCGGCACGACGCTGCTCATGGTGCAGTCCGCGGACGAGGCAAGGGCCCGGGCCGAACTCCGCCAGTACCTCGCCGAGAACCGCCAGCGGCCTTCCCTGCCGGCGCTCACCCTGCAGGGCGAGGGATCGCCAGGCGTGGTGGCCTACGTACTGCTGCTCGTCGCCGCGTTCCTCACCCAGGCCCGGTTCGCCTGGGGCGTGGACTGGTTATCGGCCGGTACGCTCGACGGCGGCGCCGTCCGGTCCGGCGAGTGGTGGCGCCTCGTCACGGCCCTGACCCTGCACGCCGACGCGGGGCACCTGGTCGCCAACCTGCTCTTCGGGGCGTTCTTCGGCCTGTTCGCCGGCCAGTACCTGGGCTCCGGCGTGGCCTGGGCAACGATTCTCCTCGCGGCCGGCGCCGGCAATGCCCTCGACCTCTGGCTGCTGCCGTCGAGCCACCGGGCCATCGGCGCCTCGACGGCCGTGTTCGCCGCGCTCGGGCTGGTGGCCGCGCTGATGTGGCGGGCCGAGTCGCGCCGGACGACCGGCTGGGCCCGGCGCTACGCGCCGCTCATCGGGGCGAGCGTGCTGCTCGCCTACATCGGCACCGGCGACGCGCGCACCGATGCCGTTGCCCACCTCACCGGTTTCGTGATGGGCATCTTCGCGGGGGCCGCCTTCGACCTCACGCGGCCCGGCTGGCTGCGCGCCCCGGCGGTCCAGCGGGCCGCCGGCCTCGGCGCGCTGGCCCTCGTGGCCGCCGGCCAGCGCTGACTCGCTATCCTGCCCCGCAACTTCCGGGGGGATGAACATGCAGACGGAGAACGGGGCCACCGCCCCCTGGCCACGGCCGGGCATCGCCTGGTACGCGGTGGTGATCCTCGTCATCGCGTTCATCTTCTCGTTCATCGACCGGATCATCATCGCGATGCTGGTCGAGCCGCTGAAGCAGGACCTCGGCCTTTCGGACACCCAGCTCGGCCTGCTGCAGGGACTGGCCTTCGCCGTCTTCTACGCGACGGTCGGCCTGCCGATCGGGCGGCTTGCCGACCGGCGCAGCCGCCGGGCCATCATCGGCTGGGGCATCTTCCTCTGGAGCATCATGACGGCCGTGTGCGGCCTCGCCCGGAACTTCTGGGAGCTGTTCCTGGCCCGGGTCGGCGTCGGGGTCGGCGAGGCAGCCCTGTCCCCGGCGGCCTATTCGATGATCGCCGACTACTTTCCCCGCGAGAAGCTGGGCCGGGCCCTCGGCGTGTACCAGTCGGGGGCGTTCTTCGGCGCGGGGCTGTCCTTCCTGGTCGGGGGCCTCGTGATCCAGGCCGCGTCCCGGGCGGGCGAGGTGTCGCTCCCGTTCCTCGGCGAGGTGCGGGCCTGGCAGCTGGTGTTCTTTGCCGTCGGCCTGCCCGGCGTATTGGTGGCCCTGCTCATGCTCACCGTGCGGGAGCCGGTCCGTCGCGGCCAGCTCGCCGCCGGGGGCGCCGGCCTGCCGCTCGCGCAGGTGCTGGGCTACGCCCGGCAGCGCTGGCGGGTCTTCGTGCTGCACTTCACCGGCTTCGCGCTGCTCGCGGTGCCGCTCACGGCCATTCTCACCTGGGCCTTCGTCTACTTCACGCGGGTCCTCGGCTTCACGCCGCCGGAAGCGGGGCTGCGGCTTGGCGGCCTGCTCATCGTGCTGTCGCCGCTCGGCGTGTACGGCGGCGGCTGGCTGGCCGACCACCTGCAGCGCCGGGGCTACCGGGATGCGACCCTCCGGGTGGCCCTGCTGGCCGCTGCCGGCCTGCTGCCGCTCTCCGCCGTGTCGGCGCTGACGATGGACCGGGACCTCACCGTCGCCCTCTTCGGGCCACTGATCTTCTTCGCCAGCCTGTCCATGGCCGTGGCGCCCGCCGCGCTCCAGGTGGTCACCCCCAACCAGATGCGGGGCCAGGTGTCGGCGGTGTGGATGCTGGTGCTGAACCTCGTCACCGCGGGTCTCGGGCCGTCCGCGGTCGGCGTCATCACCGACCACGTCTTCGGTGATCCCATGGCCGTCGGCAAGTCGATCGCGCTCGTGAACTGCCTGACCGTGCCGCTGGCAGCGCTCGCCTTGTGGGCCGCGCTGGCGCCGTTCCGGGCCGCGGCCACCGAGCAGGCTGGCACCGGGTAGTCCTTTTGCATTACATTTCCCGATGCCGCGTCGCCATCCGCGACGGCTGGCCGGGGGTTGGATGCAGCAGGGGCAAGGCTGGCTGGTGGCGGCCAGGGCGGCGACGGCAATGGCGCTGGGCCCGGGCGCCGTCGCGCTCGCGCAGGACGCGCCGGCCATCGATGAGATCACGGTGACGGCGCGCAAGCGCGAGGAGAACCTCAAGGACGTCCCGCTGTCAATTGCCGCCCTCAACGCCGAACAGTTGCAGGCCCGGGGCCTCAACAGCGACTACGAGATATCTACCTTCACCGTCGGGTTCCGGACCCTGCCCCAGGCCGGGCGCGACATCGACCGGCCGATCATCCGCGGCATGGGCGCGCCCGTGACCCGCGGCGAGCCCAACGCGTCGTACTTCATCGACGGCACCTTCGTCTCCGGCAGCATCTCGACGGCCACTACCAGCGCCGTGGAGCGGGTGGAGGTCCTGCGCGGTCCCCAGTCCGCCCAGTTCGGCCGGGCCACCTTCGCGGGGGCCGTGAACTACGTGACGCGGAGGCCGACGGACACCCTGCAGGGCCAGGTGAACACGCGGGCAGGCAGCAGCGACGACTACAGCGCCGGCGGCTGGGCGAGCGGCCCGCTCGTGGGCGAGAAGCTGCTGTTCGTCGTCTCCGGCAACTGGAGCAGGTACGGCGGCCAGTGGCACAACCAGCTGGCGGCAGGGCAGGCGGAGTACGAGGCTGATACCACCCTGCCGATCCGCCAGTTCCTCCTCGATCCGCCCCAGGAAGCGGACTTCAGCCGGCTGGGCGCGGAGGAGACCACCGACGCGCTGGCCAAGCTCGTGTGGCGGCCCGCCGATGGTGCCGAGGTGAGCCTGAAGTACGGCTACACCCGGGGCGAGGACAGCCACTTCCCCAACCTGATCGCGGCCGAGCTCAACTGCTTCCTGCCGGTACCCGGCACCGAGGGCGAGCCCTGGTATGCCACCAGCACCGGCTACTACTGCGGCGAATTCCGGGCCGCTGGCCGGGTGAACCGCATAAACCTGCCGGACTTCAGGAATGGCGTCACCTACATCCGGGCCAACGAGTTCCCGCAGCCCGAGCTCTACACGGTGCCGCCGGCCGAGCCCGGCACCTTCCGGGAGCAGAATCGGGTGCTGCTCGAGTACGTGCAGGACGTCGGCGATTTCACGGTCACGACCCGCGGCTCCTGGAACCAGGACGATTTCCGGCAGGTCTACGACCTGGACCACACCGAGACCCGAGCGGTCTGGGGGCTGTTCCACTTCGATGCCCGCCGGGACATCGTGGACAGGTCGGCGGAGCTCCGGGTGGATTCCCCCGGCGACCTGCCGGTACGCGGGTCGCTGGGACTGTACTGGTACGACCAGGACCGTGAGGCCAACCAGCGCAGCTACCCGGGTCCGGCGGTCGTCTTCGGGGCCCCGGCAACCACCACCGCCTTTCCGCCCCCGACCCTGACCGACATCACGAACGAGGCAGTCTACGGCAGCGTGGAGTGGGACATCTCCGACCGCTGGACGCTGACCCTCGAGGGCCGCTACGCCCGGGATGCCAAGGATCTGCAGGGTGGGGCCCTGGGCCAGCCCGGCACCCCGGACACCGTAGGCCTGGACTTCGACAGCTTCACGCCGCGGGTGACGGTGCGCTACAGGCCCGCGGAGGAGCTGACCCTGTATGCCCTTGCCGCGAGGGGCACGAAGCCCGGGGATTTCAACTCGGAATTCTTCCGCTCCGGTGCCGCAGCGTCAGCCGTGACTGACGCCCTCAACGGCTGTACCCCCCCAGCTACTGGTGAACCCGCCGTGATCCCCTGCCTGGATGAGCCCCTGGCCATCGTGAAGGAGGAAGAGCAGTGGACCTACGAGCTGGGCGCCAAGGCCGCCTGGCTCGACGGCCGGCTCGACACCAACCTGGCCGTCTACCACATCGACTGGGAGAACCAGGGGCTGTTCACCCTGGCGCGAATCCTCCAGGAGACCGGGACCTACAACACGACAACCGTCATCCGGAACATCGGCGCATCGAAGGTCGACGGCATCGAGCTCGAGACCAGCTTCCGGGTGACTGACCGTCTGGCGCTGACCGCCAACTACGGCTACACGGACTCCCGCTATGACGACGGTAACGATGCGACATTGCAGGAGCTCACCGGCGACGGCGACATCCACGGCCGGAAGGTGCCCAACGTCCCCGAGCACACGCTGATACTGAGCGCGTTCGCCACGACTCCGATTACCGCCGAGGTCGAGGCTTTCGTGAACCTGGACTACGCCGGCAGCTCGAAGCGCTACACCGCTGCCAACAACTTCAGCTGGATCGGCACCGACCTGACCGTGAACCTGCGGACCGGTGTGCAGGCCGGTCCCTGGACCATCACGGGGTACGTGCGGAACCTCACCGACGACGACACGCCCTTGGCTGCCCTCGACTTCGTGAACTTCGGTGCCGTGGACATCAACTACGACGTGAACATCTTCCAGAACATCCCGGCGACCGCCGCCTCCGCCGACGATCGCGACCCGCGGATGTTCTCCCTGAACCCCAAGCGGGGCAGGGACTTCGGCCTCGAGGTGCAATACCGCTTCTAGCCCGTCGCGATGGCGCGGATGGCCGCGAGCTGCTCCGGACCGGGCTCCCAGCTGCCGGCGGCCACGTTCTCTGCCAGCTGCCCGGGCCGCGTGACCCCGGCGATCACGCTGGCCACGCCCGGCTGGGCGGCGAGCCAGCCGATGGCCAGGTCGAGGACCGTCCGGCCGCGGCTCTCGCCCCAGGCAGCCAGCTTCTCCACGATTTCGTAGCGCGCCTCGGAGGCGAAGGCGCCGCCACCCCGCCATTTCGCAAAGCGCGAGCCCTCGGGCAGGGGCTGGCCCTTGCGGTACTTGCCGGACAGCAGGCCGCTCTCCAGCGGGAAGTAGGGGAGGATGCCGATGCCATTGGCGAGGCAGACGGGCACCAGGTGCTGCTCGATGTCCCGCGTCAGCAGGCTGTAGCGGTTCTGGGCGGCGACGAACGGCGTGAGCTTCAGCCGGGAACTGACTTCGCCGGCGGCGGTGACCTGCGCAGCCGTGTAGTTGGAGCAGCCGATGTGGCGAACCTTGCCCTGCCGGACCAGCTTGTCCAGGGCCTGCAGTGTTTCCTCCACCGGCGTGCCCGGGTCCGGAAAATGGTGCTGGTAGAGGTCGATGCAGTCCGTCCCGAGGGCCGTGAGGCTCGCCTCGACCGCCTTGGCAATGTACTCCGCCGAGCCACCCCCGGCGGCGGCGCCGCCGCCACCACCGAGCTTCGCGCCGAATTTCGTGGCGATGATCACTTCCCGGCGCCGGGACCCGAGGGCCTTGCCCAGCATGGCCTCCGCCCGGTTCATGCCGCCGCCGTAGATGTCGGCCACGTCGAAGAAGTTGACCCCGAGGTCGAATGCGGCGGCGACGATCGCGTCGGTCGCCGCCTGGTCGCACATGGGGCCGAAGTTCATGCAGCCGACCCCGATGACGGAGACCCGGAGGTCGGAGGAACCCAGTTGGCGCAGCTGCATGGCTCGAGTGCTTCCTTGTCAGTGCCTGGTGCGGCCGCCGTGCCGGGTGCGGACGAGCAGGGCGGTGGCCAGCAGCACGGCGTTGAGGATGGCCATCATGGTGAACGGGACCGTCGGGCCCAGGTGGTCGAAAACGTAGCCACCAGCCAGCGTTGCGAACAGGATGCCCACGCCCCCGATGGCATTGTACAGCCCCACGACCGGGCCGCGTCCCACGGCCGGGGCTTCCTGGCCGAGGAGTGCACTGCTGGCAACGATCACGCTGATTTCCCCCACGCCGACCAGGATGGCTACCGGCGTAAACCCCGGGGCGAAGGGATCGCCTGCCTCGCCGAGCAGGTAGTAGCCGGCCGTGGCGAGGCCCAGGGCGATGCAGAGGCTCGTGATCCGGTCCAGCCGGTCCGCGATCATGCCCATGAAGAATGCCCAGCCCATCGCAGCGGCCTGGACGATGCCGAACAGCATCCCTCCCCGGGCCATGGCCGCCGCGGGCGTCATGCCGGTCGCCAGGCCCGCCTGCATGACCCACAGCGAGAAGAACGCCCCGATGATCACGAAGTCGCCGCGACCGATGAACGCCGCCCCATAGGCAATGGCCAGCCGCGGATTCGTCCGGGCGAGCCCAGCCGCCTCGAGGACGCTCGTGCCGAGTCCCGGCCCGGCCCGACCGTCTCCCCGGGGTACGGTGCGGGGTAGCCCGACGGCCAGGATCATCGCTGCGACCAGGGCTATGCCGGCGCCGACCCAGAAGGCGTAGCGCCCGGCGCTCACCGGGTCGGCGCCCCGCGCGGCAAACCACAGGGGCAGCGAGGCCAGTCCGAGGGACATGGCGACGACGCCCAGGCCCTGCAACAGGTTGTTCGAGGCGACCCAGCGGCCCCGGGACCGTTCCTCCGTGGCGTCGACCACGCAGGCGCTCAGCATGAGCGGGGCAAGGGCCACGCCAAACGCGAAGACGACGCGGAAGACCACCAGCTGCAACGTATCGGTCGCGAAGGGGTAGATGAGCAGGCCGGCCCCCATCAGCACCAGTCCGAGGCAGAAGACGCGCCGCCGGCCGACCCGGTCCGACCAGGCCCCCGCGAAACCGGCGAGCAGGATCACGACGACTTCCTGCAGGAAGCCCAGGTTGCCGGTCAGCCGGCCCTGCTCCGCTGGGGGGATCCCGAGCACCTCGTTCAGCAGGTACGGCTGCAGGAAGCTCATGAAGGCGGCGAGGCCGATCGTGAAGAAGGACGCCAGCCAGACCGTGGCCGCATTGCCCCTGGACCAGTCCGCGGCGAGGCCGAACGGTCCCAGGCGAAGCCCTGCGGCCGGAGGCGGCAGGGCGGAGGGTTCCATCAGGCGGGCTGCTGGCCCCGGGTGCGCAGTTCCCGGATCTCGGCGAGGGTTGCCGCCGACGCGGGTGCTGCCAGCATGCCGGCGATGCAGTCGACCAGGTTGCTGACGAAGAGCACGGGGAGCGCGTGGTTCACCAGGGGCGCCTCGCCACCCTGGAGCCGCTCCCGGTCGGCCAGGGCGTCGATGGCGAGCACCCAGGCCAGCCCGAACCGGGGTCCGAACACCTCGTCGGGAACGTCGGGCAGGACGCGCCGGATGCCGTAGTACACCTGGCCGATGCTGCTGCCGAACTGGCCGCGCCACATGCCGACGAGGTTCATCTTCGGGTGCCCGAGGAGCTGGGACAGGACCTGGATGAAGTCGTGGCCGCCCTCGGAGCCCTCGATTTCCTCGACCACGGGGTACACCAGCGTACCGACCAGCGTCAGGACATCCGGGCCCGGGTCCTGCTGCGGAAGGCCGGCCAGCATCTCGTTGCGCCGGGTGTTGAGGCGGTCCATCCGGTACTCGTAGATGGCGGTGGTGAGCGAGTCCTTCGAGCCAAAGTGGTAGTGGGACGCCGACGAGTTCCGCTGGCCCGCCTCGGCATTGATCTGGCGCAGCGACACGTTGTCGATGCCGTGTCGGGCGAAGAGGCGTTCAGCCGCCAGGATCAGCTGCTCCCGCGTGCGGGCGCTGGTCGGCGTGAGCTTGGTCCTGGCCTTGAGCATGTCGCTGTCTCCCCCACGAAGACATCGTCGGCACGTGGTCGGCTGAAGAGGGCGGACGTCCTACCAGTAGTGGGTCCAGCGGGCCCGCTCCTGGAAGTACCGGAAGGCGTCCCGCTTGTCCTTCGGAATATAGTCGATGTAGCCGCCGGGGGCGTATCGCTCCCGGTACTGGTCGAACACCGGCTTGTAGAGGGAGAGGTGCAGGTCGGGGATCCGGTGGCGGGCCCGGAATTCGCCGATCGGGATGCGCGTGAGAACCCGCGTCTCGAAGGCGCCGGCCTTGCAGAGTTCGATGCCCCGGGGCCCGAAGATGGCCGAGCGGCCCGGCCCGCCGAAGTTCGTGTCCTCGAAGAAGCCCGGGTTGCGCCCGTGGGTGCTCACCGAGTTGTTCGCGATCATGGTGTACAGGCTGTTGTGGTACGAGGTCAGGCGCATGTCGTCGTACTCGAAGCCGCCAGTTGCCACGCGGCAGATGATTTCGGCCCCCTTGAACGCCATGCAGCGGAACAGCTCGGGTTCGAACTGGACGGCCGACATGCCGATGTTGCCGATGTCGGTCTTCTCGACGGGAATCACGGCGTCGAGGCCGTACATCTCGACGAACCGGTCATACACGTCGTAGATCACCGAGGTGTACTGCTCCGAGCCGGGGAACATGCCCCGCACGTTGCGCTGCTTCCAGTGCTGCACGACCGTGCCGTCGGGCTTCACCATGATCATGAGGTGCAGGATGTGGCCCGGCCAGTTCTTGGTGTCCTTGGCGTAGGTACCGAAGACGATGTAGCAGTTGTACTTCTTCGCCCGTTTGGCGACCTCTTCGGTTTCGGGACCGGGGATCTCCAGCGCGATGTTGTAGTGCTGCTCCCTCGTCCACTCCGAGAAGCCCGTGATCGGGAACTCGTGGAAGAGCAGCAGGTCACTGCGTCCGCCATAACCCTGGGCGATGTCGATGCACTCGAGGAAATAGTCCAGGTTCCGCTTGAGGTCCGGACCGGGGTTGCTGCCGCTGACTCCCTGGACACGGGTCTGGACGACCGCGGCCGTGATGGCCTCCTGGCGCAGGGCCACGGTGGGGTAGGTGCCGTCGGCGCGGACCATGGGTTCGGTGGGGGTGTTCATGGGGTAGTTGCTCTCGCCTGGCTGCGTTGGGGTTATGATATAGTCATGATGTTAATACAAATCGCCGGCCCCGTTCTGGCCCAGGAGACCGGCTGATGGCTGCGGCAAGACGTCCCGCTGGTCCCGCCCAGGGTACCGTCGACCTTTCCCTGCGCAGCCCCCGCTACATCCAGGTGTACGCGGCCATCCGGGACTGGATCTACCAGGGCACCTACCGTCCCGGGCAGCGCCTGCCCACCGAGGGCGAACTCTGCGAACTCTTCGCGGTGTCCCGCATCACCACCCGCAAGGCCGTCGACATGCTGGTCGACGAGGCGCTCGTGGTGCGCCAGCCGGGGCGGGGCACTTTCGTCGTCGAGGACCTGGCCGATGCCCCGGTGATCGGCGACATGGAGCAGCTGCTGCGCAAGGTCGAGCGGCTGGGCAAGAACACCCGGGTGGCCCGCGCCGAAGTCCAGGAGCAGGTTGCCGATGCCGAGACCCGCAAGGACCTGGGCCTTGCCGAAGGCGCCCGGGTCCAGCGCGCGTCCCATGTTCGACTGCTGAACAAGGAGCCCATCGGCTACGTGGTCACCTTCATCCCGGCCGATCTCGAGGTGCGCTTCGACCTCAACGAACTGAACGAGAGCCCCATGCTCAATCTCCTGGAGCGCAAGGGCGTGGACATCGCCTCCTGCGACCAGGTGATCACGGCGACCCTCGCCGATGGCCGGCTGGCTGCCCTGCTGAACACCACGGTGGGCGCGCCGCTCGTGCACGTGCGCCTCATGGTCTTCGACAGCCGCCGCCGGCCCGTCGAGCGGCTGGTCGCCTGGTACCGCGCTGACCACTACCATCACCACGTGCACCTGACGAGGAAGAGCCGCTGATGGCCATCGAACGGGTCGTAGGAGCGGCTTCAGCCGCGATAGCGCTTGCACTGGCACTGGTGGTCGTGCCGATCGCGGCTGAAGCCGCTCCCACGGCCGCCGCCCCTGCCGTCCTCAAGCGCGGCACCGCCGCCGAGCCGAACAGCCTCGACCCCCATGTGGCCACGGGCAACACGGCGAGTTCCGTGCTGTACGACCTCAACGTGGGACTCACCGCCCTCGATGCCCGCAGCCGGGTGATCCCCGGAGCGGCGGAGTCCTGGACAGTTAGTCCCGACGGGCTGACCTATACCTTCCGGCTGCGCCCGGGGCTCAAGTGGTCCGATGGCTCGGCGCTGTCCAGCGAGGACTTCGTCTGGTCTGCGCGCCGGCTGGTGACCCCATCCACCGCCGCCCGGTTCGCGTCCTTCTTCTATCCGGTAAGGAATGCCCGCGCGATCGTCCGGGGCAAGCTGCCCCCGGAGCAGCTCGGCGTGGAGGCGCCGGATCCACGCACCGTGGTCTACCGGCTGGAGTCGCCGGCGGCCTACTTCCTCGAGAACCTCGCCTCCAACGTGGGCGCACCGGTGCCCCGCCGACAGGTCGAGAAGTTCGGTCGCCAGTGGACGCGCCCGGGACAGATGCTCACCAGCGGGCCGTTCCGCCTGGCCGAGGTCGTGCCCCAGTCCTACATCGCGCTCGAGAAGAACCCCTACTTCTACGATGCTGCCTCCGTGAAGCTGGACCGGGTCGTGTACTACCCGACCCAGAACGCGGAGACGAGCCTCCGCCGCTACCTCGCTGGCGAGCTCGACCTGGTCTTCAACTTCCCGGGCGACAAGCTCCGGGAGCTGCAGGCCGACCGGCCGAAGGAAGTGAAGGTCTCGCCCTCCCTGTCCGTGAATTACCTGGTGATGAACCTCACCAGGCCGCCCTTCAACGATGCCCGGGTCCGGCGCGCGCTGTCGCTGGCACTGGACCGGGAAGGCCTCGTGAGCAAGTTCCTCGGCACCGGTTACCGGGCCGCCTGGACCATCACGCCGCCGACGGTGGACGGTTACACGGCGCCGGTCCGGCCGGAGGCGAAGCTGGCCCCCGCCGCGCGCCTCGCCGAGGCTGGCTACGGACCCGGCAAGCCGGTGCAGTTCGAGATCCGCTACGAGAGCCAGGAGGAGAACCGGCGAATCGTGGTGGCGATGGCCGCCATGTGGAAGGCCATCGGCGTGAATGCCCAGCCCCTCGCCAGCGACCTGAACGGGCTGAACAAGGATGCCCGGACCGGCTCGTTCGAGATGCTCCGCTACACGTGGTTCGCGCCCAACGACGATCCCTACAGCTTCCTCGGGCTGATGGAGACCGGCACGACGGGCAACTACTCGAAGTACAGCAACCCGGCCTACGACGCCGCGCTGAAGAAGGCCAACGCCACGCTGGACAACCCGGCCCGGCTCAAGCTGCTCGCCGAGGCGGAGGCGCTGGTGTTCAAGGCGGAGGAACCGGTGATCCCCGTGTTCTTCTACGGGCGGCGGTACCTCGTGAAGCCCTACGTCAAGGGCTTCGAGCCGAACCAGCGGGCAGTGAATCCGTCCCGCTACCTGTCCCGCTGAACCGGTCCTTCGCCGTCAGCGAAGCGGGGCGGACAGCGCCGCGTTCAGTGTCGCCTCCATCCCGTCGCTGAAGGCCACCAGCTGCACCTGCTCCAGCACGTCGTCGGCCGCCAGGAACACCAGCACCGCCCGCACCGCGATGCCGGCCGCAAGGGCCGGGGGGAAGCCGTAGGCGCCACAGCTGATCGCCGGGAAGGCAACGCTGCGGAGGGCCTCGTCCCGCGCGAGTTCCAGGCTGCGGCGATAGGCGCTGGTGAGCAGCCGGGCCTCGCCGGCGGTGCCGCCCTGCCAGACCGGCCCGACCGTGTGGATCACGTGGCGGGCGGGTAGCGCGAACCCGGGCGTGATGCGTGCCTCCCCGGTGGGGCAGCGGACGCCGGGTTCGAATTCGGGGAAGGCGGCGCAGGCCGCCAGCAGCCCGGGCCCCGCCGCCCGGTGGATGGCGCCATCGACGCCACCCCCACCCAGCAGGGAGGGGTTCGCGGCATTCACGATGGCATCGACCCGGAGCGTCGTGATGTCCGCCCGGACGACGTCGATCCGCTGCATCCTGGCCGTCATTCCGGCCCTGGCAGGGCCTGGATCGCCGCCGGCGAGTCGACCAGGATGACCTGGAACCGCCCGGTGCCCTCGCGCAGCCGCCGGGCCGCGGCGTACTCGGGTGAGTTCCAGAAGCGCAGCGCGCTGGCCCGGTCCGGCCACTCGGACACCAGGGCGCTCGGGCTCGCGCCCCAGTCCCCCTCGAGGACCTGGCCGCCGGCCCCGCGGATCACGTACCGGCCGCCGAACTGCGCCACCAGCGGCGGGACGACGCGGGCGTAGCCGGCCAGGAACCGTTCCCGGTCGGTGAAGTCGGCGATCACGATCATGTAGCAGCGTTGCCCGCTCATGCCGGTGCCGTGTCCTGCCGGCGATGGCATGCCACGCCGTGGCCCGGGGCGACGTCCACCAGCGCCGGCTCCTGGGTGATGCACACGGGCACCGCGAGCGGGCATCGGGTCCGGAACACGCAGCCGCTCGGCGGGTCCATCGGCGAGGGCAGCTCACCGTCGAGGACCAGGGACCGGGACGGGTCGGCCTGGTCCGGATCTGGCACCGGGACCGCGCTGATCAGTGCCTGGCTGTAGGGGTGCCGCGGCGCCCCGAAGAAGGACAGGCGCGGGCCCGTCTCCATGGCCCGGCCGAGGTACATCACCAGCACCCGGTGGCTCATGTAGCGGACGATGGACAGGTCGTGGCTGATGAACAGCAGCGCCACGCCGGTGTCCCGCTGCAGGTCCCGGAGCAGGTTGCAGATCTGGGCCTGGATCGACACGTCGAGCGAGCTCACCGGCTCGTCGCAGACGATGACCTTGGGTTCGCAGATCATGGCCCGGGCGATGCTGATCCGCTGGCACTGCCCGCCGCTGAACTCGTTCGGATAGCGGCTCTGCATCTCCGGCCGCAGGCCGACCCGGTCCAGCATGGCATCCACGCGCCGTCGTCGCTCGTCCCGCCCCAGCTCCGGCCGGTGCACCTCGAGCGGCTCCGCGACGATCTCGCCGATGGTCATGCGGGGGTTCAGGCTGGAGAGCGGGTCCTGGAAGATGATCTGCAGGTCCTTGCGGCAGGCCTTGAGCTCCGCAGGCGACAGCGTGCACAGGTCCCGTCCTTCCCAGAGCACGCGGCCCGCGGCCGGTCGCACGAGTTGCAGCACGCCCTTGCCCAGGGACGATTTGCCGCAGCCCGTCTCGCCAACGATGCCGAGCGTCTCGCCCGCCCGCAGCTCGAAGCTGACGTCGTTCACGGCCTTCAGCGTCAGCGGGTGCCGACGGAACAGTCCCCCCGCCGGGACCTCGTAATGCACCGACAGGTGCTCGACGGTGAGTACGCTGCTCATGCGGGCAGGTGGCAGGCCCGGGCGTGGTCCGCGCCGACGGCCAGGAGCGCGGGGCGGGTGACCCGGCAGGTCTCCACCACGTGGGCGCAGCGGCTCGCGAAGGCGCAGCCGGGCGGCAGGTGCTCGAGGTCGGGGGGCTGGCCGGGGATGACGGGCAGGTCTTCTGCGGGGTCGATCCCGAGGCCCGGCATCGAGCGAAGCAGGGCCCTGGTGTAGGGATGCGCGGGCCGCCGGAAGATGTCCCGGACGGGGCCGAGTTCAACCGCCCGGCCGGCGTACATGATCAGCACCCGGTCGCAGAGGCCGGCCACGACGCCGAGGTCATGGGTGATCAGCACGAGCGACGTGCCCGTGTGGCGCTTCAGGCCGTCCAGCAGGCGCAGCACCTGGGCCTGCACGGTGACGTCCAGCGCGGTGGTGGGCTCGTCGGCCACCAGCACCTCCGGCCGGCACAGCGTCGCCATGGCGATCATCACCCGCTGGCGCATGCCTCCCGACATCTCGAAGGGGTAGGCGGCATAGCGGCGCTCCGGGTCGGCGATGCGCACGACCTCCAGTGCCTCGATCACGCGCGCGCGGGCCTGCTGCCGGGTGAGTCCCTGGTGGCGCACCAGTACCTCGGCCATCTGCTCGCCCACGCGCATGGTCGGGGTGAGGCCGGAAAGGGCATCCTGGAAGATCATCGCGAGGCGGTTTCCCCGCAGCTCGTCCAGGGCGCCCCGGGGCGCGTTCAGGAGTTCCGTGCCCCGGTAACGGATGCTGCCCGTGGCGCTGCCGTTGGGCGCCAGCAGCCCGAACATGGCGAGGAAGGTCTGGCTCTTGCCGGAGCCCGACTCGCCGACCACGCCGAGGCACTCGCCGGGATTCAGGCTGAAGTCGAGGTCGCTGACTGCCGTGACCGCCCCGTCGTCGGTCCGGAAGCGGACGTTGAGCCCCTGGCACTCGATGACCGCTGCCATGGCCCGTCAGCGGTCCCGGGGATCGAGCGCGTCGCGCAGCCCGTCACCGATGAAGTTGAAGCAGAACATCGTCACGGCGAGGAACGTGGCCGGGAAGAAGATGAGCCAGGGGGCGCTGTCCAGCTGGCCCGCGCCCTGTGAAATGAGCAGGCCCCAGCTGGTGAGGGGCTCCTGCACGCCGAGGCCCAGGAACGACAGGTAGCTTTCGACGATGATGTTGGTGGGGATCAGCAGCGTCACGTAGACGATCACGGGGCCGAGCACGTTCGGGATGATGTAGCGGCGCAGGATGGCACTGCGCGAGAGGCCGATGGCCACGGCGGACTCGACGTACTCCTTGGCCTTCACCGTGAGTGTCTGGCCCCGGACGATCCGCGACATGGTCAGCCACTCCACCGCGCCGATGGCGATGAACACCAGGAAGATGTTCCTCCCGAAGACGGTGACCAGGATGATGATGAAGAAGATGAGGGGCAGCGAGTAGAGCACGTCCACGAAGCGCATCATGAAGCCGTCGGTGCGCCCGCCGGCGAAACCGGCGACGGCGCCGTAGGTGACGCCGATCAGGAGCGCGACCACCGTGGTGAGCAGGCCGATGGTGAGCGAGATCCGGCCGCCGTAGAAGGTGCGCACCAGCAGGTCCCGGCCATTGGCGTCGGTGCCGAACCAGTGCCAGCCGGCGGCGCCGGGCGGCACGAGGATGTTCTCCCAGGAGGCGTCCTCGATGCCGTGGGGCCAGAACATGGGCACGAGGATCGACGACAGCGCGATCAGCGCGAGGATCACGATGCTGGCCATTGCCGCCCGGTTGCGCCGGAAGCGGCGGGCGGCCTGGCGCCACAGCGAGCGGGGCACGCCGCCGCCGGCGGCCGCGGCCAGCGTCTCCGAGCCGAGCAGTCCGGGACCCGCGCTCACCGGTAGGACTTCCGCACGCGCGGGTCGAGCGCGGCATAGGCCAGGTCCGACAGCAGGTTGAAGAGGATGATGAAGGTCGCGTAGATGATCACGACGCCCATCACCAGCGGGTAGTCCCGGTTCAGCGCCCCCTGGACGAAGTAACGGCCGACGCCCGGCAGGTTGAAGATCAGCTCGACGATCAGGGAGCCCGTCATGATCCCCGCCAGCGCCGGCCCCAGGTAGCCCACCAGCGGCACCAGGGCCGAGGGCAGCACGTGCCGGAACACCACGCTGGATTCCCTGAGGCCCCGCGACCGCGCCGTCCGCACGAAGTTCGAGCGCAGCACCTCGAGCATCCCGCCGCGCATCAGGCGGGCAATCACCGCGATCTGGGGCAGGGCGAGCGCCACCACCGGCAGCACCAGGTTGGCCGGGGCGCCGTCGTTCCAGCCCGCCACCGGCAGCAGCTTCAGGTACAGGCCGAAGAACAGCGCCATGATCGGCGCGCTCACGAAGGCCGGCAGGGCAATGCCGGTCATGGCGAGGCCCATCAGGGTGTGGTCCAGCAGGCTGTTCTGGCGAAGCGCGGCAATGATGCCCCCGAGCCCCCCGAGGACGAGCGCGACGAGCTTGGCGAGCAGGCCCACCGTGATGCTCACCGGCAGGCCGATGGCGATCAGCTCGGTGACGGTGAAGTCCTTGTAGACGAGGGAGGGTCCGAAGTCGCCCTTGACGGCCCGGGACAGGAACAGCCAGTACTGGGTGACCAGGGGCTTGTCCAGGTCGTAGGCCGCGCGGATGTTCTCGAGCACCTCCGGCTCGAGGTCCGCCTCGGCGTCGAAGGGGCCACCCGGCGCCGCCCGCATCAGGAAGAAGGCCGCGGTGACGATCACGAACAGGGTCGGGATCGCGATGCCCAGGCGGCGCAGGGTGTAGTTCAGCATGGCTCCAAGCCTACCAGTTCAGTCCCGCCGTCCGGCCTCGCCGGGCAGCGGGGCCTCCTTGAGCCGTCGGCCCACCTGCAGGGCCAGGGCGAAGGCCGGCACCATCGCCATGCTGCCCAGCAGGAACGGCGCGCTGGCGCCGAGCTGGCCGTAGAGGGTGCCCGCGCCCGCCTGGCCCACGAACCGGGCCATGGCGCTCGACGACTGGTAGACACCGAGCACGGTGCCCCGTTCCGCCATGCCCGCCCGTTTCGAGAGCAGGCTTTGCATGCTGGTCTGGAAGAACGCCGTGCCGAAGGAGCCGATCGTCATGGCGAGGAGCAGGCTCGGCACGTTCCAGGCGGCGACCAGGCCGAGCCAGCCGAGCATCAGGCAGATGATGGCCCCCTTGACCAGGTTCAGCTCGCCGAAGCGCCGGGCGAGGAAGCCGATCCCGAAGAACTGCACGAGGGCGATGAGGGTGCCGGTCCAGGCGAGCATGCCACCCAGGGTGCGGGCGTTGAGGTGGTGCTCGTGGTTCGCCCAGAGCGGGAAGATGGACTCGCGCACCGCCATGAAGACCAGCACCACGGTGGCCATCATCAGCATGCGGGACACGACCGGCCGGCGGGCGATGCGGCTGATGTCGGCAAAGAGGCTGCCGCCCCCGGCCGCCCGGGCCGGGCCAGGGGCGAGGTGCCGGGTCTCGGGCAGGTAGATGTAGATGGCGACGAAGGCAGCGAACGAAAAGAGCGCTGCCGCCACCGCCGGGCGCACCAGGTTCGCCTCGGCCATGGTGTCGCCGCCGGCGAGCAGGCCGCCGAAGGCAGGCCCCACCGCGAAGCCGAGCCCGAACGCGGAGGCCACCCGGCCCATGGCCCCGGCCCGTTCCTCCGGCGAGGTGATGTCGGCGACGTAGGCGTAGGCCGTGGAGAGGTTGGCCGAGGTGGCCCCGCTCAGGATGCGGGCGGCGAGCAGCAGCCAGAGGGAGTCCGCGAAGCCGAGCAGCAGGTAGGCCCCCGCGTGGCCGAGCATGCTCGCGAGCAGCACCGGGCGGCGGCCCCGCCGGTCGCTCAGCGTGCCCCACAGGGGCATGGCCAGGGACTGGGCGAGGGGGTGGGCGGCGATGATGAGGGTGATGAGCTCGGGCCGGGCGCCGAGCCGTTCCGCGTAGAAGGGGGTGAGCGGTGCCAGGATGCCGAAGCCCACCAGGTCGATGAAGACGACGGCGAACAGGATCGGGATGGCGAACCGGGGCTTCTGGCCTGCCGTCATTCAGGGGGTGACCTCTCCCGGCAGGCTATCATATTGTTATGATCATATGCTCACCGCCTGCCGCGGCGCGCTTGCCGGCAGTTGCGACGGAACCCGCTCCGCAGGACCCTAGCCGCATGGAACCCGGGCCAATGGAATCCACTGCCGTGACCCGTCGCCGGCTGCTCGGCATCGCTGGGCAGGCCGCCGCCGGGCTGTGGCTCGGCATCCACCGCCTGCCGGCCGTCGCGCAGGCGCCGGGCGCGACACCCCGCACGACATTCAATGAGCCCCAGCTCGCCGCCTGGCTGGAGATCCTGCCCGACAACACGGTCCGCGTGGCCGTGCCCGACGCGGAGCTCGGGCAGGGCGCCTTCAGCACGTTGCCCCTCATCCTCGCCGACGAGCTGGGCGCCGACTGGTCCCGGGTGGAAGTGCGGCAGACCGGTGCGGACGACCGGCTCGCGAACCCGATGAAGGGTTTCCAGGCCACCGGCCGCAGCATGAGCGTCCGGGGTTACTACCCGGTGCTGCGCCGGCTCGGCGCCACGGCGCGGGAACTGCTCTGTGCGGCGGCGGCGAATCGCTGGAAGGTCCCCGCCGGCGAGTGCCGTGCCGAGGCAAGCCGCGTGCTCCATGTTCCCAGCGGACGGACGGCGACCTTCGCCGAGCTGCTCGAACTGGCGGCGACGCTGCCGCTGCCCCTCGACCCACCACTCAAGCCGGCAGCGGCGCTCACGCTCATCGGCCGGGATGTTCCCCGCAAGGACATTCCGCCCAAGGTCACCGGCGCGGCCCGCTTCAGCAGCGACGTGCGCCTGCCGGGCATGTTGGTGGCTGCCATCGCCCACGCGCCGGTCTTCGGCAGCACCCTGGGCGACGTGGACGAGGCCGCGGTGCTCGCCGGCCCGGGTGTCCGGGCCCTGGTCCGCCTGCCCGCGGCGGTGGCCGTGGTGGCGGACGATTTCTGGCAGGCGAGCCGCGCGCTCGGCCGCGCCAGGGCCGCCTTCAACGGGCCGACGCCGGATCCTGCCGGGCCCGAGGTGCCCGCTGTGCCGGTCAGCGACCGGGGTGACGCCGGTGCCGCGCTGGCCGGTGCCAGCCAGCAGCTCGATCTCGCCTACGACGTGCCGCACCTCGCCCACGCGACGATGGAGCCCATGTGCTGCGTCGCCTGGGTGCAGTACGGGGTGTGTGAACTCTGGGCGCCGACCCAGGGGCCCGCCCGGCTCCGCAACGACGTCGCCCGCCAGCTCGGCCTCGAGCCAGGCCGGGTGACCATCCACCGGGATTTCATCGGCGGCGGCTTCGGCCGCCGGTGGCAGACGGACTTCGGTGTCGAGGCGGCGCTGATTTCCCGGGCCGTCAAGGCGCCCGTGAAGCTGCTCTGGTCCCGGGAGGAGGACATGCAGCACGACTTCTACCGGCCCGCCATGCAGGTGCGCGTGCGGGCCGGGCTGGCGCGCAAGGGGCGGGGCGCCGCCCGGATCGCGGGCTTCGACGTGACCTTGACCGGCGCGCTCCTGAGCGGCTGGGGCCGGCCCCGGGCCGGGGATCCGAAGCCGGACCCCCAGCTGACGGGCGGTCTCACCACGATTCCCTATGCACTGCCGGACTACCGCATCCGCTGGGTGCCCCGGGAGTCGCTCGTGCCGATCGGCGTGTGGCGCTCGGTCGCCTACTCCCACAACGTCTTCGCCATCGAGTGCGCCCTCGACGAACTGGCCCTGGCGGCGGGCGAGGACCCGCTGCGCTTCCGGCTGGCGCTGCTCCGGGATGCGCCCCGCTACCGCCGGGTGCTGACCGCGCTGGCGCGCCGCGCCGGCTGGCGCGCCGGGAACGACGGTGGCGACGGCACCGGGCGGGGCCTCGCCCTCGCCGAGTACGGCACCACGGTACTCGGCCTCGTGGCCGACGTGCGCCGGACGCCGGAGGGACGGGTGCGGGTGGAGCGCCTCACCGCGGTCGTGGACTGCGGGGCGGCGATCCAGCCCGACATCGTCCGCGCCCAGGTCGAGGGTGGGCTCATCTTCGGGCTCAGCGCAGCGCTGTACGGCGAGATCAGCCTCGACGGCGGCCGGGTCGTGCAGTCCAACTTCTTCGACTACCGCATGGTGACGCTCGCCGATTGCCCGGCCATCGACGTGGAACTCCTGCCCGGCGGTGAGCTGCCCGGGGGCATCGGCGAAGTCGGCACGCCGCCGGTCGCGCCCGCCGTGGCCAATGCCGTGTTCCGGGCCACCGGCCGCCGCATCCGCGAATTGCCGCTTGCCCGGCACGGGCTCGCCTGATGCCCGCGACGGCCCGCCTGCTGACCCTCGTCCTGCTCGTGGTCCCGCTCCTCGGCGGCTGCACCCGGTCGCTGCCCGCGACGGGCACGGTGCTGCGCGACTGTCCCACGTGTCCCGAGCTGGTCGTGGTGCCGCCCGGTGCCTTCCTCATGGGCGCGGACGGTGGCGAGGAGGGGCGGCCCGAGGGGCCGGTGCGGGCCGTCACGATCCCGCGGGCCTTTGCCGCCGGCGTCACGGAGGTCACCCAGGAACAGTTCGCCGCCTTCGTGGCCGCGACGCGCCGCGAGCTGTCCGGTGGCTGCCAGGTGTGGGATGGCGAGGCCTGGCAGTACCCGGCGGACGCGGACTGGACCAACCCCGGCTACGGGCGGGTGCCCTTCGCCGACGAGCCCGTCGCCTGCGTGAACTGGCGGGACGCCCGGGACTACGCGGCCTGGCTCGCGGCCCGCACGGGACAGCCGTACCGCCTGCTGTCCGAGGCCGAGTGGGAATATCTCGCCCGGGCGGGCACGACGGGACCCTATCCCTTCACCGATCCGGCGGCGGCCTGTGCAGAGGGCAACGTGTACGACGCCGCCGGCCAGCGCCAGAACGGCTTTCGCTGGGAGCCCTTTCCCTGCGACGACGGCTTCGGCCAGGCCGCGCCGGCGGGGACCTTCGCGGCGAACGCCTTCGGCCTCAAGGACCTGCTCGGCAACGTCTGGGAATGGACCGCGGACTGCTACGTGGCGCCTTACCCGGCGGGGCCCGTCGACGGCCGGCCCGTGCAGGTCGCGGGGGAGTGCGCCCGCCGCAGCGTCCGGGGCGGCAGCTGGATCACCCGTCCGGGCCGCCAGACCGTGACGTTCCGGGGGCGCGACCCGGAGGATGCCCGCTACTCGTTCTTCGGCTTCCGCGTGGCGCGGGACCTGCCGTGAGCGGCCTCACCCGCCGCCGGGCCCTCGCATGGCTGGGTGGGGCCGCCGCCGCGCCCTGGCTCGCGGGCTGCGCCAGCCGCGGGACGCCGGACGTGCTCGTGGCCGGGGCCGGCATCGCCGGCCTCTACGCCGCCTGGCTGCTCGAGGAGCAGGGCCTGAAGGTGCGGGTGCTGGAGGCCACGGGTCGCGTCGGCGGCCGGCTGCTCACGCTGCGCCACCTGCCGGGCCTGCCGGAGGCCGGTGGGCAGACCCTGGATGCCATGTACGCCAGGACCCTGGCGGCCTGCGACCGGCTCGGCATCCCCGTGTATCCGCGCCAGCCCTTCGCCGTGCCGGGCCGGATCGTCGCCGCGGGGGGCGCCCTGCTCACGGCGGAGCGCTGGCCCGGGAGCCCCTGGAATGAGACCGTCGGGAAGGAGCCCACAACCCGCTGGCCGGCCTGGACGACTGGCGCCGGCCGGAATTTGCAGCCTACGACCAGCGATCCCTGCGGGACGAGCTGGTCCTGCTCGGCGCGTCGCCCGCGGCCCTCGGCTGGATCGAGCGTCTCTACGACGGCCTCGGCATCGACCAGGTGTCGGCACTCTTCGCCTATCGCAAGCGGCTGGTCGCCCGCTTCGGCGGCGGCCGGCTCTTCCGCATCAGCGGCGGCAGTGCGCGTCTCACCGATGCCATCGCGGGCCAGCTCCGGGACGAGGTGCGGCTCGGCCAGCAGGTCGTCGCGATCAGCCAGCGTCCGGGTCGCGTCGAGCTGCGCTGTGCCGATGGTGCGACCCACGTGGCGCCGCTCGCCCTGGTCTCGATCCCGTTCTCGGTGCTGCGCGGGATCCGCTTCGATCCGGCCCCGCCGCCGGACCTCGCCGAGCTGGTCGCGACGCTGCCCTACAACCGCATCACCCAGGTCCGCATGGCCTTCCGGGAGCCCTTCTGGGAGCGGGACGGACTGCCGCCCGCGATGATCGGGGATGCGCCCTTCGAGAAAGTCTTTGCCACACCCGCGGAGGACGGCCGCCTTCACGAGCTCACCGCCTGGCTGGATGGGCGGGGCGCGGCGCGGTTAGACGGGCTGCCCGAGGCCGCCATCGGTCGGCAGGTGCGGCGGAGCCTCGAGGCGGTGCGCCCCGCGGCCCGGGGCCAGCTCGAGGTCGTGAACGTCACCGCCTGGGGACGCCAGCCCTTCGCCCGGGGGAGTTACCATTTCTGGGCGCCCGGACGCCTGGCGCGCCTCGGGCCGGCGCTGGCGCGCCCTTTCGGCGGCGTGCACTGGATCGGCGAGCACACGGCAGCGCTGCAGCAGGGGATCGAGGGCGCCCTGGAATCGGCGGAGCGGGCCGTGGCGCAGGTCCTGTCCGGATAATTACTTCATTGGAATCATAGGTATGGCCATTAATCCTGAATCGCCCCTGACATCCACGGCGACCCCCATCCGCACGGGGGCCGAGTACGTCGACAGCCTGCGGGGCCGGAATCTCACGGTGTACCTCTTCGGGCAACGGGTCCCGGAGCCCGTCGACCATCCGGTCATCCGGCCGTCCATCAACGCGGTGGCCGAGACCTACGACCTGGCGGTGCGGGACCCGGAGCTCGGCACGGCGTTATCGCCCTACACGGGGGAGCGGATCAACCGCTTCCTGCACGTGGCGGGCAGTGCCCATGACCTGGTCCTGCAGAACAAGATGCAGCGGCGCCTGGGCCAGCTCACCGGCACCTGCTTCCAGCGCTGCGTGGGC
>ERZ761602.2833-NODE-2833-length-26076-cov-16.477806_pt1 | contig 26076 bp, 23 predicted proteins | sample MGYA00512165_ERZ761602 | MGnify/ENA primary metagenome ERZ761602 (study PRJEB28899, sample SAMN02445085) | bioreactor sludge metagenome | biome: EBPR sludge; isolation source: Thorneside wastewater treatment plant | place: Australia: Brisbane, Thorneside...
GCCGCGACGAGCGGCGTGAGCCCGAGCGCGCGGCGCGCGGCGGCCGCGGCGGCGCCGCCGCCGGCGTGGGCCGCGCACACGTAGCCGGCCGCGTTCGGGGCGAGGCGGGCGGCGACGAGGGCGGCGGCGGTGGTGACCGCGCCGTCGACGATCACGGCGACGTGCATCGCCGCCGCGGCGAGGATGACGCCGGCGAGCACGGCGATGTCCCGGCCGCCGACGGCGGCGAGCACCGCGGTGGGCGAGGCGGCGGGCGGCACGAGCGCGAGGCCGGCGGCGACCTGCGCGCGTAGATCTGCGGGCGCGAGGTCGCCGGCGGCGAGGGCGGCGATGGCGGCGGCGGCGGCCGCGTCGCCGCCGAGCCCGACGGCACCCAGGGCGAGCACGTCGACGCCGTCCTCGGCCAGCGCCGTCGCCAGCGCGACGCCCGCGTCGAGCGCCATCCCGACGTCGACGATCGAGAGCGCGGCGCCGGTCGCGAGGTCGCCGGAGCCGTGGCCGGGCGAGACGCCGAGCACGGCGCGCGGCAGGTGAGCGGGCTCGGCGACGCCGGCGTCGACGAGGAGCAAGGTCGCGCCGGCGGTGCGCGCGATGCGGCACAGCGCGGCCTCGCCGCCGTCGAGCGCGGCGAGCGCGACGATCGTCGGATGATCGGGCCCGAGCGCGACGCCGGGATCGAGGACGCCGTGGTCGGCGCCGATCACGAGGACGATCCGCCGCTCCGCCGACGGACGCGGGGCGTGGCGCGCGCCGGCGAGCCAGCCGGCGAGGTCGCCGCCGCGGGTGCGGGCGTCGTCGGCCATGGCCGCCGAGGGTGGCAGCACCGACATGATGATGTGATCGAGCGCGGCCGACGCGGTCATGATCGTCCTCGGGTCATCCTCGCGTCATCCGCGCCACAGGTCGGCGTGGCGCTTGCCGCGCACGAGCAACACGAGGAAGAACGGACCGCCGCCGAGCGCGGTGATGATGCCGACCGGCCACTGGCCGAGCATACGCGCGAGCGTGTCACAGGCGCCGACGAGCGCGGCGCCCATCAGCATCGAGGCCGGCAGGAGGACGCGGTGGTCGGGGCCGACCAGCGCGCGCAGCGCGTGCGGCACGATGAGGCCGACGAAGCCGACGGGACCGGCGACGGCGATGCTCGCACCGACCAGCAGCGAGGCGGCGGCGAACGAGAGGCTCTGCGTGCGTCCGGGATCGACGCCGACCGACGCCGCGGCCTCGGGACCCGCGGCCATCGCGTTGAGCGCGCGTCCCTGCCACACGAGGACGAGCGCGCCGGCGGCGACGGCGGGCGCCGCGCGCGCGACGGTGGCGTAGGTCGTCCACTCGAGACCGCCCATCATCCAGCGCAGCATCCGGCTGACGTCGGCGAAGGACGACGTGAACTGGATCGCCATCGATGCCGCCGAACAGAACATCGAGACCGTGACGCCGGCGAGGATGAGCGTGGCGGGCGGCAGCGCATCGCCGACGCGCGCGAGGCGCCACACGACCGCGACGGCGACGACCGCGCCCAGGACCGCGGCGGCGCCGACGCCGGCGGTGCCGAGCGGCGACGCCAGGCCGACGCGGATCGCGGCGACGGCGAAGAGCGACGCGCCCGAGGAGACGCCGAGCGTGAACGGCTCGGCGAGGGGATTGCGCAGGACGGCCTGGAAGGCGCAGCCGGCGCCGGCGAGCGCGGCGCCGCAGAGGAGCGCGGCGAGCGAGCGCGGCAGTCGCACCTGCCAGTACACGGTGGCGTCGATGTCGCCGCCCCAGATCGCGGCCGGCGACATGAGCTCGAGGCCGCCGCCGGGCGTGACCACGCCGACGAGCGGCGTCAGGAACGCGACGAGCGCGCAGATCACCACGCAGGCGACGAGGACGCTGGTGAGTCGCGCGGCCGTGAGCCGCGCGTTGCCAGCGAGGAAGCTCACGAGGCGACGCTCGCGATCACCGCGCCACCAGGTAGCGGCCGCCGGAGGGGAGCTCGCCGGTGTGGAGCGCGCAGCCGAACGCCGCGGCGACCGCGGGCGCGGCGAACGCCTCGGCGGGCGGCGCGTCGGCGATGATCCTGCCGCCGGCGAGCACGACGACGCGGTCGGCGAGGCGGGCCGCGAGGTCGAGGTCGTGGGTGACGACGACGGCGGCGGCGCCGCGGTCGCGCTCGCCGGCGAGCGCCGACATGACCGCGATCGCGTGCGCCGGATCGAGGCCGGCGGTCGGCTCGTCGAGGAGGAGGAGCTCGGCACCCTGGCAGAGCGCCTGGGCGACGAGGATGCGACGGCGCTCGCCGCCCGAGAGCGTGTCGAAGCGGCGATCCGCGAGCGGTTCGACGTCGCAGCGCGCCATCGCGGCGAGCGCGACCTTGACGTCCTCGGCGGCCTCGAGCCCGGGCCCGCGATGGTGGGCGTAGCGGCCGAAGAGGACGATCTCGAGCGCGGTGAACGGGAAGGCGAGCTCGTAGCGCTGCGGCAGGTAGGCGAGGGTGCGGGCGAGATCGCGACGCGCGACGCCAGCCGGGTCCTTGCCGTCGATCCGCACCACGCCGCGGGCCGGCCGGAGGAGGCCGCCGATCACCCGCGCGAGGGTGGTCTTGCCGGCGCCGTTGGGGCCGACGACGGCGACGAGCTCACCGCGGGCGGCGCGGAACGACACGCCGTCGAGGACGGGCGCGGCGCCGGGCGCATAGCTGCAGCCGACGTCGGCGAGCGCGATCACGGAGCGTTGGTAACACGGCCTGCGACGGTGGTGCGGTCGCGGCGCAGCGGCGGTGGCCGCGCGCGGTGAGCGGCTGTCGGGATCGGGGCGGCGGGTTCGTGCGGGTTCGTGCGTGGATCGGGAGGTGCCCGGGCGAGCGCAGCCACGAGCGAAGCGAGTCGCCGTTCGGCCTGAGCGAGCGAAGCGAGTCGAAGGCAGGGATGCGCGGGGGGTGGCGCTGGCGGTGAGCGTGGGGGTGCACGCGGTGCTGGTCGGGGTGGTGGCGCTGGCGGTGATGTGCCGGCGGTCGGAGGGGGTGAGGGAGCGAGCGGTGGGGGAGGAGGCCCAGCGGGTGGTGACGATCGAGGTGGTGAGGGGGAGGTCGGTGGTGAGGGAGCCGGAGAGGGAGAGGGTGAGGGTGAGTGAGAGGGAGAGCGTGAAGGAGAAGGAGAAGGGGGGAGGGAGAGGGGAACGGAGGAAGCCCCGCGTCGCGCGCGCGCCGAGTCCGAGTCCGAGTCCGAGTCCGAGTCCGAGTCCGAGTCCGAGTCCGAGTCCGGATCCGAGTCCGAGTCCGGATCCGGATCCGGTTGCGTCTGCGTCTGGGTCTGCGTCTTCGCCTGCGTCTGCGTCTGCGTCTGCGTCTGCGTCTGCGGTTGCGTCTGCGTCTGCGTCACCGCTCATCGGAAAGAACGGGACCGGCGGCACCGGATCGGGCACGGGCACGGGCACGGGCACGGGCACGGGGAGAGGGAGAGGGAGAGGCGGTGGCATCGGCGAGGGAACACGAGTCGCGAGCGCGCCGGTCTCGAAGGCGCGCAAGGCGCGCCTCGTGTGGCCCACGCGACGAGGCGAGCCCGAGGAAGGGAGGCTCTTCACCTGCCTGCTCACCGTCGACGAGGACGGCTACGTCGTCGGCGTGAAGCTGGTGTCGGGACCGCGAGGGCGCCGGGCCGAGCGCGCCACCGACGCCGTGTGGCGGTTCCGCTACGAGCCGGCGCTCGACGAGGCGGGCCGCCCGATCACGTCGCAGGTCGAGCAGCCCTTCGTCGTCCGCGACTGATGACCTGGCGGAGTCACGCCATCACGTGCGCCGCGTCGTCCCCGGGGCGCGACCCGAAGTACGCGTGACACAGCGCGTCCGCGTCGTGTGGCCCCGGCAGCCCGAGCTCGTCGCACGCCGGCGACGTCGCGACGCCGGCGCGGAGCTCGGCCTCGGCGCCGGCGCGCGCGGCGTCGAGTGCGGCGCACGCCGCGGCGTCGAGCCGGCCCCGGATCCACGCGTCGATGTCCTCGGCGAGCTCGGCGTGGCGTCGCTCGTCGCGCGCGATCGCGCGGAACACGCGGCGCAGCTCCGGGCGCGCGCGCGCCGCCATGAACGTGGCGACGAGCGCGCCGTACGCCTCGCGCACGCAGCCCTCGACCGCGTTCTCGTACGCGATGGCGTCGAGCGTGCGACACGGCAGGGCCGGGACCTCGACCGCGCGCGGCGCCCGGCCGTAGCGCTGCGCGAGCGCCGTCATCACCCGCGCGTGGCGGATCTCGTCGTCGCGTGCGGCCTCGGCGCGGCGGACCAGCTCCGCGGGCGCGCCGTGCGCCTCGAGCTCACGGGCGAGCCGCGCGAACGCGGGGACGCTCGCCGCCTCGAGCTCCGCCAGCTCCGCCAGCTGCACACCGATGGCGGCGCGGTCGTTCGATCGCGCGCCGGTCACCGTGACGCCGTCGGTGCGGCGACCGCAGTTGTGGCGCTCCTCCGGCGGGAGGACGCCGTGCTTCTCCCAGCGCTTCTTGCTCTTCGTGACCTTGCCCTCGGGCGTGAGCCGGGCCTCCTCGACGAGCAGCGCGCGTCCGTCGACGGTGACGGGGTACGGCGCGGGCGGCTGGCCGCCTCCCTGCGGGCACCAGTGCGGGTGGTACATCAGCTCCACCTTTGCGGGCTTGTCCTCGTGAACGGTCCAGCACATGACGACGCGTGTGCTCGGATCCCAGTACGAGGACTTTGCGCGGAGCGCGCCGGCGCGCCGGGCGTGCGCCGCGCAGATCGCGCCGGCGTCCGGTGCCGCGGCCACCGCGCCGGCGTCCACGGGCGGGGCGACGGAGGCGTCCGGCGGCGCAATCGCGGCGTCGGGCGGCGGGACGGCGAACGCGGGCGCTGCGTCCGTCGGCGGGGGCGCAAGGTGCACGACCTGCTCCGCCGGGCCGGCGTCGCGCGGGACCACCCCCACGGGGTGCTGAGGTCCCGGCGGTGCGGTGGTCTCGCACCCGCCGGCGACGACCAGGAGGACGGCCTCGAACAAACGGCGCTCGATACGCCCCGCGCAGCGGCTCATGACGCCATGGTAACGCGCCAGGCCCGCCGGCGGTCTGGCTACCGAGCCGGACGCGCGCCCGGCACCATGCCGCTCGAGCGCACCGCGAAGATGCACGGCTCGTCGCCCTCGATGACGAAGTCGTGCTCGACCGACTCGTCGACGACGAGCAGGTTGCCGGGACGCAGGTCGCGGCCGTCGGAAAGGTGCGCGCCGCCGTGCAGCACGAACGAGCGCTCCTCGCCGAGGTGGCGGTGCCAGGGGAACGTCGCCCCGGGCGCGACGCGGACGAACGCACACTGCGGCTCCGCCGGGTTCGTGCTGCCGCTCACGCGGATGCAGTCGATGCCGGGCAGGAGCGGGCGCCACGCCGCCGCGTCGTCGAGCCTCGCGAGCGCGGCCCGCGCGCCGTCGAGCGTCACGGCGAACAGCTCCGCCACCTGTCCTGCGAAGCGCTCGAACGCCGTCGCGCCGTGCGCGACCGAACCGAGCAGTCGCTCGCGCACCGACGGCGCCGGCGCGACCGGCGCGAGCCCGCGGGTGAGCTCACCGAGCGTCTCGCGCCACCGCGCGAGCTCGATCGCGAGCGATGGGTGCTCGGTGAGCGCCCGCTCGAGCTCGGCAACCTCCGCGCGCTCGAGCGTGTCCATCGCGTACAGCGGGAGCATCTCGAGCAAGGCGGCGGGCGGGGACGACATGGGCAGGACCGAGCAGCTGTCGGAGGATACGACGCGCGGCGGGATCCGGATCACGCCGATCAGCCGCGGGTGCCCCCTTTTTCCCATGGGGATCCATGCGGTTGCGGCGTCGCAGCGGTACGTCTCGGGTAGCCCGTTGGCACCCTGCCAATCCATTGGAACGGATGACACGTCGCTGGCAGGGGCGCCGTAAGGTGCTCGTATGGCCTCGCTCCTGCGCTCGTACCCCGCGTTCCGGCGTCTCTGGGCCGCAGGTGCCGTCTCGCTCGCCGGTGACTGGCTCAGCTTCGTCGCGGTCAGCGTGCTCGCCATCGAGTCCGGCGGAGGTGCGCTCGCGCTCGCGCTCGTCTTCGCCGCGCACGCGCTACCCGCCGCGTTCCTCGCGCCGCTGGCCGGCGCGCTCGTCGATCGCCTCGATCGCCGCCGCGTCCTCGTCGCCGCCGACCTGATCGCCTCCGTCATCACCGCGGCCATGGCCGCCGCCGCCGTCCTGGGATGGGTGGCTGCGGTGCAGCTCCTGCTCCTCGCGCGCAGCGCGGTCTCGGCCATCGTCCCGCCGGGCGAGACCGCCGCGCTTCGCCGCCTGGTCCCCGCCGCCGCGCTCGGTCGCGCCAACGCCCTCCTCGCCGCGACGTGGAGCGTCGCTTACGTCGCCGGCATGTCGCTCGGTGGCCTCGCGAGCTTGCTCGGACCCGCGATCGCGCTCGCCCTCGACGCCGCCTCCTTCCTCGTCGCGGCCGCGCTGCACGCCACCCTGCCGCCGATGCCGGCGCCCGGCGCCGCCAGCTCGTCGTCGGGCACATCCGCATCGCTGCGCCGGGCCGTCGCCCTCGTCCGCGCCACGCCGCGCGACACCGCCGACGCGCTGCGTGTGGCCGCGCGCCGACGCGCGCTCATGGCGGCGGTGCTCGGCAAGGCGCCGATCGCGCTGGCCGGTGGCGCGGGCTGGATCGCGCTCAACCTCCTCGGCACCGAGCTCGCGCCCTTCGGCGCGGCCGCGCTCTCGTTCGGCGTCCTGCAGGCGGTGCGGGGCGCCGGCACCGGCATCGGCCCCGCGATCGCCGGTCGTCTCGAGCGGACCGGCGTCACCGAGGAGACGCTGCAGTGGCTCTCCCGGCTCACGATGCTCACCGCCGTCGGCGCGCTCGCGTTCGCGCGCACGCCGGTCACGCTCCTCGTCGCCTCGCTCGTCTGGGGCATGGGCACCGGCAGCAACTGGGTGCTCTCGCACACGGCGCTGCAGCGGCACTCGCCCGACGAGGTCATCGGGCGGCTCGCGGCGTTCGACGAGCTCCTGGTCACGGTCTCCATGGTGCTCGGCGCCTTCGCCGGCGCCGCCGCCGTCGCGCTCGCCGGTCCAGGTGCCGCCGCGATCGTCGGGGTCGCGCTCGGCGCGCTCGCGATCGCGACCGCCGCCGCGATCGTCGCCACGGTCTCAGTCGATGAGCGGCAAGGAGCCGACGTGGTCCTCCTTGCCGAGGGGCACGCCGTTGTGGCGCAGGATGGCGTAGGCGGTCGTCAGGTGGAAGTGGAAGTTGGGCAGGGCGAAGTGATCGAGGTAGTCGCCGCCGCGCATCCCCTTCCCCTTCATCCACTGGTGGCTGCACCGCCGCTCCTCGGCGCCGGCGAAGTCGTCGCGGGAGAACGTCGCCAGGTAGTCGAGGCACACGCGGATGCGGGCGCGGCAATCGGCGAGCGTGACCTCGGTGTCGGGGTGTGAAGGCGCCTCCTTGCCGGCGAGCTTGGCGCAGGTGTACTTGGCCTGATCACACGCGCCCTGGATCTGGCGCAGGAGCGGCCACTGATCGGGCGCCAGGCGCGAATCGATCAGCACCTGCGGGTCGAACTTCTTCGCCTCGGCGAGCGCGGCGCCCTTGTCGAGCCACTTCTCGAGGTTGCCGAGGAACTTGGTGAAGATCGGCACGGTCGCGTCGTACAGGTTCATGGCGCTCATCCTACTCGCAGCGGTTAGTATCCGGCCGCGTTGAACGACGATCTCGACACCGTGACGCGCGAGGTGGCCTTGCCGCCGTCACTCCCGCCGTCGCCGTCGCCGTCGCCCGTCGTCGCGGTGCGTGGTCCGAGCACGACCGACGACGTGCTCGACCTCGACGAGGCGCGCCGCACGCGGATCTTCGGCGGGTTCGTGCTGGGCCTCATCGTCGTCGTCGTCGCCGGCCTGCCCCTCGTCGGCGGAGATCCGCTCGCCCGCTGGATCCACGTCGGCGGGCTGGTCGCGGCTGCGGTCACGGCGCTCTGGTTCCGCGCGGTGGCGCGCGAACCGGCGGCCTACCGAGCCTGGCACAACGTGGTCCTCGGCCACGCCTGCGTGGTCGCGATCACCACCGGCTTCTACTACTGGGGGCCGTTCTCGGCGGCGCTCCTCATCATCCCGTTCGGCGCGTTCATCTTCTCGGCCAGCCGCAACCTGGGCGGCGCGCTGTCCGTCACCATCCACCTCGTCGTCGCCTACTCCGTGATCGGCCTGGCGCTGCTCACCGGTGTGCTTCCGGATCGCACGCTCATCTCGAGCGCCCACCTGCCGCGCTCGACCCAGCTCGTGCTCCTGGTCGCGATCGTCGCCATCTTCCTCGCCACCTTCGTGGTCGCGCGCCAGCTCCGCGCGTCGTCGCGCGCGGCGATCGAGCAGCTCGATCGCGCGTTGCGCGCGCTCGGTCAGCGCGAGGCCCAGCTCGCCGAGGCGCGCCGCGATCTGCGCGACGCCGTCGTCGGCGGCGGCCGCGGCCGCTTCTCCAACCACATGGTCGGCGGGTTCCGTCTCGGCGCGCTGCGCGGGCGTGGCGGCATGGGTGAGGTCTACGAGGCGACGCGCGAGGACGGCTCGACGCCGGAGCGTCGCTACGCGGTGAAGCTGCTCCATCCGCACCTCCTGTCCGATCCGTCGGCGTACGAGCGCTTCGCGCGGGAAGCGCGCAGCGCCGCCGCGCTCGACTCGCCGCACGTCGTGCGGGTGGTCGAGGTGTCCCCCGACGACGCCGCGATGCCGTTCCTCGCCATGGAGCTCCTCGAGGGCAACGACCTCGCCACCATCCTGCGCGAGCGCGCCACGCTGCCGGTGGCCGAGGTGGTCACGCTCCTCCGTCAGCTCGGCGCCGGCCTCGAGGCCGCGCACGGCGCGGGGATCGTGCATCGCGATCTCAAGCCGCAGAACGTCTTCGCCGCGCGCACCGGTCCGTCCGACGAGGACGTGACCTGGAAGATCCTCGACTTCGGCGTGTCCAAGCTCGCCGGCGGCGAAGGCTCCCTGTCGATCGGTCACGCCGTCGGCACGCCCTCGTACATGTCGCCGGAGCAGGCCCGTGGCGACGTCATCGATCACCGCAGTGACCTCTACTCGCTGGCCGTGATCGCGTACCGCGCGCTCACCGGGCGCCCTGCCGTCGCCTCGGCCGAGGTGATGACGATGCTCCACGACGTGTGTCACCGCCTGCCGCCGCAGCCGAGCGCGGTCGCGGACCTCCCCGCGGCGATCGACGACGTCTTGCTGGTCGCGCTGGCCAAATCTCCCGACGAGCGCTTCGCGAGCGCCCGCGAGCTCGCCGACGCGCTCGCGGCGGCCGACCGCGGCAAGGTGTCCCTCGACATCCAGCTCCGCGCCGGTGCGATCACGAAGACCTGGAACTGGTCACGCACGCGCGACCGCGAGTAAGATCGAACGCGCATGGCGGGGAAGCCGACCAAGGTCGCGCTGCGCGCGGAGCTCGTCGCGCAGCTCGAGGCCGCCCTCGCGGTCGCGACCGCCGCGCACGCCGCCACGGTCGCGGGCGCGACCCACGCCGAGTCCCGGCCCGAGAACGACAAGGACACCCGCGCGCTCGAGCAGCAGTACCTCGCGCGTGGGCAGGCCCAGCGCGTCGTCGAGCTGCAGGACGCGCTGGTGGCCCTCGCGAGCTGGTCGCCGCCGCGCTTCGCCGGCGACGCCGCGATCGCGCTCGGCGCGCTGGTCACGATCGAGGAGGACGGTGACGAGCGCCGGGTGCTCGTCGCGCCCGCTGGCGGCGGCAACCAGCTGAGCGGCGGGGTGCAGGTGGTCACCCCAAGGTCGCCGCTGGGCCAGCTCCTCCTCGGTAAGCAGGCCGGCGACGAGGTCGAGCTCGGGGCCGGCGTGCGCGCCCGCACGCTGGAGATCGTGGCCGTCAGCTGACGCGCACGTGCGCGTGCCCCGCCAACGCGTCCTGCATCTCGGGTTGCTGCCAGGCCGCGATTCCCTGATCCTCGCGGCCGTGACCACCGATCGCTGGATCATCCTGCGCGGCCTCACCCGTGAGGTCGGGCACTGGGGCGGCTTCGCCACGACGCTCGCGGCGGCGATCCCCGACGCCGAGATCGTGCCGCTCGAGCTGCCCGGCGTCGGGACGCTCCGCGATCGCCCCTGGCCGGGGGACATCGCGGCCGCGATGGAGGACGTGCGCGCGCGCGCGGGTCGTGCGACCAGCGGAGGTCGGACGTTCGTGTTCGGCATGTCGCTCGGAGGCATGGTGACGATGGAGTGGGCGGCGCGTCACACCGGCGAGCTCGCCGGCATCGTCGTCGGGGCGTCGAGCGCGCGTGATCTGTCGCGGCCCTGGCAGCGCATGAAGCCGGCGGCGTTGCCCGCCGTGCTCGGCGGCCGGGTTCGCCGCGACGTCGGCGCGCGCGAGGAGGCGATCGTCCGGGTCGTCACCAACCGCGCCGATCGCTGGCCCGACGTCAGCATGCGCTGGAGCGAGATCGCGCGCCTGCGTCCGATCCGCGGCGCCGTCGCACGCGGCCAGCTGGCGGCGGCGATGCGCTGGAACGCGCCGCGGAACCTCGCGGTGCCGTCGCTGTTCCTGGTCGGGACCACCGACCGGCTCGTCGACGCGAGCTGCTCGCGCGCGCTGGCCCGGCGCTACGCGGCGCCGCTGGTCGAGCATCCGACCGCGGGGCACGATCTCTCGACCGACGAGCCGGAGTGGCTCGCCGGCGAGATCGCCCGGTGGCACGCCGGCGTCGCGCGTTGACGCGTCCCGCGGACACGCGTCTCAGAGGCTGGTCATGCCCTCGAGGCGCTGGCGGTTGGAGGCCGCGAGGGTCGAGCCGGCCGCGGCGCCCTGCTCGTAGGCGGCGCGGGCCTTGTCGAGGCGATCGAGGTTCTCGAGCGCCATGCCGAGGTTGTTCCACATGTACGGCTCGACCTCCTCGCCGTCGACGGCGTGCTCGAGGGCGGCGACCGCGTCCTCCCAGCGCTCGAGGAGGATGAGCGTGTGGCCGAGGTTGTTCCACGCGTAGCGGTTCGACTCGTTGGCCTCGATCGCGCGCTCGAACGACGCGATCGCGTCCTCGAAGCGCGCCATGCCGAGCTCGGCGCGGCCGAGCGTGTTCCACGCCGTCGACCAGTCGGCGCGCAGCTCGGTCGCCTTCTCGGCGTGCGGCTTGGCGCGGCCCGGCTCACCGGCCGAGAGGTAGAGCCGCGCGAGGTCGACGCGCGCGGTCGCGTTCTTGGGCCAGCGCGAGACGCCGGCGTGGAGGACGGCGATCGCCGCCTCGCGGTCACCGCCCTTGTCGAGCGCGGCGGCCTGCTTCATCGCCTCGTCGATCGACGCCGGCGTCGGGGCGGGCTTCACCACCTCGGGCCTCGGCGCGACGGCGGCCGCGCCCGGATCGGGCTTCACCACGTCGACCTTCGGAACGATCGGCGCGGGCTCGACCTTCGGCGTCACCGGCGCCGGCGGCGTGACCTTCTTCGGCTGCACGGCCATCGATCCCTTCGACGGCTCGATCGGTGCCTTGCGAGGTGCCTCGTCGCCGCAGGCGCCGAGCCCCAGAGCAAGCATCAGCGTCGCGGCGAGAGAGAGACGGGAGACGGGAGAGAACATGGCGGGACTCCGTTGGAGAGAGGAGAGGAAGGAGGACGCTCTCTCGCTAGAGCACCCGCCGTGCCATCCCACATCGCCTCCCATGTGCGCGGATCCAGCCGCTCCCGTCGACGATCGCGTCCGATCGCGTCTCGGCCGACACGCCGAGTGTGTCGCGGGGAGGTACCGCGGCTCGCCGCGCGTCGCCGTCAGTACAGGATCCGCGTCTTGATGCTCGTCTCGAGCGCCGCGACCGCCTTCTTCACCTCGTGCGACAGGCTCTGATCGAGATCCATCACCATGTAGCCGATGGTGGGGTCGGTCGCGAGCATCTGCGCGTGGATGTTGGCGCCGCGCTCCGAGATGATCGCGGTGATGTCACGGATCACGCCGGGCACGTTGCGGTGGACGTTGAGCACGCGGTGCGTGTCCTTCGCCTGCGGCAGCTCGAGCTGCGGGAAGTTCACCGCGCCCGTGGTCGCGCCGGAGTTCACGAACTTCACCAGGGCGCCCGCGACCTCGCGGCCGATCGCCTCCTGGGCCTCCTCCGTCGAGCCGCCGATGTGGGGCGTGAGCACGACGTTGGGCAGGCCGCGCAACACGGACGAGAAGCCTTCCGAGTTGCTCTCGGGCTCCTCGGGGTAGACATCGACCGCGGCGCCGGCGAGGCGCTTCGTCTTGATCGCCTCGGCCAGCGCCTCGAGGTCGACCACCGTGCCGCGGCTCGCGTTGAGCAGGCACGCCGACGGCTTCATGTGCGCGAGCTCGGCGGCGCCGATCATGAGCCGCGTCTGCGGCGTCTCGGGCACGTGCAGCGTGACGAAGTCCGACACCGCGAGGAGGTCGTGGAGCCCGGGCATCGCGCGGTTGTTGCCCATCGGCAGCCGCGCGGCGATGTCGTGGAAGATGACGTGCATCCCGACCATCTCCGCCAGCACGCCGACCTGCCGGCCGATGTGGCCGTAGCCGACGATGCCGAGCGTCTTGCCCCGGATCTCGTGGCAGTTGGTCGCGAGCTTCTTCCACGTGCCGTCGTGCACCTCGCGCGAGCGATCGAAGAGCTGGCGCGACAGGATGATGGTCTCCGCGATCACCATCTCGGCGACGGAGCGCGTGTTCGAGAAGGGCGCGTTGAACACCGGCACGCCGCGGGCGTTGGCGTGCACCAGATCGATCTGGTTGGTGCCGATGCAGAAGGCCCCGACCGAGAGGAGCCGGCGCGCCTCGTCGAGCACCCGCGCCGTGACCCGGGTCTTCGAGCGGATGCCGAGCACGTGCGCGTCGCGCACGCGTTCGATCAGCTCGTCCTCCTTGAGCGCGCCGCTCACGCGCTCGATCTGGAAGCCCTCGGCGCCGAACAGCTCGTCGGCGCTCGGGTGCACGTTCTCGAGCAGGAGGACCTTGATCTCGTTCTTGGGGAAGGACGTCGGCGGCAGCACGGCCCGCCCACCGTACCGCACTGGCGGGCGTGGGGGAGGTTCACTCCTCGTCCGGCGCGTGGGGACCCGGATCGTCGGTGGGTGACCACGGCTCGCCATCGCTGCTGGGCGGGCGCGGCAGCCACGACGGCGGCCCGTCGTCGACCGGCGGCACCGGCAACGGCTCGAGCCCGGCGAAGCTCCCCTGCCGCTCGAGCGTCCAGAGATCCTCGTCGGTCACCGTCGACCGGCCGAGGAGCTCCATCGCGCGCTTGATCTTCGCGGCCTGGAGGCCGTCGGTGACCGGGAGGTTGCGCTCGCGCGTCGGCGCGTCGGGCGGCCGCATCACCGAGAAGCTCCCCATCGCGTGCAGCCCGTCGCTGCTGGTGCCGTGCAGGTCGTACGTGATGAAGCCGACGTCGGGGTGCTTGTCCACCTCGAGCGTCACCCGGATCGTGATCCCGAGGCCGGGCGGGACCAGGTTGGTGCCGAGGAGCTCCACCGGCTTCACCGACCCCTGGCCGAGCTCCTTGCCGTGGCGATCGTGGAAGTACGCGATCACCTGGTCGACCGGCACGGGATCCCGGTGGAAGTGCCAGATGTGGACCATCTGCTGGACCTTGCCGTCCTTCACCTCGGGGAAGCGCGGCGTGTTCTTGCTCATGAGCTTGACCAGCTTCTTCTGGGTCAGCTCCTCGTACGCCGGGTTCATGATCTCGAGCGCGTCGCGCCCGACGACGACGCGGCCCCGCTCGTCGAACGCGGTCACCTTCACGAGGTGGTACGTGTAGAACGTGCGCTGATCGCGCAGCTCGTAGCTGTGCTCGATGTAGGGCTCGCGGGTCGTCGTCTGCTGGCCGTCGCCGAAGTCCCACTCGAAGCGCACGGGCGTGAAGTCGGCCAGCTCGAACTTCGCGGGTCGGGGCTGACCAGGCGAGACGCCGGCGATCATCTTCGCCTCGAAGCGGTACTCGGCGGTCGAGTTGGGCAGGAGGAAGTGGCGGACGCGGAGGCGCGCCGAGGCCGCGCATCGCTTGATCTCGTACGGCGGGATCGGCGCCGACGTGGTCGAGCCGTTGTCCGACACCACCAGCACCGAGCGCGGGGGCGCGTCGGGATCCTCGACGTTGTCGCGCGTGCGCAGCGGGACCGAGCGCCCCGCCGTCCCGTGCACGAGGTAGCGCAGGCCGGCGTCGTTGCCGTCCGGGCTGTGCGCCTCGATCGTGATGAGGTTCTCCTCGCCCTCGCACACCTCGGGCTTCTCGACGATGATCTTGTCGATGATCGGCGCGCGCGGGTCGCCGGCGCCGCGCGGATCCTTGCCCGGCGCGGCGCTCGTGCGCGCGGCGGACGAGGTCGCCGGCTCGCGCGCCGGAGCCGTCGCGGCGCCCGTGTCCGCGACCGCCGCCGCCGTGACCCGCTGCCCACCGCCGCCCGCGCGCAACAGCAGGAACAGCAGCGCCGCGATCCCGGCGAGGGCGACGAGGACGACGACGCGCGTGCGCTTCGCCATCAGAAGAAGCAGCTGTAGACCGAGCCGCCGCTGTTCCAGCTCATCGCCTGGTTCCCGTCGCGCGACCACACCGAGGCGGCCGTGGTGCCCGCCTGCCAGCCGCTCCAGCCGCCGATGTTGTCGGGGCTGATCGACCGTGCGATCGCATAGCCGTTCGCGTCGACGGGCCCGCCGGGGTGCTGGTTGTTGCGGATCGCCTGGTAGCGGTTCCCGTCGTTGTAGCAGTTGCCGTTCCGCCCGTCGGCGAAGCAGTTCGAGACCTGGCGCGCGGCGTCGTCGCAGATGTCGCTCTCGCCCAGGCAGGAGAAGAAGACGCCGACGCTCTCGAGGAAGCCGTTGCCGTCGGAGCAGTCCTGGTAGACGGCGTTGTAGAGCTGGTCGAGGCCGCTCACGACGTAGTCGTGGGTGTACGAGTTCGAGACGCCGGGCACGGCGTGGTGAGAGCGGACGTTGTTGACGACGCCCTGGCCAGCCTGCTGCTGTGCGTACGCGAGGATCGTCGAGCACACGTTGCCGTAGTTCCACGTGACCGCGCCGTTGTTGATGTTCTCGTAGTCGCGGTACTGGTAGAGCGAGTACTGCGCGTAGGGCGTGACGCCGGTGAAGCCGACGCGCCAGAAGCCCTGGCCGCCGTTCTGCCGCGACGACACCCACGCGTACGTCGAGCCGTTCCACAGCCAGTCGGCGACGGCCGCGCCGCGCGTGTCGACCTGGTAGCTCGTGCTCAGGCTGCGCTGCTGGTAGAGGAAGTTCGGGGCGACGCCGTTCTGCGGATGGTAGTAGAAGGTGTAGAGCGCGCCCGCGGTGATCTGCGACGAGCCGGGATAGCCGTTCTGCAGCTCGAAGCCCTTGAGCGGGCCCTGACAGCAGTAGTCGCCGGCGAGGCCGCACGAGCACTCGGAGTCGTCCCAGTCGCGGATGCGCGGCTCGAAGGCCGTCGAGTGCGTGTACCAGCCGTTGCCGTGCGCGAGCCCGGAGTGCGATCGCGACTCGCCGACGCCGGCGAGCGTCGCCATGATCGGCCCCGATCCCTGGCTGAGGAAGATGGCGCCGTTCGGCATGTTGGCGCCGGCGGGGCTCGAGCCGCACGCGACCGCGTCGGAGGCGGCGGCGTCCGACGCGCCGAGCGCGAGGACGAGGACCGAGGTCAGGAGCAGGGCGGGGCGCTGCATGGTCTCCCTCCGTGGAGAAACCTTGGTTGTGCAGCTCACGTGCCTGACGTCGATCTGGACAGTTCCGGTCGGTTAGGTCGGGAGTGCGGCGCGCCGGGGCTCATCTTCTGCACAGATCTGTTCAAGGGCTGGGTTCAAACCTTGAACTCGAGACCCGCGTACCATCCCGAAACCAGCCATGAAAGTCCTCGTCCTCAACGCCGGCTCGACCTCGCTCAAGTACGACCTCTACGAGATGGACACCGAGGCGAGCCTCGCGCGCGGTCGCGTCGAGCGCATCGGTGACAGCGCCACGCACGTGAACGGCACCGGCAGCAGCGCCGTCACCGCGCCCGACATCGCGGGCGCGCTCGCCGCCGTGCTGGCGCACCTCAAGCGTCCTGGTGGACCGCTCGAGCAGAACGCGCTGGGCGCCGTGGGGCATCGCGTCGTGCACGGCGGTGAGCGCCTCGTCCAGCCCGTGAAGGTCGACACCGCGGTCGAGGAGATCATCCAGGAGTGCGCGGCGTTCGCGCCGCTCCACAACCCGGCCAACCTCGCCGGCATCCGCGCCGCGCGCGAGGTGTTCGACGTGCCGCAGGTCGCCGTGTTCGACACCGCGTTCCACGCGCAGATGCCGGAGCACGCGTACCTCTACGGCCTGCCGTACGACCTCTACGCCAAGCAGGGCATCCGCCGCTACGGGTTCCACGGGCCCAGCCACCAGTACATGGCCGCCTGCGCCGCCGAGCACCTGGGCACGAGCGTGACGCGCATGCGGCTCGTCACCTGTCACCTCGGCGGCGGCGCGAGCGTGGCCGCGATCGATCGCGGCGTCTCCGTCGACACGTCGATGGGCATGACGCCGCTCGAGGGCCTCCTCATGGGCACGCGCGCGGGCGATCTCGATCCGGCGATCCCGCTCGTCCTCGCGCGCGCCGGCCACACGACCGCCGAGATCGACGAGCTGCTCAACCGGAAGTCGGGGCTCGCCGGCGTCTCCGGCATCGGCGCCGACTTCCGCGACGTCCAGGCGGCCGCCGACAAGGGCGACGTGCGCGCGCGCCTCGCGGTCGATCTCTTTATCCACCGGGTGCGCAAGTACGTCGGCGCGTACGCCGCCCAGCTCGGCGGCGTCGACGCGTTGGTCTTCAGCGGCGGCATCGGCGAGAACGCGGCCACGGTGCGCGCGCGTGTGTGCGAGCCGCTCGGCTTCATGGGCGTCGGGCTCGACCTCGAGCGCAACGCGACGGCCCGTCCCGGCGCCGAGGGCGGTGTGGTCGACGTCGCGGCACGCCATGCTCGCACCCGCGTGCTCGTGGTCCGCACCGACGAGGAGCGGATGATCGCCCGCGAGGTCATGCGCTGCCTCGTCGGTCCCACCGCGGCGATGCGCAGCGTCCGCGCACGCCCGATCCCGGTCGGGGTCTCGGTGCGCCACGTCCACCTCTCGCGCGCCGACTGCGACGCGCTCTTCGGCCCGGGCTACGAGCTCTCGCGCCGTCGCGACGTGACCCAGCCCGGCCAGTTCGTCACCCGCGAGACCGTCGACCTCGTCGGGCCGCGCGGCGAGCTCACCGGCGTCGCGATCATCAACCCGCTGCGCAAGGAGACGCAGGTCGAGCTCGCGCGCACCGACGCGTTCCGCCTCGGCATCGATCCGCCGCTCCGCGAGTCGGGGCAGCTCGACGGCACGCCGGGGATCACCCTCCGCGGCCCCGCCGGCGAGGTCGCGATCTCGCGCGGGGTGATCCTCGCCCACCGCCACGTGCACATGAGCCCCGACGAGGCGAAGACCTTCGGTGTCGCCGACAAGGACCTGATCAAGGTCAAGGTCGAGGGCGATCGCGAGATGACGATGGGCGACGTGATCGTGCGTGTCCGTCACGATTTCGCGCTCGACATGCACATCGACACGGACGAGGCCAACGCCGCGGGCCTGAGCAGCGACTCGGTCGTCGCGTTCGACGGCGTCCAGACCTCGTGAGTCAGCGCCGCGGCGCGCCGCCGGTCATGGGCACGAAGCGCACGGGGAACACGCTCTCCTCGCGCACCTGGCCGTCGTGCACACGGGTCACGACGCGCAGCTCCTGGTCGGCGACCCCCACGGGGATGACCAGGCGGCCGCCGTCGCGGAGCTGCGCGACCAGCGCCGGCGGCACGAACGGCGGCGCCGCCGTGACGACGATCGCGTCGAAGGGCGCCGCCTCGGGCCAGCCCGCCCAGCCGTCGCCGACGCGCAGGTGCACGCGACCCTCGCCGTAGCCGAGGTCGCGCAGGACCTCTTCGGCCACCGCCGACAGCTCGGCGTGGATCTCGATCGACCACACCTCGGCGCCGAGCTCCGCGAGGACCGCCGCCTGGTAACCCGAGCCCGTGCCGACCTCGAGCACGCGCGACCCCGGCTGGACGCGCGCGAGCTGGGTCATGGCCGCGACCACGTACGGCTGGCTGATCGTCTGGTCGCACGCGATCGGCAAGGGGCTGTCGCTGTACGCGTGGGCTCGCATCGCCTCGGGCACGAACCGGTGGCGCGGGACGACGGCCATGGCGGCGAGCACGCGCGCGTCGCTGATGTCGCGCGACGCGAGCTGTTCCTGCACCATCCGCCGCCGCTCGTGCTCGTACACGCCGGCCCCTAGCAGTTCCGGCACTGCCCAGGCGGGGACCTGGTGCACTGTCCGCCCTGCGTGCAATTGCCGGGACACGCGATCGTCCCGGAGCATGCGCCGAGGCCGCCGCACGCCGTGACGCACTCGCATGCGGCGCTGCAGTCGATGCCGTCGACGCAGCTCCCGTCGCCGCTGCAGGTCACGCTGCACCGTCCCTCGCCGCAGCGCACCTGGTCGCCACAGCTCCCGGGGCCGCCGCAGGTGATCTCGCACGACGAGGCCATGCCGCACTCGACGCCGGCGTCGCAGGCGCTGGGGCCGGTGCACCGCACGACGCAGGGCATCGTGCCCGGGCACGTCACCTTGCTCGCGCACTCACCGGGGCCGTCACACTCGATGATGCACGCGCCGTCCATGCACGACGTGCACGCGGCGGGGCACTCGGTGCTGGCGTCGATCTCGGAGGGATCGACGACACACCAGCCGTTGACGCAATCGCGACCGGGTCCACACTGACCGGGGTTGGTGCAGCGGAAGTCGCCGGAGCGTGGATCGATGCCGCACGCCGGGCCGAGCGTGATCGCGAGGGCGACCGCCGCCAGCGCCGTCGTCATCGCCGCGATCGCCGACCTCACCAGCGGCCTCCCAGCACGACACCACCGGCGTCGCCACCGACCATGGGGCTCACCGTCACGCCGCGCGCCTGGTCGGCCTTCCACCACCAGACCGCGCCGGCGACCGCCGCCAGACCGCCGGCGACCACGAGCACGTTGCCCGTCGTCGCGTAGGTGCGTCCCGTCCGCTCCATGTCCGCGAGGCGCTCGAGGTCGGCGGCCGACGACGTCGGCGCGCCGTCGATGTCCCCTTGCTTGGCGGCGGCCAGCCCCCACGCGCCCAGGCCGATGACCGCGAGCGCGCCACCGGCGATCGTCACGAGCATCGGCGCGCGCGTCGACGAGACGCGTGGTTCGTCGACAGGGCCCCCCGTTCCCGTTCCCGTCCCCGGATCCGTTCCCGTCCCCGTCTCCGGATCCGTTCCCGTCCCCGTCTCCGTCCCCGTCGCTGTCTCCGTTCCCGTCCCCGTATCCGTTCCGGTTCCGGCCCCACGCGCCTCGGCGTCGAGCATCTCGGGCACCGCCGCCTCGATCGTCGCGAGATCCTGCTTGCGGGTGGCCGCGCGCACGACGAACTGCTTCGTGACCGGCGCGCTGTCGCGGCTCACGGCGGTCACGTCCACGGTGACATCTCCACCGGCCTCGCTGCGCACGTTCACGAGCAGCATCTGATCGACGTTGAGCGCCGCGGCGACCGCCTCGAGGCAGGCCCGCTCCTGCGGATCGCACCCGACGATCACCGCCGTGTCGGTGAGTGAGGCCGTCGAGCGTGCGACGTTGGGCGTGACGCGCCTGGCGCCGCCCGAGACCGCGGCCAGCACGTCCGCGGGCAACTTCGCCTCGCCCGTCGCTCCCGGCGCGGGCAGGACCATGACCCGGGCCTGGAGCGAGCCGCCCTGCGCGTGGCTCGCCCCGGTGGCGAGGGCCAGGGCGGTGAGCGCGCCCGCGACGACCAAGGCGCGCTTCACGTGCACCTCCCGGCGGCCCGCGCCTCAGAGCTTGGCCAGCCGCGCGCGGATCTGGTCGGCGTCGGAGGCGGTCGGCGCCAGCGCGAGGTACTTGCGAAACGAACGCGCGGCGCCCGCGCGGTCGCCCTTGCGCTCGTAGGCCATGCCGAGACCACGATGGGCGGGAGCGTACCGCGGATCGCGCGCGAGTGCGGCCCGAAACCGGTCGATCGCGCCGCTGGTATCCCCGGCGACGTAACGGCCGAGACCATCCTTGTAGAGCGCACGCGCGGAGGTGGGCTCGGCGCGCGCATCATCGCGCGCACGTTCGTCGCGCACCGCCTTGACGCCGGGCGACGGCTTCTTCTTGCCGGGAGCGACCTCGGCGACGCCGGCGTCCAGCCCGGTCTCGGTCTCGGTCGCCGCCTCGTCGACCGCGGCATCGCTCGGTGGCGCGATCTCGTCCACCTCCGCGGCGTCGGCCGTCTCTCGCTCGAGCCCACCGCCGGCGGCCACCCGCGTGTCGCCGCGCGAGCTCGACGAGCCGCGGGTCGCGATCAGGATCACGACGAGCAGGAACACGGCGGCGACCCCGGCCGCGATCGCCGCGCGCCGACGGGGGTAGGCGCGGGTCGGCTCGACGAGCTGGACGGCGCTGCCCTCGAGGAGCTCGACCTCGCCGGTGCCCGCGGGCGTGACGCCGGTCGCCGCCGGCAGGCGCACGGCGCCGTGCGATCCCTCGACCACGTCGTCGAGGTGCGACGGCGTGACGGGCGCGACCTCCTCGTCGTCGGCCCGCATCCGCTCGATCGCCTCGGGCCGCGGATCCTCGCGCGCCGCCAGATCGCGCAGCACCTCCTGCCGCGCCGCGATCTGCGTCGCGAACGTCGTGCGCATGAAGCGCGCGATCGGCTCGCTGTCGCCGCTCCAGTTGGCGTGACGCAGGACCGAGAGCAGATCGTCCTGCATCGCGCGCGCGCTCTGGTATCGCAACGTCGGGTTGCGCGCGAGCGCCTTCATGCACACGTCATCGAGATCCTTGGTCACCGCGAGGGCGTATCTCGACGGCGGGTCGATCGTGCCGGTGCGGATGCGCTCGAAGGTCTCGTCCTCGGTCCTGGCGGCGAACAGCCGGCGCAGGACGAGGGACTCCCACAGCACGACGCCCAGCGCCCACACGTCCGAGCGGCGATCGGCCGCCGCGCCTTCGAACAGCTCCGGGGCGAGGTAGCCGGCCTTCCCCTTCACCAGCCCAGCGTCCTCGCTGGTGCGCACCTTGGCCACGCCGAAGTCGACCAGCTTCACCTGACCGGTGTAGAGGACGATCACGTTGCCGGGCGTGACATCCTGGTGCACCAGCTCGAGCGGGTCGCCCTTCAGGTCGCGCAGCTCGTGCGCGGCGTGGAGCCCCGCCGCGCAGTCGGCGATGATGCGCGCCGTGGAGAACGGGTCGAGCCGCGGCCCCGCCCGCGAGGTCTTGAGGATGGCCGCGAGCGACTCGCCCTCCAGGTACTCCATCGCGATGAAGTAGTTGCCCTTCTCCTCGCCCAGGTCGTAGATGTCGACCACGTTGGGGTGCTTGACCAGCGCGGCGATGCGCGCCTCGTCGAGCAGGGCCTCGGCCACCGCCGGCTTGCTCGCCAGCTTGGAGTGGACGAGCTTGAGGACGACGAGCTTCTGGAAGCGCCTGGGCCCCCGCTGCCGCGCGAGGTGCACCTCCGCCATGCCGCCCTCGCCGATCTTGGCGACGAGCTCGTACTTGCCCAGGCGGCGTGGCGCCGTCATCCATCTCGGATGATAGCGCGCGGCGTAACCTCCGGCGTGGACTCCCGTACCATGGCCGCATGGATGACCCGTGGACCGACCTGGGGCCCGTCGCCGAGCTCAGCAAGCGGCCGTTGCAGCAGCTGACCGTAGGCCGGACGGCCATCGCACTCTCGTTTCTCGACGGGCGCTTCGCCGCCATCTCCGGCGTGTGCAACCATGTCGGCGGACCTCTGGGCGATGGCCGTCTCGACGGCGAGTACATCGTCTGTCCGTGGCACAACTGGAAGTTCCACCGCGACACCGGGCTGGGGGAGCCCGGCTACGAGGCCGACGTCGTGCCGCGGTACGACCTCCGCGAGGAGGGCGGCCGGCTGTACATCGATCTGACCTCGGCGACCCGGCGCCAGAAGGCCAAGCACGAGAAGCACCCGCTCGATCGCCCGCTCGGCCGCGAGGCCGGCGGCGTGCGCGTGGTCGGCATCTCGACGACCAACATGGACGTCGCGAACCCGCGCTACTCGACCTCCGACGCGCTGCTCGAGACCGGGCTCGCCCACGCCGCGACGGTGGGTTGCGAGACTCGGCTCATCCGGCTGCGCGACCTCTCGTTCCGCGCGTGCGAGGGCTACTACTCCAAGGCGGCGCGCGCGTGCACGTGGCCGTGCTCGATCACGCAGATGGATCCGCGCGACCAGCTCGATCGGGTCTACGAGGCGATCGTGTTCTGGGCCGACGTGATCCTCGTCGCCACGCCGATCCGCTGGGGCGTCGCCAGCTCGCTCTACTTCAAGATGGCCGAGCGGCTGAACTGCGTGCAGAACCAGATCACCCTGCGCAACCGGGTCATGCTGCGCAACAAGGTGGCGTCGTTCATCATCACCGGCGGCCAGGACAACGTGCAGGGCGTCGCCGGCCAGGCGCTGTGCTTCTTCGCCGAGCTCGGCTGCCAGTTCCCGCAGTTCCCGTACGTCGCGCACTCGCGCGGCTGGTCGGCCGAGGACATGGAAGAGAACGTCGCGTACGTGCAGCACAGCGAGGAGCTCCACGCCGGCACCCGCGCGCTCGTCGATCGCGCGGTCGATCTCTCGCGCCGCCTGATCGCGACCGCGCCCGAGGAGCACGATCACCGCGCCGGTCGCAAGGCCTCCGGCTACCTCTCCGCGAAGCCGTCCCTGCCGGTGGTGGTGAGCGACGACTAGAAGCGGTAGGTTCCGCGCCGGAGGAAACTCACATGCGGAACCTGATGCGGATCGTGATCTCGATGTCGTTCGTTGCCGGCCTCACCGCCGGCGCCGTCGCTCAGCCGGCGAAGCCGGCGCCGCCCCCGGGCAAGACCGACTCGAAGCCGGCGCCCCCACCGCCGATCAAGGCCGAGCCGCCCCCGGCCATGACGGCGCCGGCGCCGTCGGCGGAGGTCGCGGCCTTCGTCAAGGCCAACGCCGGGACGTGGAAGTGCACGGGCAAGATGTTCATGCCCGATGGCAGCGCCGCCGACATGAAGGCGACGATCAAGACCAAGTTCGCGCTCGACAAGTTCTGGGCGCAGATCTCGTTCGTCGAGACCAAGAAGAACGGCTTCAAGTTCGAGTCCTACCGCACCTTCGACGGGAAGAAGTGGCACGCGGTCATGACCGACAACTGGGGCAGCCACGAGGTCTCCTGGTCCGACGGGCCCAAGGATGGCAAGACCGTGTGGGAGTCGATCTCGCGCAGCGCGATGGGCGAGGCGAAGGGCCGCCACTACGAGGAGCAGGCCAGCCCCAAGGAGATGAAGATGTGGGGCGAGTTCTCGATGGACAAGGGCAAGACCTGGATGAAGGCCTACGAGGCGAGCTGCAAGAAGTAGCGGATCACTCCCACCAGAAGCCGAGCGTCATGTGGACGCCGAACCCGGTGACCTTCGGCACGTCGATGTTGTTGGCGACCTTCGCCGACAGGTCGTGATCGAAGGTCGGGCCGAGCCCGATCAGCACCTGCGGGTACGGGTTGAACACCACCGGCGCCGACACGCTCAGGCGCGTCGTGCGCACCGTGTAGTCGGAGAGCTGGCTCTGCACGGTCGTGTTGGCGAACCCGAGCCCGGCGCGGAGCCACAGCGCGCTCACCGCGCCGAGCGGCACGACGTAGCCGGCGCGCCCGCCGAGGCGGAAGCCCTTCGCGGAGTCGAAGCCCTGCACCTCGCCCTCGAAGCCGACCTCGAGGCCGAAGGTGACGCGGCGGAACGAGCTGTAGTCGCCGGCGAGCTTGAACGCGTAGCGCGTGCGCGTCTCGTCCTCGCCGCCCTCGATGCGCAGCGTGTCGCGCTGGTAGTCGAGCTTGGCGTCGCTCGTGACGATGTACTGGCCCTTCTCGCCGAAGGGGCGCGCTTCGGCCGCGGTCGGCGCGAGCGCCGGAGCGACCGCGAGGAGTGAGAAGATCACGCGCTTCATGGCGGATCCGACGTAACCACGCCGGTTTGCACGTCGCAAGGTAGGTCCCGGGTCCGGGCTGCGTATTAAGGTGGCAAACTCTGTCCCCCTGCCTCCCGGGGACCTCAGCGAGGACGCACGGATGAGTGACAAGGATCGCGACCGCACCACCTCCAGCGACGACCTCGTCGCCGCGCCGGCGATCCAGCGCAGCGCCGGCAAGCGCAGCCTCGTCGAGAGCCGCTACCCGGTGCAGCTGCACGGCGGCAGCGGCGGCCTCGAGGGCGAGCACGTGCACCGCGCGGCGGACGCGGGCCTGGCCGGCAAGAGCGAATCGTTGCCGTTCATGGACGTGATCCAGAAGTCGTTCGGCAACCACGACGTCTCCGGCGTCCGCGCCCACACCGGCGCCGAGGCCTCGGCGGCGAACGCGCAGCTCGGCGCCACCGCCTACGCGAAGGGCAACGACGTCGCGTTCGGCGGCGCCCCCGATCTGCACACCGCGGCCCACGAGGCCGCGCACGTCGTGCAGCAGCGCGCCGGTGTCAGCTTGAAGGGCGGCGTCGGCGAGTCCGGCGACGCGTACGAGCGTCACGCCGACGCGGTCGCGGACACGGTGGTGCGCGGCGGCAACGCCGAGGCGCTCCTGTCCGAGATGGCGGGGACGCCATCGGCGGGCGGCGCGGCGGCGGTGCAGTCGAAGGCGGTGCAGTTCATCGGCGTGCCGCTCGACCAGGCGCTGCCCGAGGGCGAGAAGGCGCCCGAGTTCGGCGAGGACAAGGGCGTGCAGCGCCGGTGGTCGCCCGAGCAGTACATCGCGATGTGGGAGAAGGAGCAGGGGCGCAAGATGACGCCGCAGGAGCGCGCGACGATCGATCGCGGCTGCATCGGCATCACTGCTCAGAACCTGCAGGGCGGCGGCAACCCGCTCGACTACGCCGAGGGTTGCTGGGGTGACTTCGAGCGGGCGCAGACCGCGATGCGCGAGAAGAACAAGCTGCTCGACGACGCGGCGGCCGCCGGCCAGCCCGTCGACGGCGGCCGCTACGTGCTCTTCGCCAAGCTCTTCTGGTCGAATCAGTCCGAGGACTACGACGATCGGTTCAAGCCCGACGAGGACGCGTTCCTGCCCGATCCCAAGACCGGCGAGGTCGACATGGCCGGGTACGAGTACCGCGCGCAGTCGCGCATCAAGAAGGATCCGGTCACCGGCGAGGACAAGAAGTCGAGCTACATCAACTTCGACTACGGCTTCTGGGACGACGCCTCGAACTGCTTCTGGCACGCGAACCACATGCAGTACAAGGATCCCAAGCGGCGGGCCGAGAGCCCGATGATCGTGCTGCAGAGCACCCGCGCCAAGTTCACCAAGGGCTACTTCGATTTCGACCGCATCATCTTCTGCATCGCCAAGGCGGAGAACTACGATCCAGGCCTGGCGGCGCTGACGCACGCCGGGACCCGCTGACGGCCATCCCGTGAGGGCCCTCCCATGACCACGCAGATCATCGACGCCGATCCCTGGAAGCTCGTCGGGCAGACCGTCACGATCGCCGGCGTCGCGCGCGACGCCGCCGAGGGCGCGATGGTGCTGCTCAAGGACCGCACGCCGGTCTACGTCAAGGGCCTCTACTCCTGGGACGACGCCCTCGATCGCAAGCAGGTCGTCGTGACCGGTACGCTGCGGCTCGGGGGCGGCAGCGAGCCGCTGGTCAACGCCAAGGGCGAGCACAGCTCGGGCTCCGAGGGCGATATGCTGGTGATCGAAGATGCGACCTGGAAGCCTGCGGACTAGCGCGCTCGCGCTGCTGCTCCTGATCGGTGCCTGCGTGAGCAACGATCCCAGGCCACCGCCGCCGAGCCCCGAGACGACGCCGCCGACGGTGGCGTCGTTCGCGGAGCTGAAGGCCGCCGACGGCAAGGTCGTACGCGTGCGCGGCAAGGTGCAACACGAGAAGCTCGGCGACGCCGTGCTGGTCGAGGAGGGCCTCGACGTGCTCTGCCCCGACCTGCGCCTCCCCGACGGCGTCACCGAGGCGACGCTCGAGGGTCGCCTCGAGCTGTGGTCGCCGCCGGTCGCCGAGGTGAACGACCGGGGCGAGATCAGCCAGGGCGTG
>ERZ761602.2837-NODE-2837-length-26070-cov-4.802229_pt1 | contig 26070 bp, 19 predicted proteins | sample MGYA00512165_ERZ761602 | MGnify/ENA primary metagenome ERZ761602 (study PRJEB28899, sample SAMN02445085) | bioreactor sludge metagenome | biome: EBPR sludge; isolation source: Thorneside wastewater treatment plant | place: Australia: Brisbane, Thorneside...
GCGTAGAGGCCCTTGGTGTCGATGGTCCAGGCCGCCTTCTGCACGTAGAGGCGCGCGGCGTCGATCTCCGCTCGACTCGTGGCGATCCACTCTTGGACGATCTGGCGCGTGCCGAGCGGCTTGCCGGGGGCGATCTCGCGCTTGGCCGCGCGCTCGCACATCAGATCGAACGCGCGCTCGCAGAGACCGAGCCAGCGCATGCAGTGGTGGATGCGGCCGGGCCCGAGGCGGTGCTGCGCGAGCATGAAGCCGAATCCCTGGCCGCCGAGGAGGTTCTCTTTCGGGACGCGGCAGTCGCGGTACTCGATCTCGGAGTGGCTCATCCAACCAGAGCCCTCCTCGCCCATGATCGCGATGCGGCGCGTGTGCACGAAGCCGGGCGTGTCGGTGGGCACGAGGATCATCGAGGCGCGCTGGTGCGGCGCGGCGTCGGGATCGGTGACCGCCATGACGATCGCGAAGTCGGCGCCGTCCGCGGCGGTGGTGAACCATTTGCGGCCGTCGATCACCCACTCGTCGCCGTCGAGCACGGCCTTGGTGTCGAGCCACGTGGGGTTGCTGCCCGCGCGATCGGGCTCGGTCATGGAGAAACAACTGCGAAAGCGGCCTTCGCAGAGCGGACGAAGGAATCGTTCTTTCTGCTCGGGCGATCCTTGCTCGTGCAAGAGCTCCATGTTGCCGGCGTCGGGCGCTTGGCAGTTGAAGACGTAGTGCCCGAGCAGGGAACGTCCGAGCACCTCCGAGAGGTGCGCGTGATGCAGGAAGGGCAAGCCTCGTCCGCCGTACTCCTCCGGCATCTGCGGGAGCCAGAGCCCCGCGCGCTTGCAGGCTTCGCGTGCGGCGTCGAGCTCGGCCTTCGCTCCGTCGAAGCCCTTCGTCGCGACCACCGGCTCGAGCGGGTAGACGTGCTCGCGCATGAAGTCGTGCGCGCGGGAGAGGAGCGATTCGAGCTCGGCGGGAAGAGCGAAGTCCATGACGCGCGAGGGTACTCGCGATGCGGGGCGCTCGTCAGCGACGCTCGTCAGGTGGTTGGTGCTCGGCGCGCGGTGGACCCGAACGAAGCCGCGTCCGACTCGGTGCCCTCCGATCCGTGACGACCGACGCCCTCGTTCGACGTGATGGTCGTCAGGTCGCGGAGGCGACCGCGGGGACGCTCGCTTCGAGGGTAGTCTCGCGGAGGAGCCGCTCGAAGACGCTCGCTTCGCTCGGGCCGTACGCGAAGCCGAGGTAGAGGAGCGCGAGCGCGGTCACGGCGAGCGCACGCAGTACGTGACGTCGACGACGGCGGCGCCAACGCGACGCGACGAACGCGAGCGCGACGAGGCCGACCACGCGGTAGCCGCCGCCGACGCGCGACCAATCGGCGCCGTTCACGGTCGCGAAGGCGCGCAGCTCGTCGCGCACGCGGAGCCATCCTTCGCTCGTCCAGTCGCGCAGGGAAGCGACGTGAGCGTCGCGCAGACCCGCTTCGCGCGGGGCTTCGGGCGCGAAGCCGAGGTCGACCACGAGCGCGTCGTGATCGGAGAGGCGCATCGTGCCTTCGCGCGTCGGGAGGGGGCGATCGAAGGCGCGGACGTGACCGAGCGTGCGCAGGCCGCCGCGGTGGAGGAGCGCGTCGATGCCGAAGCCCGGCGCGGCGTCGACGAGGCCCGATCGCGCGACCAGCGCGCGAAAGCCGAGCTCCTCTTGGCGCGTGTTGAGGTCGCCCGCGACCACGAGCGGCCCCTCGACGCGCGCGAGGAGCGCCGCGAGCTGGAGCATCTGACCGATGCGGATCGGCGTGTACTCGAAGCCTCCGTACGCGGCTTGGAGGTGCGTGTTCGCGAGCACGAAGGAGCGACCGGGCGCGTCGACGCGGACGAGCGCGACGCCTTTGTCGGCCATGTAGTCGACGTGCCAGGGAACGAGCGGATCACCGCCCATCGCGAAGCGCTCGAACGCGAGCTCCTCGATCGGCCAGCGGCTCGCGATCATCAATCCCGATTGTTCGCGGCGGTCTTCGTCGATCCAATGGATCGTGTGGGTGAGCCCGATCGCGGCGAGGCGTTCGCGAAGGCGCTCGCCGTGCTCGGGCTCCCAGACCTCTTGGAGCGCGAGCACGTCGACCTCCAGCGGCGCGACCGCGTCGGCGATGGCGTCGATGCGCGCGTCGGTGCTCGGGGTGACGTACGGCACCCCCCAGACGTTCCACGACACCACACGCAGCTCGTCCGCGTGCGCGACGCGGGGCAGAAGCAAGCAGGCGAAGACGAGTAGGTAGCGCACGAACGACTTCAGTCTGACACCGCGGGAGGCGATCGATCGCACGGACTTGACTGTCGTTGCGGACGGGTCGCCGCACCGACGGTGCGGCGTGGCTCGCCGACGATTCGTCGCGAGCCGAGTCGACATCGCGACGCGAGTGCCCCCGCGACGGATTAGCGATAGTGAAGGCCTGCTCGCGCGCCACCCACGATACCAAAGTTCTCGTCCGAGACCGGTGTCGCCGCGGTCAGGATCCGGACCTGATTGAGACCGCTCACGCTGGCCTCGAAGACGAAGAGGAGCCCGGCTCCGGGACGGAGCTCAGCATCTGCCAACGGCGCGGCGATCGCCACCCAGGAGGAACCGTCTCCCACGACGTCCCCGATCCAAGCCATTCCAGCTCCAAATGCTGCCGGCGCACTTCCCGGACTACGTTCGACGCGCATGAGTGTCCCGTCGGGTCGGCGATAGTAGGCAGCTCCTCTCAGAGAGTCCTCGAGGGCGGCACCCAAGACCACCCCGCTCCCGTCAACAATCATCTGATCGGAGCCGAAGAAGGCACCTTCAATCGGTGGTGTTGGTTCAATCCGCACTGCAGTCGCCAGGTCTCCACGGCGGCCTCGGAGGTGGTATGCGACGCCCGCTGGGACCTCGCCGACCGTCTCACCCACTGCCCCGATGACCAAGTCCGCGAAACCGTCACCGTCGACGTCGCCACTCGTGAGCGTCCCACCGAAGGCGCTTCCCTGCTGTCCCATGGGACTGACGATCGTCGCGCGCGGTGTGGTCTCGACGCCGGCCGCTCCACCACCGAAAACGTGTACCCGCCCCATTCGCCGGATTCCAGACGCTGTCTCTCGGAACGCCCCGACCGCGAGGTCCACGTATCCGTCTCCGTCCAAGTCGCCAGAACATGAGACAGTCCAGCCGAACTCACCCTCCGGCTCTGGAGTTGGCGAGATCAGCTCGATGGGCGCTGGCCGACGGTTGCTCGGCGAGAGCAGATAGACGTAGACGCGACCGGCCTGCGGATGGGCCCCGACAGTCTCCCCTGGAGCGCCAACGACGAAGTCCATCACGCCATTCCCGTCGAGGTCGCAAGCCCCAGCGAGAGAGGAACCGAAGCCGCCCCCCACTTGTGCGTTTGGGCTCGACAATCGGTTCTCGTCGACAAAAGCGCCCTGTCCGCGGGGCAACACGTAGACGTGACCGGCACCGTCGTACCCGCGCGCGGTGTCGGCGTAGGCACCAACGAGTGCGTCCGACCGCCCATCCCCTGACAAGTCTCCGGCGAAGATCACGACCCTCCCAAACGGCCCGGTGACGCCAGTTGGCGTGATGGTGTCGGCGTGCGCGAGGGTCGGGCCACGAAATCGATGAACGTCGTGACCTGCCACCGTCCCCACGAGAAGGTCCGCGAAGCCATCGCCGTCGAAGTCGTTCGGTTGCCGACCCACCTCCAGGTACCGAACATCCGAATAGTTCGAACAACCACCACGATTGCACGCGCGCACCCGCCAGAAGTACCGACGTCCAATCGGCACGGTCGTCGCAACCGAGAGTGGAGTGTCGGGACGCCATTGAGTTTCGGTGACCGTGCCAGCGATCTCCTCGCCGAACACACAGAGGTCACGTGCTCCCGCATCGCACGTAGCAGAGATCTGAATGTCGTAGCGCTCCGCACGAGGCGATGCTTCCCATCGAAGCAAGGGACGCATTGCGTTGCGAGGGCCGGGCTGGCCACGAGAGAATACGCTCCCGGTGAAGTATCCGTCCCAGGGGAATCTCAACAGAGGCGTGTCGGGCGGTGCGGGCGGCGGCCCTGCATCGAGTGTCATTTCGCCGCCATCCGCCAGGTCGCCGCCTTCCGGGTAGCCCCCGTCCAGGCCTCCACCATCTGCCTCGCGAAGCTCACCCCCATCGGGACTGTTCGGATCTCGGATCGTGCCTCCATCCGGCAGCACACACGTCCAAACATCGTCGCCGCGCTCGGTGCCTTCGGGGCACTGGCAACTTCCGGTCGCACGGTCTTCCACGAGATCGCCGCAGAGATCGGAAGGGACATCGCTACACGCGAGCAGCAGCGAAGATGCGAAGAGCGAAGCGACCATTGAGCGCATAGCGGAGTCTCCCGGCAGACCGAGCGGTCGGCGAAAGGTGCAGCCCGTTCGGTCCAGGTGCCAGAGAGTTGCGTGTTCGGGCAAACGGCTACCGGAGCGCGTCGCGAAGGGCGGCGCGGAGCTCGACGTAGCGCTCCTCCGGCAGATCGAGCGGCGGGGCGAAGGCGAGGAAGGGGCCGCGCGCGCGGAGCTCGAAGCCGTGGCCGCGCAAGGACGCCGCGAGGAGCGCGGCGCGCTCGGTCTCGGCGACGCGGTAGAGGCCTTCGCCGCGGATCGCCGCGTGGTCTGCGAGCGGTGCGAGGGCATCGCCGAGGAGCGATTCGTCGATCCCGGCGAGGCGGAGCGCGCGCGCGGCGCGAAGGGTGTAGCTCGCGCGGAGCAGCGTGAGCTCGTCGCCCGCTTCGCCGAGGGCGTTTCTTGGCTGGGTCGGCGGGGTCAGCCGCCGACTCTCCGGTGGCGACGCGTGGATGACTCCGAGGGGGCCTTCGCCCCAGACGATCGCGTGTGCGCCGTCGAGCGAGCGCTGCGCGTGACGACCGCCGAGGGTCGCGCGCTCGATCGCGACGAAGCGGTGCTCGCGCGCGCGGAGGGTGTCGAAGAACACGCTCGGAACGACACGACCGCTGCGGGCTTGCACACGCTCCACGAAGAGCACGCTGCGGGGGCTGCGTTCGAGGCGCGCGAGCGCGGCGTGGGGATCGTCCGCGGGATGCGGGAGACGAATCGCGCCCAGGTCGGCGACGTCGTCGCCTTGGAGGGTGAACACCTCGGCGCCGATCGTTCGGGCGAGGCGGTGGAGCGCGGCGCGGCGCGAGGTCGCGAGCGCGACGTGCGGGTGCGTGGGGTGGAGCGCGCGGAGGACCTCGATCGCGCGCAACGAAGCGGGCGTCGCGCGTTCTTCGCCGGGCGCGACGCCGTGCACGATCGGTCCGAAGAGAAGGCCGATCTCGGCGGCTGCGCGCAGGCCTTCGGGCGCCTCGAAGAGAAGCCGCTCGGGGCGGTGGAGCACGACGGGCTCGCGCGACGAGGACGTGCGCACGGACGGCGCGACGAAGCCGCGCACCGGCAGACGGTAGTAGCTCGCCTCTGCGCCGCCTTCGTATTGGCCGCGCAGACGGCGCACCTCGGAGGCACCGAGGCGGCGGTTGATGCGCGCCATCGCGTCGGTCGCCCCGACGCGCATTCGCCCGCAAATCCAATGAAAACGTGGGCTGCCGTCGCGACGACGGACCGCGGCCGCGCCTTCGACCACCGCGGCCTTCATGCGCTCGCCGAGGCCGAGGCCGCGGCACGCCGGATCGAGGGTGGTGCCGATCGAGTAGAGCGAGACCTGATCGGCGCGGAGCGGATCGTCGTCGCAACCGGCCACCCCGTGGATGCGCTCGAGGGGCGCCGCGAGCGCGCCACCGACGACCTTCCAGATTCCGTCTTCCTTGCGTTCGGCGACGACCGCGACGCCCGCGGGATCGTGGAAGGCGAGCGCGAGCTTCTCGCGGGGATCGCGGCGCGCGGGCTCGTAGACGCGCTCTTCGAGGGCGACGAGCTCGTCGAGCAGCGCGTCGGCGTCCTCGGGCGAGACGACCCGCACGCGCGTCTCGACGTCGGGTGGCGCCTTCGCGGGCCGCGTCGCGCTCGGCAGATCCGTCGCGGTCGGGACCGGACCTTCGCCGCGCGCGTCGACGTGTGCTTCGAGCCATTTGAGCGAACCACGGAGCGCGTCGAAGAGGCGATCGACCTCCGCGACCGACCACGCGAGGCCGAGGCGACCGACCACGCTGTGCGGGTGACCGTCGGGGGCGCGTCCGACGTGAGCGCCTCGGAGCGGGAGCTGCGCGGCGAGGTTCTCGCGATGGCCGGCGGTCGGGAGCTCGAAGCCGAAGACGAAGCCTTCGGCGCGCGGCGCGAGCACGAGATCGGGGAAGCGACCGACGAGCGCCTCGAGGCGCGTGACGAGCCACGATTGGGCCTGCGTGGCGAGCGTGGGTTTGCCCGGCGCGGCGGGTTTCCCCGCCGCGCGGTCGTGGCCTTCGATCAAGAGCCGCGCGCGCACGAGCGCCGCGGGCTCGACCGGCTCGGACTCGATCGTCAGCGGCGCGCGCGCGAGCACGAGCCCCGGCAACGAGGGACCGCCGAGGACGCGCGCGTCGACGTCGAGCTCGGCGCCTCCCGCGAAGACGAAGCCGGCCGCGTGGGGGGCGAAGGCCGCTTCGTCGACCACGACGGGAACGCGACGCGTGCGCGCGAGCTGGACCGCGCGCACCACGAACGCCGGGGAGAGCGCGCGCCCGATCACGTCGACCGCGACGAGCCACACGGCGGCGGCAGGTTCCACGAGCGCGTGCTCGAGGGCCGCGAGGGCGGCTTCGTCGAGGGTGTCGAGCGCGTCGGTCCCGAGGCGTGGTGGAGGCGCGGGGAGCACGCGATGCGGTCCGAGGGCATCGCGCGCTTCGGGCGTGTCGAGCTCGCCGACGATCAGCAGCGGCGCGTTCGAACGATCGGGACGCACGAAGCGGCGAGCGACCAGCGCGCGGGCACTCGCGACGTCCGGGCCGAGCTCCAGGTGTGGCAGCGACGGTGTCTTCGCGCGCAGCGAACGACGCAGATCGTCCGTCGCCCGCGAGAGATCGTCGCCCACGAGGGTCGCGCCGAAGTCGCCCTCCATGTAGCCGCGCACCAAGAGCAGCGGCGCGTGGCCACCGAAGGGCGCCGACACGTCGACCGCGCAGTGCGGATCGTCGTCGAGGCTCGCGAGCCAAGGCCCGGAGCTTCGGAGCGGATCGACGAAGAGCGCGTCGGCGTGGAGGCGGGCGCGCAGACGCGCCGTCTCGGGCATCGCGCCCGGATGCAACACGCGGAGCGGACGTGGGGCGTGGCGCATGTCGCGGCGCGCCTCGGCGAGGAGCTCTTCGCGGTGGAGCTCTTCGAGCCGATCGAGGGCCTCGTCCGCTCCGTTGGATCCCGTCGATCCCGTCACCGGTGGGACCTACTACGGGCGCGCGGCGGGTGCACGAAACGGGAGAGAACGGCGTGCGGGGCAGCACGGGCCGAAGATCCAAGCGCCCATCCCGTGCGCGGGAGCACGAGGAAAGGTGCCGCTCCGAGGCGCCGATGGTACGAGGGCGCGGTGAGCGATCCGTTCTTCCACACCTGGCAGGCACAACGTGGTGCGAAGCCCTTCGAGCTTCGGGGCGGTGAAGGTGTCTGGCTGGAGACGGCGAGCGGGCGCGTGCTCGACTTCGGCGCGCTGGTCTACCAGGTGAACCCGGGGCACGGGCACCGGCGCATTGCGGAGGCGATCGCGGCGCAAGCGACGCGGCTCGCGGTGGCCCCGCCGAACGCGGTCTATCCCGAGAAGCGCGAGCTCGCGGAGCGTCTGCTCGCGAAGGCGCCGAAGGGCTTCACCAAGGTGCTCTTCACGCTCGGCGGCAGCGACGCGAACGAGAACGCGCTGAAGATCGCGCGGCTGGTCACCGGTCGTTACAAGGCGATCGCGCGCTACCGCGGCTACCACGGCGCGACGTTCGGCGCGGTGTCGCTCAGCGGCGATTGGCGTCGTCAGGCGGTCGAGCCGGGCCTGCCGGGGATCGTGCACGTGCTCGATCTGGATCCCACGATCACCGGCACGCAGATCCCGCGCGTGATGGAGCTCGAAGGCAACGTCGGCGCGGTCTTCCTCGAGAGCGTCGTGGGCGCCAACGGCGTGCTGATCCCGCCGAAGGGCTACTACGAAGAGGTGCGCGCGGCCTGCGATCGCCACGGCGCGCTGCTGGTGATCGACGAGGTGCTCGCGGGTTTCGGGCGCACCGGCAAGCTCTTCGGCTTCGAGCATTGGGACTTCACGCCCGACATGATCACCTGCGGCAAGGCGCTCACCGGCGGCTACGGCACGCTCGGCGCGGTGCTGGTGCACGAGCGGGTGGCGGAGCGCTTCGAGGAGCACGTGCTCGCGTGTGGCCTCACGCACCACGCGCACCCCATCGGCGTCGCAGCCGCGCTGGAGACGCTGCGCGTGTACGACGACGAGAAGCTCGTCGAGAACGCGGCGGCGCTGGAGCCGCGGATGCGCGCGGGATTGCTCGCGCTGCGCGGACGATTCTCGGAGATCGTGGGCGACGTGCGGGGGCTCGGGCTGCTCTTCGCGATGGAGCTGCGGCTCGGTGACGCGCGCCGTGCGTCGCTCTCGGCCGCGCTGCGCGAGGAGAAGCTGCACGCGCACCTCAAGGGGCCCAAGGAGATTCGCGTGCCGGAGGGGTTCCCCGAGAGCGCGCTGGTGCTCTCGCCGCCGCTCTGTCTGACGGCGGAGGAGCTCGACGAAGGCGTGGCGCGGATCGGGCGCGCGCTCGCGAAGGTGGCTTGAGCGCACTCGCGCGGAGTGTGGCCGTGACGTCGTGGATCGGGAGAACGGATCGATGAGCAAGAAGGTGAAGGCGAACGTCGCGGAGGCCCTCGAAGGGATGAGCGACGGCGCACGCGTGATGGTCGGCGGCTTCGGGCTCTGTGGGAACGCGGAAGCGCTCATCGCGGGCGTGATCGACACGGGCGCGAAGGAGCTCACGCTCATCAGCAACAACGCGGGCAGCATGGGCAAGGGGCTCGCGCGTTGGCTCAAGGCCGGGATCGTGCGCCGCGTGATCTGCACGTACGTGGGGACCAACGAGGACCTGCACCGCGCGATGGCGGACGGCTCGATCGAGGTCGAGATCGTCCCGCAGGGCACCTTCGTCGAGCGCATGCGCGCGGCGGGTGCGGGCATTCCGGGGTTCTACACGCCGACGGGCGTCGGCACCGTGGTGGCCGAAGGCAAAGAGACGCGCGACTTCGAGGGGCGCACGTACGTGCTCGAGCGCGCGCTGCACGCGGACTTCGCGCTCATCCGCGCGCACCAGGCGGACCCCTTCGGGAACGTACGTTTCTACCGGACCGCGCGGAACTTCGCGCCCGCGATGGCGACCGCCGCGCGCACCACGATCGTGGAGTGCGATCACCTCGTCGCGCTCGGCGCGTTCGACCCCGACGACGTGCACCTGCCGGGCGCGTTCGTGAAGCGTGTGGTCCACGTGCCGGAGCACGAGGACGTGATCGAGTTCCGCACCGTGCGCCCGCTGCCCGAGGTGCAGTGATGTTTCGGGCGCTCCTCGTCGCGTGCACGCTCGGGCTCTTCGGCTGCCCCGAGCACCACACCGTGGTGCCGCGTGACGCCGCGGCGCCGGACGCACCCGCCGCGCTCGAGCTGTGTCGCACCACCAGCGTGCGCTGCATGTTCCCGGTGAGCAGCGAAGGCTGCCCCGAGACGATCCCTGCCGCCGGAACCGCGTGCGCGATGAACGGCATGGAGTGCGCGTATTGCCCGGGCGGCGACTTCGGGATCGCCGGTGCGCAGACGCGGAGCTGCATCGCGCGGCGTTGGAGCAGCAACCGCGTCGCGTGCGGCAGCGACGGTCCCTGAGCCACCAGCCTTCCCTCCTCTTCGAACATTCACGGAGCTCCCGTGCCCTACTCCAAAGACGACATCGCCAAGCGCGCCGCAGCAGAGATCGCCGACGGCTCCATCGTGAACCTCGGCATCGGACTACCGACCCTCGTCGCCGATCATCTCGCGCCGGAGCGCGACGTGTGGCTCCAGAGCGAGAACGGAATCCTCGGCATGGGGCCCTTCCCCTACGAGGGCGACGAGGACCCGCAGATCATCAACGCGGGCAAGCAGACGGTCACCATCGTGCCGGGCGGCAGCACCTTCGACTCCGCCACGAGCTTCGCGATGATCCGCGGCGGCCACGTGGATCTCTCGATCCTCGGTGCGATGCAGGTCGCCTCCAACGGAGACCTCGCGAACTGGTCGATCCCGGGCGGGCGCACGATGGGCATCGGCGGCGCGATGGATCTCGCGGCGGGCAGCCGACGCATCCTGGTGCTCACGACGCACACCACGAAGGAAGGCGAGCCGAAGCTCGTCGCGACATGCGACTACCCGCTCACCGCGTCGAAGGTCGTGCAGCGCGTGATCACGGAGCTCGGCGTGTTCGACTGCGCGGGCGATCGTTTCCGCGTCGTGGAGCTCGCGCCGGGCGTGACGCTCGACGAGGTGCGCGCGCAAACGGGCGCGCCTGTAGAAGCGGCTTAGTGTTCGCTTCGGCCTTCGGCCTACGCTCACGAGGCGGGGAAGTGTCCCCGCACCCCTCTGGCGCGTGACGCCCGACGCTGCGCGCTGCTCTACGGGGGCTTCGCCCCTGGCCGCAGAGGGCCTCCCCGGACGTTCGAGCGCTCTGGCTTCGCCCTCGTTTGCGTGGGGTTGGCTCGCGGGTCACCCTCGCCCCCATGCGTCGTCGCACGTCGCTCGTCTGGTTCGTCGCCGCGCTCGGTGCGTGTGGGGGATCCGAGCGCGAAGCGCAGGAAGAAGTGACCGCCGACGAGGCCTCCGTCGCCGCGATCGAGGCGCGCACCGAAGCGGCGGAGGACGAAGCGTCGCGACGCGCGCGCGAGGCGGCGCTGAACGCGGAGTTCCCGCTGCACGGCTTGGTCACGCGACCGCAGCTCGTGATCCGCACGGAGCCCAATCCGGAAGCGACGATCGTCGGCTGGTTGCGCTGGGGCGAGCGTGTCCGCCTCAAGCGCGAGCCGCATCGCACGAGCCAATGCAACACCGGGTGGTACGAGCTCGCGCCGCGCGGGTTCGCGTGTGCGGGGCAAGGCATCGAGGTCGGTGAGACGCCGCCGCAGGTGGAGGATCCCGTCGCGCCCGCGCAGCGCGATCGGCCGATGCCGTACCTCTACTACTTCGTGAAGGAGCCGGTGGTGCCGCAGTACCACCAGCTCCCATCGCGCGATCAGCAGCGCGCCGCGCTCGCTTGGTCGGAGCGCTACGTGCAGCTCCTGCGCGACAACGAGCGGCAGGCGGAGCGCTTCTTCGCGGGCGAGCTCGGCCCCGAGTCGCAGCGGCATCCGGCGATCAAGACGTTCTTGCAGCGGGGCTTCATGGTCGCAGCGACCGACGTGCAGGTGCGCTCGAGCCGACGCTTCGTGCGCACCACGGGCGGCGGCTTCGTGAAGGAGTCGCAGCTCGAGACGCGCGTGGGGCACGACTTCCACGGCGTCGAGCTGACGGACGAGCGCGAGCTGCCGGTGGTGTGGATGATCCGCACCGGGCACCCGATGATGCCGCGCACGCGCGACGACGGAACGACTCGCTGGGTGCGCGACGAAGAAGCCCAGCCGATCGAACGCCAGACGGACATCACGTCGATCTGGCGCGGCACCGAGCGCATCGGCGATCTGCTCTACCACCGCATCGAGCTGCCCGGCGCGACCGAGCCACGCTACTTGCGGCACCACTTCGCGACGGTGGCGGAGAAGATCGATCCGCCGTTCTCCGTCGAGGACGACGAGCCGTGGGTGCACGTCGACCTCTCGTCGCAGACGCTCGTGATCTACCGCGGCACCGAGCCCGCGTACGCGACGCTGGTCTCGACGGGTCTGCCCGAGCACGCGACGCCGACGGGGACGTTCACCATCCAGCGCAAGCACGTGACGGACACCATGGCGAACCTCGGTCCCGAAGCGGGCGACGACGCGTACCGAATCCAAGACGTGCCGTGGACGCAGTACTTCGACGGCAGCATCGCGCTGCACGCGGCCTTCTGGCACACGCGCTTCGGCCTGCCGCGCAGCCACGGCTGCGTGAACCTCACGCCGACCGACGCGCACCGCGTGTTCCGCGAGACGTGGCCGCGGGTGCCCGACGGATGGCACGGCGTCAGCACGGACCGCACGGGCTTTCGCGCGTCACGCGTGGTCGTGACGGATTGAGCGATCGCCGACGCGAGCGCGGTGAGTGAAATCGCGCCCCGTCGACGCGCGAGCGCGCGTGAGTGAATCGTTCCGACGTCGCGCGCGTCGCACGCGCCCACGTCGCAGCACGCCCACGTCTCCCCAACGGAGCGCTGGTTCGAACCGCGCACGTGCGGCACGATCGGCGTCGAGGTCTCGCATGAAACACATCGCGCTCGCTGTCTCGCTCGTGGCCGCTGCGGCATCCGCGGTTCACGCGCAACCGACGGGGACCGTCCAGGTTCGGGTCGTCGACTCCGCGGGACGCCCGCTCGACGGGACCGTCACGTTCCGGAGCGGCAACACCACCCTGCAGTGCCGAACGGTGGCGAGCCGGTGCTCGATCGGGCTTGCGGCGGGTACGTGGTCGGCCGACGTCGCGCCGACGCGCGAGAGCTCCGCGGGCGCACAGACGGTGGCGGTGCAGGCGGGATCGGTGGCGAGCCTCACGTTCCGCACGCGGGCCGCAGCGACCACCACGACGACCCCCACCAGGACGACCCCCACGACGACGACGACGACGACGACCGCGACCGCGACGCCCACCGTTCGCGCCAACGTCCAACCCACCGTCGGCACCGCGGTCGCACCGAGCGTGCGTACCGCTCCCGGGGTTCGCACGGTCACTCCGACCGCCACTGCGACGACGACGTCTCCGTCCACGACGACCACGACCGTCCCGCGCGCGACTGCGCCAGGCGTCACGGCCACCGCGCCGGGCGTCGTCACCACCGCGCCCGGCGTGACGACCGTCTCACCGACGGTCGCGCCACGCGTCGTGACGACGACCGCGACCACGCCGTCTACCACCGCGACCACGCGTGACCTCGGACGCGGCACCCGCGTCTGCGCGCAGGGCAGCGTGACCGACTCGCTCGGCCGGCCCGCGGACGCCACCGTCACCGTCACGCGCGACGGCGCGACGCTCGGTACGGTGCGCAGCGTGGCCGGGCGCTTCTCGATGTTCGATCTCCCGCCGGGTCGCTACGCGCTGCGCGCGGTGTCGGCCCGCGACGGCTCGGTCGCGCAGCAGACGCTCGACCTCGGCCCCGACGTCGCGCGGGTCGTCGTGCGCGTTCGCTGATCGACTCGTCGGAGCTCGAGGCGCGCGGTCGGATCGTCGTGGAGCACTCGACCTCGCGGAGCACTACGCACGCTCGTTTCGTTCGCGGAACACCCTCGCGACGATCGTCGCGCTTCAGCGCGCCGCGTTCGCCACGAAGTCGCGCACGATGCGCTCCGAGTCGCGCACGCAGGTCAGCAGGTAACGCGCTTCGAGGATCTCGCGCTCCGACTCGTCGAGCTCGCCGCGACGTCCACGCGTGGCCTCGTAGAGCGTGATGCCCGCGGCGACGCTGACGTTGAGGCTCTCCACGAAGCCGCACATCGGCACCGCGTAGGTTCCGTCCGCGAGCCCACGCATCGCGGGAGTCGGGCCCTTGTGCTCGTTGCCGAAGACGATCGCGACCTTCGGGATCGTGCGCAGCTCCTCGGGCGTCACGGTGCCCTCCATCGACGCGACGAGCACGCGGTAGCCCTGCGCGTGAAGGTGTCCGACGCAGCCCTCCGCGCTCCCGTGACGGAGCACGTCGAGCCAGTGGTGCGTGCCCTTCGCGACCGAGCGCGCGGCGTGGAAGCCGTTGATGCCGGGGATGACGTGCACGCGCTGCACACCGAACGCGTCCGCGCTGCGGAGGATCGCGCTCGCGTTGTGGGGATCGGCGATGTCCTCGAGGATCGCGGTCACGCTGGTCGTCCGCTGCCGCACGATCTCTTGGATGCGCTCGCGCCGACGGTCCGTGATCAGCGGGGAGAGCGCGGCGATCACGTCACGCGCGGCGTGGGAGAGCGCGGGCGGGCCGCTCTGACGGATCTCGAAGGCGTCGGGGTCGGTGCGATGCACGGTCGGCAACCATGACACCGCCGCGTCGATGCGCACGTGGCCACGCGCGAAGCTCGACGCCGTGCGAGCGCGTGAGCTCGACGCTGTCTGAGCTCCGACGTCTGTGAGCTCGACGTCGTGTGAGCTCGACCGCGTGAGCTCAACGTACCGGGGCGGGACGGATCGCGCGCAACACCGCGCTCTCGAGCGCGCGGCCGAAACGGTCCGGCTGTGGCTTGCCCGCGAGGCGGTGCCGCGCCTCGACGTACGCGGGCACCTCACGCGCGCGTCGCGGCAACACCGGCGTACCGAGACGCACGGCGCGCAGGCTGGTCGCGAGCAACGCGCGCTCGGCGGGCCCATACGGCAGCGCGTACTCGCGGCGGAGCTTCTTCGGCAGCAGGCCAGCCGTCATCGCGCGATACCACCGCGTGAAGGGGATCGCGCCCGCGTTCTTCGGACGAAAGAGGAAGCGCGCGATGTCGGCCGCCGGTCGCGTGACCGCGATCGTGTCCGACGCGACGGTGTCGCGGAAGTAGTCCTCGAAGTCGACCCAGGTCGATGGGATCCGACCCGCGCGCAGACCGAAGAGCCCCGCGAAGCGTTTGGACTCCTGCCAGTATCGCTCTTTGTCGCGCGGATCGAGCGGCGCCACCGCGCGCTCGTAGACCTGCACTGCCGTGTGGGTGAGCGTCGCGTGCACCCAGAGCAGCGCATCCTCGTCGTTCGCGGCGTAGGGGTCGCCCGCGCGAAAACGTCCCGCGTCCTCTCCGAGGGTACCGACGATGCGCTCGTGCATCAGCCGCACGCGACGCGCCGCGCGCAGCGCGTGGTCGAGATCCCCGAAGACGATCGCGTAGACGTACTCGAAGGTCCGCTGGAAGCGCCCGACCGGATCCGTCTGCGTCTTGCTGTGCTCGGCCACCGCGTAGGCCACGAAGGGATGCGCGAGCTGGAGCAGCGCCGCCGCGCCGCCGCCGAGGAAGACGATCGGCTCGCGGCTGATGCGCCAACTGATCGTGCCGGGACCGTGGAGCCCGAGCTTCGGGTCGCGCACCGTCGCGACGACGTCGGCGACGCTCGCCTCGAACGCTTCTCGGTCGACCACCCCCATGGACACAGTGTCGAGGGCACCTCGCGCGCGCGTCAACCGGGCCTCGGCTCGCTCGAAGGGTCCGCCGCAAGGCTCCGAATCGCGGCTGTCTCCCGACCTCGCCTGCGATAGGGTCGCGACATGGCGCGCTTCAGCCCTCGCGGTCTCGTCGGTGTCCTGCATCTGCCTGCGCTACCGGGCGATCCGCGCCCGAGCGGAAGTTTCGCGAACGCGGAGGCCCACGCGCTCCGCGACGCCGAAGCGCTCGCGGCGGCGGGCTTCGACGCGCTCGTCGTGGAGAACTTCGGCTCCGCGCCCTTCCCGAAAGGCACCGCGGGACACCGACTTCCACCGCATCAGGTCGCATTCCTCGCGCTCGTGGCGCGCGAAGCGAAGCGCGTGACGGGGCTGCCGGTCGGCGTGAACTGCCTGCGAAACGACGGCGTGTCCGCCCTCGGGATCGCCGCCGCGGCCGATCTCGACTTCGTGCGCATCAACGTGCATTCGGGTGCCTACGTGACCGATCAAGGCCTCATCGAAGGCGAGGCCGACGTCACGCTGCGCTACCGCGCGTCGCTCGGCGCGGACACCGCGTTGCTCGCGGACGTGCTCGTGAAGCACGCCGCGCCGCTCGCCCCGCTCGACGCGACGCAGGCGGTCGAGGAGGTGCTCGATCGCGGGATGGCGGACGCGGTGATCGTCACCGGACGCGGCACCGGACACCCCGTGGATCGCGCGCTCCTCGAGCAGGTGCGCGCCGCAGCCGGGGAGCGCGCGGTGTGGATCGGGAGCGGCCTCGCTCCCAAGAACGCCGCCGACCTCGCGCCCTTCGCCGATGGCGCGATCGTCGGCACCGCGACGAAAGTCGGAGGCGACGTCCGCGCGCCCGTCGATCGGGACCGCGCGGCCGCGTTGGTGTCGGCGGTGCGTCCTCACCTGCGCGCGCCGCGGTGATGCGCGTCGACGTGACGACGTGCTCGACCGAGCAACCCGTTGAAGAACCTCGTTCTTCAACGGAGCCGCGTGTTTTGGGGGAGGCTCCGGTGGGCTTTGCCCACTGGAGGGGGTCTTTTGAAAGACCCCAGAAAGAAGAGGCAGTCCGTTGAAGGACTCGACGAGTTCTTCAACGGGCTGCGAGACGCACCGCGCCGTTTCGCGCACTCGCATGGGGTGAAAGTCCCCAGTCGTGTGCGCTCTTCGGGATTCGCACGAAGAAACGTCGCAAAAGTCAGGTTGGCCCGATGCGTGCTCAGCAACCAAGCGCGCGTCTCGGCGCGCCGAGGTTCGTCCACTTCTCCAAACCACCAGGGCCCTCGGGTCGCGTGCTCACCTCACGCGATCCGAGGGCGCCACCTTCGTGCGACAACGTGGCCATGCCGCGCTACGAGCTGGTCGACGCGAAGTCGTCAGCACGCGCGCACGCACGGCTTGCACGGCACGGCTTGCACGGCACGGCTCGCGCAGCACGGCTCGCGCAGCATCTCGGCCGCAGAGCGCTCACCACCGGATGCGGAACTCGAAGCGGCGGGCGTTCCCGTCGCGGCGTTCCGCAAGCGGCGTCACCCAGGGCTCGTTCACGCCGTGCGCGCGCATGGTGCCTTTGACGATGCCCTTGAAGGTCGCCGGATAGAGCTCGCTCGGTTCGACCTTGCAGCTCCACACCGCGCCGGAGGTTCCGTCCTTCTTGACGGAGTGTTCGTTCCACGGGATCGACATCTGGTATGCCTGCGCGAGCCGATCGAGGACCGTGAAGGCATCCTTCCCGATGAAGGCGCTGAGCGTTCGGCCGACCATGCTGTCCTTGAAGGTCGGATAGAAATCTTCTGCAATCCGCTCGAAACCATGCTCCAGCGGCTTGTTCGGAAAGAGCGTGGCCGACGCGAGGAAATAGAGCTTGTAGAAGTCGCGATGCGGCATCAGCACGAACGGAATGAAGCGGGTGTGAACGCCCGCCTCCGTCAGTAGCCGATCGCAGACCGTCTTGTCCGCCGTGCGCGTGACGGTGTCGACGAGGCCCTGGAAGAACATGCCGCGAACCTGACACTCCATCGGGAAGTCGTAGAGCGTCCGCGCGATCCTTCCGCGCTCCGCGGGTGTGACCGGGATCCGAGCGGCGAACTGCTCGGCGGCGTCGAGCGTAATCGTGCTGCCGCCCCAATCGACCGACTCGCTCACGAGCTCCCTCCCCATGCGAGGCAGCATAGACGGCACCGCCCTACGCGAGAAGTTCTCCGCGGTCGAAACTCGGAGGTTTCCTGACGCACGAGGTCGTTTGAACGCCTGCGCTCACGATCGGTCGTCGCGAGCGAGCCAAATGCGCCGTCGTGCGTGCATCGCCACTCACCGCGCCTCACCCAAATGGGTGAGACAGCAGGTCGCGCCGCGGCCACACGCACCTTCGTCGACGTCGAATCCTCCACCGCCGCGCGCGCGCGTCGGTACCCTCGCGCGCATGACAGGGAAGGTCATCGTCCTCGGGGGAGGCGTCGCGGGACTGAGCGCGGCGCACGAGCTGGTCGAGCGTGGGTTCACGGTGGAGGTCTTCGAGCGAGGGACCATCCCCGGCGGCAAGGCGAGGAGCCTCCCGGTTCCCGGTACGGGCACGGGCGGACGGCCCGATCTGCCGGGCGAGCACGGCTTCCGTTTCTTTCCCGGTTTTTACCGCCACCTTCCCGACACCATGAAGCGGATTCCCTTCATGGGAAACGACGATGGCGTGTACGGCAACCTCGTCCAAGCGACGCAGTTCATGCTCGCGCGCAAAGGCCAAAGCGATCCGATCTTCGTCGCTCGTTTCCCGACGAGCATCGGCGAGTGGTACCGCGCGCTGAAGGCCATCTTCACCGCCGATCTCGGCATCCCGGTCCCCGAAGCGACCTTCTTCCTCGATCGGCTGCTCGCGCTGCTCACCTCCTGCGAGAGTCGACGCTTCGGCCAGTGGGAGCACGTGGACTGGTGGGACTTCATCCGCGCGTCCGACATGTCGCCGGAGTACCGTGCCTACCTCGCGAAGGGTCTCACGCGCAGCCTCGTCGCCATGCGCGCCGAGGACGGAAGCACCCGCACCGTCGGCTACGTCCTCCTGCAGCTCCTGTTCGATCTGATCACGCCCGGCGAGACCCTCGATCGGCTGCTCGACGGCCCGACCAACGAGGTCTGGATCGATCCCTGGGTCGCGTACCTCACGGGGCGCGGCGTGAGCTACCACCTCGATCACGAGGTCAAGGCATTGCACGTCGGTCCCTCGGCCGGGCCGGGGAGCGCAGTGAAGATCCTCGGCGTCGACGTGGAGCACGGCGGCTCGACGACCACCCACGTGGCCGACTTCTACGTGCTCTCGATGCCGGTCGAGCGCGTGATCCCGCTCCTCACGTTCGATCTCGTGACCGCCGCGCCCGAGCTCGCGGGGCTGTCGAAACTGCACACGCAGTGGATGAACGGGATCATGTTCTACCTGAAGACCGACGTCCGCCTGGCGCACGGTCACACCATCTACACGGACTCTCCGTGGGCGCTCACCAGCATCTCGCAAGAGCAGTTCTGGCAAGAGAAGGTCCGCAACTACGGAGATGGAACGGTCAACGGCATCCTCAGCATCGACATCAGCGACTGGGAGACGCCGGGGATCCTCTACGGCAAGGCCGCCAAGGAGCTCACGACACGCGAGGAGATCAAGAACGAGGTCTGGGCGCAGCTCAAGCAAGAGCTCAACGACGCAGCAGCGCCCGAGCTCGACGACGCGAACCTGCACTCGTGGTTCCTCGATCCGAGCATCGTGGTGAGCCACCCGCACGGCGCGACGAACGACGAACCACTGCTGGTGAACGTGACCGGCTCGTGGAAGTACCGACCGGAAGCGGTGACCTCGATCCCGAACCTCTTCCTCGCGAGCGACTACGTACGCACGTACACCGACCTCGCGACGATGGAGGGCGCCAACGAAGCTGCGCGCCGCGCCGTCAACGGCATCCTCCGCGTGAGCGGCTCGAGCGCGACGCCGTGCGGCGTGTGGCCGTTGCACGAGCCGCGCATCTTCGCCCCCGCGCGGGCGTTCGACGCGCGCCGCTGGGAGCGAAAGAAGGCGAACCTCTTCGCGCTCGACTTCCCACCGGCGTAGGCGACAGCGGAAACCAGCCGACGCCGGAGTCGCCGACGCGCGCATCCCGACTACCGCGTAGCCCCCGCCGAGTCGCCGACGCGCGCATCGACAGCCTCCCACTTAGGGTGTCGCTTCCCGGACCGACCTGTGCTCGGCGAACCGAGCGAATGCGTGGTGGTGGAAAGTCCGGCCGATCCGGGAAGCGCGTGTGGAGGTGTGTGGAGCGCATCCGAGGACGCGCACACACGGAGCTCCAGAGCACGAGGCGCGCCACCGGGCTCTCCGGTCTCCGACGAACGCATGCGCTCGGCCTCGTATGCGAGCGGCCCACGTTTGCCGAGCGATCCGCGAGCGGCGCGCACTTCGGCGCCCCGCGCGCCTGGGGCCTCACACCCCCGGATGCGGCCTCCGGTCCCCAGCGAGTGCGCCCATCGCGCACGGATCTCGGACGCTCGACGTGGGGCGGTGACGGAACCGTGACGGTGTTTCGCCCCAGACCTGCGCTACACGCTCGCGCGCGAGCGACCTCTCGGTCGACCCGTTCGGCCGCTCGCACGCCGCGCCGTTCGCGGCTCTCCACCGTCCGAGCCTCGATGTACCGCGACGATCCGTCCCTCCCCGATCCGCTCCCTCACGTCGACTACGACGCCTTCGCCGCCGAGCTCGACGCGCTTCGTCGCGAGCTGCTCCGCTCGATCGGCCCGGAAGACTTCGCGCACCTGCGCCGCATCGCCCACGCCGGCCGCGCGTCGACGATGCTCGGCTACGCGACCGCCTGGATCGCGCCGAGCCCGCTGCCCGCGCTCCTGCTCGCGTTCGGCTCCAGCACGCGCTGGGCGATCGTGATGCACCACGTCTCGCACCGCGGCCTCGACCGCATCGAGGAGGCGCCGCCGGAGTGGAAGAAGGAGCGCTTCGCGCAGGGCGCGCGCCGCTTCGTGGATTGGCTCGACTGGATCTCGCCGGCCGCGTGGGACTTCGAGCACAACCGCCTGCACCACTACCACACGGGCGAGCTGCTCGATCCGGATCTGGTCGAGCACAACGTTCAGAGCCTGCGCGACGCGAAGATCCCCGTCGCGCTCAAGTACGCGGCGGTGAGCTTCTACGCGCTGACGTGGAAGCTCAGCTACTACGCGCCGAGCACCTTTCAGACGCTCCAGCGCGCGAAGAAGCTGAAGGAAGAGCGGCGGCCGATCGACGCGGTGACGATGGACGGCTCCGACGTCCCCTACCACGTGGTGTTCGATCCACGCACCGAAGAGGGCCGCGCGTTCTGGAAGGAGTGTGTGTTGCCGTACGGGCTCGCACGCTTCGTCGTCGCACCGGCGCTCTTCTTGCCGCTCGGCCCGATCGCGGCCGCGAACGTCGCGATCAACAGCGCGCTCGCGGAGCTGCTCACGAACCTACACACGTTCGCGATCATCGTGCCCAACCACGTGGGCGACGACGTGCATCGCTTCGCGGGTCCGCCGTCGGATCGTCCGGATCTCTACGTGCGCCAGATCCTCGGCTCGGTGAACTTCCCCACCGGCGGCATCGTGAACGACGTGCTGCACGGGTTCTTGAACTACCAGATCGAGCACCACCTCTGGCCCGATCTGCCCCCCGCCGCCTACGTGCGCGCGGCGCCGAAGGTGAAGGAGATCTGCGAGAAGCACGGCGTGCCGTACGTTCAAGAGAGCGTGTGGAAACGGCTGAAGCAGACGGTCGGTGTGATGGTGGGCAAGCGCTCGATGATTCGCAGTCGCCCGCGACCGCGCAAAGAGCGCGAAGCGGCCCGCGCGGTGCGCGACGCGGCGGAGTGACGCGCTCGGCGCGAGCACACGCTCGACGAGCACACGACGACCGCGCTCGGCTCGGTCCCACGGACCTCGACGAACCGAACGTCGACGACGCCGCTCGACGGGCACGCGACGCACGTTCTCGACAAGTCGGCGGCTGACCCCGCCGACCCGGTCGACAAGTCCCGCGAGCGTGCGAGCCTCGCGGCATGTCGGCTCGTGTTCGCGTCGCGTTGATCCTCGGCATCGTGCTCGTGTGCACCTCGGTGCTCGCGTACGCGGTCTTCCGCGTGGTGGTCGTCCCGCGCGGTCCGTTGCGCGGCCGCGCCGCGTTCGAGCTCACGCTCGCGGCCGTGGATCGCTTCGAGGAGAACGACGCACGCACGATGGTCACGCGGCTCGAAGCGCTCGGCGCGCGCGCCTCGATCGTGTCCGCAGACGCCGCACGTGTGGTGCTGCGCGTCGAAGAGACGACCACTCCCGAAGCGGTGCAGCGTGCGCTTCGCCCGCTGCGGCTCGCGGTGCATCAGCTCGTCACCTTCCCTGCCACGACCACCTTCCCCGACGGGATCGCGCGCCCGGAGCCTTCGCGCGCTGGTGTGAGCGGCCCCTGCGAAGCGCTGCGCCCCTGGGTCGCGTCGGAAGCGCCCGGCTGTCACGTCGCGCTCGAGACGCTCGACGACGGTACCTGCGCCGCGCATTGCCTCGTCGATCCGCCGGTGCTCACGCGCGCGAACCTCGTCGACGCCGAGGTGATCGACGACCCGATGACCGGCCGAAAGAACGTGAGCCTCGTGCTCGACGCGCGCGGCGCCTCCGCGTTCGAGGCGTTCACCAGCGCGCACGTGGGAGAGCACGTCGCGGTGGTGGTCGACGACGTGGTGTGGATGGCGCCGCGGATTCAAGAGCGCATCCCGGGCGGCCGCCTCTGGCTTCTGCTCCCGGGAGACGAAGACGCCGAGATCCTCGCGGGCGTGCTGCGAACGGCAGGGGAGATCGCCCCGTGGACGTTCGAGGTCCTGCGTTGAGCGCTCCTCCTGCCGCCGGCCGTCCGACCGAGCGGCCTGCGCGGAACCGCGGGCTCGGTTGGGCCGCGCTGCAAGGCGTGCTCTCCGCGCTCTTCCTCGCGTGGCTCGCGCTCGAAGGCGAAGCGCCGAGCGGACCGCTGATCGCTCCGATCCCGCGCGAGAGCTACTACGCGTGGGAGGCGGTGCTCGTCCTGCCGGTGCGTGTCGCGATGGCGCTCGCGTTCGCGGGGAGCGCGTACGCGATCGCGCGAAAGCTCGGCGGGAGCGGGACGTTCGAAGACACGTTCGAACGTGGCGCGCGCGCCCTCGCGCTGCCCTTCGTGGCGCTCTGGCTCCTTCCCGACGTCGCGCTCTACGCGACGGGAGGCTTCGCGCGGCTGACGGAGGGCGTGCGCTTCACGGCGGCGGCGTCGTCGCTCGGCACGCTCGTGCTCGCGGTGCTCGCGGTGCGGAGCGCGCACGGGCTCTCGACGCGACGAGCGATCGTCGCCGCCCTCGTGGGGCTCGTCGTGCAGGCGGTGCTCGGCGCGCCGTGGCTTCGCTGACAGAAGGATCCCCCTCGCCTCGCGGGGCGAAGCGAGAACGCCGCGAACGTGCGTCGACCGACGTCGGGAGGGGCCTGCCCTTCCGCGAACGGTCCGGGATATCCTGCGCGCGATGTCCCGTCGTGCTGCTCCCTCGTGGATCGTCGCGGTGCACTCCGCGAAGTGCGTGCTCTTCGCGGGGTGTGTGCTCTTCGCAGGGTGTGTGCTGGGCGACGTCGACCTCGAGGGTCGACCTTGTCCGTGCGCGTCGGGGTGGACCTGCGACGACGTGGAGAACGTCTGTGTGCGCGATCGCGACGGCGGCACACGCGACGGCGGCACACGCGACGGCGGCACACGCGACGGCGGCACACGCGACGCGGGCGACGCTGGACGCGAGGACGCAGGCTCGGAGCTCGATGGTGGCGACGCGGACGCTGGCTCCGAGGACGGCGGGCCCGACGTGGACGGAGGGGTCGACGCGGGCACGGACGCCGGCCCACCACCGAACATCCTCTTCGAAGAAGACTTCGAGCGCGGCGACTTCACGCGCTGGAGCTACCGCAACGAGACCAACGGTACGGTGGCGAACGTGAACGACGCCGCGTCGGCGCACGCAGGCTCGCGCTACCTCCGCGCGCGCAGCACCACGGCCGGGGGGACCGCCGCGCTCGGTTACCGCATGGGCGCGGAGTATTCGAGCGGCGACCTCTGGGTGCGCGCCCACGTGCGGGTCCCGAGCGCCAGCAACCTCGATTGGGGTGCGAGCTTCGTCGCCTTCGGCATCTCGATGCCGCCGTGGGACAGCGTGAGCTTCCAGGTCGAGCCCGACGCGTTGTCCACGTACGTCTCGACCGCCCTTCGCTACACGGAGGGCACCGAGTCGCTCGATCGCGATCGCTGGCATTGTGTGGTCGGCCACCTCGTCGTCGGCGACGCGCCCGCGGGCTCGATCGACGCCTTCGTGGATGGCGTGGCCGCGGTCCGTTCGCTCGGGCTCGACACGTTGTCCATCGAGGGCTGGTCGGTGCTCGAGATCGGGCTCTCGTACACGGCGCCCGAGCAGCCGGCGACCGAGATCTGGATCGACGACGTCACCCTCGCGACGACCCCGCTGGGCTGCGAATGAGCGGCAATCGCTGAAGATGCGCGATCAAAGGCGGAAGTACTCGGACCCGCGCTCTTCGCGCGGCGGACGTCGCGGTCGACGGCTCTTCGTGGGCGCCTCGCTCGGCGTGGGATCGACCTCGGTGGGCGTCGCAGACGATGAGTCCGTCGCGCCTTCGTTCACGTCGGTCGTGCCCGTCGACGTCCCCGTGCTCTCGTCGGGTCCGTCCGGAGCGAGCGCGCGCAGGTCCACACGCAGACGCTGATCGACGTCCGCCGTCCACGACTCCACGCGCGGCTCGAAGCCCTCGTGGGTGACACGCAGCTCGTGCGCACGCCCGGTCCGCGGTCGCGTCACGTCGAGCGGCGTCACTCCGATCGCTTCGCCGTCGATCGACACCGCCGCACCGATGGGCGTGGTCGCGATCTGAAGACGCACGCTCGTCGGCGTCGGCGGATCCGTCGCTTCGTTCGCCCGGCTCGCGGCCGCGTCCGAGTCGCGCAGCCCGAGGTACGCCCCGCCGAGCCCGAACACGAGCGCGAGCGCCGCCCCGGCGAGCCCGAGGTACGAGCGCCGCGAGCTCCTCTCGTCCGTGAGCGAGGGCGCGCGGGTCACGTGGGAGTCCGCCGCGCTCGCCTTGCGGAGCAGATCGCGCTTCTCCGTTTGCTGCTCGGAGAAGTGCTCGCGCATCAGCGTCGCGAGATCCTCGGGCGCGCGGCCCTCGGGATCGAGCTCACGCAACACGCCGAGCAGACCGCGCCGCATCTCCGCCGCGGTCGCGTAGCGCTCGCTCTTGTCGCGGTGGAGCGCCTTCATCAGCACGTCCTCGAGCGCATGCGGATACGAAGGACGTCGATCACGCGGCGACGGGATCGGCTCCTCGCAGATCGCACGCACCACCGCGAGGCTGTCCGGTCGCGCGAAGAGGCGCGAGCTCGTCGTCACCTCGTACAGCACCACGCCCAGCGCGAAGACGTCCGTCTGGCGATCGACCTTCTGCGCGCGCGCCTGCTCGGGCGACATGTACGCGAACTTCCCCTTCACGACGCCCGACTGGGTGGAGGTGGAGCGGTCGGCAGCGCTCGCGATGCCGAAGTCGAGCACCCGCACCGTGCCGTGGTAGTCGACCATCAGGTTCTGCGGAGACACGTCGCGATGCACGATGCCGCGCGGGCGGCGCTGTTCGTCGACCAGCTCGTGCGCCGCGTGGAGCCCCGCACACGCCTCCGCGAGCACATGCACCGCGACGTGCATCGGCATCGCGTGCCCCGCCTTCGCGAGCCGCTTGAGGATCGCCGCGAGCGTCTCGCCCTCGACGTAGTCCATCACGAGGAAGAGCTCGCCCTCGCTCTGCGCGAGCTCGTGCACCGTCACGACGTTCGGGTGGTGGATGAGCGCCGCGAGCCGCGCCTCGTCGAGGAACATGTCGCGGAAGGCTTCGTCGCGCGCGAGGTGCGGGAGGATGCGCTTGACCACCACCGCGCGCTCGAAGCGCTCGGGGCCCACGAGCTTGGCGAGGTAGACCTCCGCCATCCCGCCCGTCGCGAGCAGCGCCGCCACCTCGTAGCGACCGAAGCGCTCGGGCAGGGACGGCGAAAGCGGGAGCTCGACCGAGGTCATGGCGCGAAGTTTGGTTCGACGACGGGCTCGACGGTGTGGCTCGAGGCGAATGCGGCGCCCCAGTTCCATGGCCTCCCGACGAACCCGATCTCGAATCCGATCCGAGAAACCCAATCCGACGTCCGCTTCGCGAAGAGATCCCACGCGAGAACGAACGCGGTACCCTGCACGCCGATGCGACGTGCGGCCGTCATGGTAGCAACGCTCGCCCTCCTCGGGGGCGCCGTCGGGATCTCCCCCGTCGAGGCCCAACGTCGCGGACGCGCGCGTGCGGCACAGGAGACCGACGAGAGCCGCGCCGCCGCGCTCTTCCGCGAGGCGGTCGAGCTCTTCCGCGCAGGGGATTTCGACACCGCGGCCGCGCTGCTGCGACGCGCGCACGAGCTCGATCCCGAGCCGATTCTGCTCTTCAACTTGGCGCGCGCGCTCGAAGCCTCGAACCAACACCTCGAAGCGGCCGACACGTACGCGCGCTACCTCGCGGATGCCCCCGACGCGGACGATCGCGCGGCCATCGAGGCGTTGATCGCGAACCTGCGCGCGCGCGCGGAGGCCGAGGCGAGCGCCAACGCGCCGACGCTCGACCCGGAGCCCACCCCCGAGCCGGAGCCCGACGTGGCGCCGGAGCCGACCGCTCCCGAGCCCGGCCCGAGTGCGACGCCCGCGTGGGTGGTCCTCGGAGTCGGCGCCGCCACCGCAGCGGCCGGGCTGCCGGTCGGGCTGCTCGCGCGCTCGCGCCACGAC
>ERZ761602.2839-NODE-2839-length-26067-cov-4.458442_pt1 | contig 26067 bp, 26 predicted proteins | sample MGYA00512165_ERZ761602 | MGnify/ENA primary metagenome ERZ761602 (study PRJEB28899, sample SAMN02445085) | bioreactor sludge metagenome | biome: EBPR sludge; isolation source: Thorneside wastewater treatment plant | place: Australia: Brisbane, Thorneside...
ACCTGCCACAACTCGAAGCATCTCGCCTACGAGGCGGCGGAGCAGGGCGCGGACTACGTGGCGTTCGGCGCGTTCTTCCCGACCGCGACCAAGGAGCCGAAGACGCGCGCGGACGTCGATCTGCTGCGCGACTGGTCGATGTCGATGACCGTGCCCTGCGTCGCCATCGGCGGCATCACGGTGGAGAATTGCGCGCCGGTGGTCGAGGCGGGCGCCGACTTCCTCGCCGTCGTCAACGGCGTGTGGGGCCATCCCGCGGGGCCGGCCGCCGCCGTCGCCGCGTTCAACGAGATTTTCGCGCGCGTGCGGCACGCGGAGTAGGGACTTCGCCCGGCGCGAGGAGGGGGTAATGGATACGGCGCAGCAGACGGCCGCGTGGGCGGGCTACGACGATGCGTTCGTGCTCGACATGCTGGCGACGCCCACCCCATTCAACGTGCCCGGCATCTACGACGCGCCGCTCACGGCCGAGATGCTCGCGAACGCGAAGCGTTCCGGCATCACGGCGGTCAACGCCACGCTAAGCCACATCGGCCACCAATACTCGGCGTTCGAAGACGCGGTGCGCAACTTCGCCTATTGGGAGCGCGAATTCGCCGCGCACCCGGGCGTGCTGATGAAGATCCGCAGCGTCGCCGACATCGAGGATGCGAAGGGCACCGGGCGCCTCGGCATCATCGCCGGATTCCAGGACGGCACCGCGTTCGACGACCGCGCCGACCGCGTGGACATGTTCTACCATCTCGGTCTCCGCGTCTGTCAGTTTACCTACAACGGCCGCAATCTGCTCGCCGACGGGTGCGTCGAGCCGGCGGTCGCCGACGGCCCCGGCAACCTCGTGCTCTGCGTGCCCGAGGCCAAGGCGTTCACCAACCTCAAGGCGGTGCAGGAACTGCATGCCGGCCTGTCGCGGCTCGGCCGCGCCTGCATCGAGCGCATGAACGCGCTCGGCATCCTCGTCGATCTCAGCCATGTCGGGCTCAAGAGCTCGTGGGACGCGATCGAGGCGTCGAAGCAGCCGGTCGCCGTGACGCATAGCGGCGCGCGCGCGCTCGCCGATCACGCGCGCAACAAGCCGGACGATCTCCTGCGGGCGGTCGCCGACCGCGGCGGCGTCGTCGGCGCCTACATGATGGTGTACCTGCGCGAAGAGGGTCAGCCGCGGCTCGACGACTTCATGCGCCATCTCGAGCACTTGCTGCGAGTCTGCGGCGAGGATCACGTGGGAATCGGGACCGATCTCTCGACGACGCCGCTCGATCTCAGCGACGACTTCCGCCGGCGCTGGCGCGAGGGCGTGCTGCTGCGCCGCCGGCTCGGCATCGGCGCCAAGGGCGAGAGCGAAGACGTCTTCGCCTACATTCCCGAGCTCAATACGCCGCGCCGACTCGACCTGGTCGCGGCCGCGATGTCGCGCGCCGGGCACTCCGACGCCCGCATCGCCAAGGTGCTGGGCGGCAACTGGATGCGCCTGCTCGGCGAGGTGTGGCGCGACTGAGCCGCAGGCCGCCCGCGCCGGGCGCGCACGGGCCGCATATGCGGCGTTGGGGCTTGCGGACGATGCGGGTCCGTGCGAGTCCGTGGCCGCCTGCGACTGACAGACCGAACCGGGAGGAGTAGCCCATGGACGTTCGCGCCGCCGTTGCCGTGGCCGCCGGCAAGCCGTTGCAGATCGAGACGGTCCGGCTCGACGGGCCGAAGGCCGGAGAGGTGCTGGTCGAGGTGAAGGCTACGGGCATCTGCCACACCGATGCGTTCACGCTCTCGGGCGAAGATCCGGAGGGGCTGTTTCCCGCGATTCTCGGCCACGAGGGCGCCGGGATCGTCGTCGACGTCGGCAAGGACGTGACGACGCTCAAGAAGGGCGACCACGTGATTCCGCTCTACACGCCCGAATGCCGGCAGTGCAAATCGTGCCTCTCGGGAAAGACGAATCTCTGCACCGCGATCCGCGCGACGCAGGGCAAGGGCCTGATGCCCGACGGCACCAGCCGCTTCTCGCTCGGCGGCAAGCCGGTGTTCCACTACATGGGCACGTCCACCTTCGCGAACTACACGGTGCTGCCCGAGATCGCGCTGGCAAAGGTCCGCGAAGACGCGCCGTTCGACAAGATCTGCTACATCGGCTGCGGCGTCACCACCGGCATCGGCGCGGTGATCTACACGGCCAAGGTCGAGCCCGGCGCCAACGTCGTCGTGTTCGGCCTCGGCGGGATCGGCCTCAACGTGATCCAGGGCGCGCGCATGGCCGGGGCCGACATGATCGTCGGCGTCGATCTCAATCCCAAGAAGGCCGCGCTCGCGAAGAAGTTCGGCATGACCCACTTCGTCAATCCGAACGACGTGAAGGGCGATCTCGTGCCCCATCTCGTCGAGCTGACCAAGGGCGGCGCCGACTACAGCTTCGAATGCATCGGCAACGTGAAGACGATGCGCCAGGCGCTCGAATGCTGCCATCGCGGCTGGGGCGTGAGCGTCATCATCGGCGTGGCCGGAGCGGGGCAGGAGATTTCGACGCGGCCGTTCCAGCTCGTCACCGGCCGCGTCTGGAAGGGCACGGCGTTCGGCGGCGCCAAGGGCCGCACCCAGGTGCCGAAGATCGTCGACTGGTACATGGACGGGAAGATCAACATCGACGATCTCATCACGCACACGCTGCCGCTCGAGCGCATCAACGAGGGCTTCGACCTGATGCACGAGGGTTCGTCGATCCGCACCGTCGTCGTCTACTGAGCGCATGGCCGGATCCAGCCAAACGGCCGCGGCGGGCGCCGGCGGGTCGGCGATGGCGCCGGCCTATCTCGCGCTGGCCGCGGCGGCCCTGTTCTGGGGCGGCAACTGGGTCTTGGCCCGCTGGATCCAGAACCAGTTCCCGCCGCAGACGCTCAGCCTGCTGCGCTGGGGCTCGGCCGCGCTGTTCCTGGCGCCGTTCGCGATCGGGCCGACGCTGCGCGTGTGGGGAGAGGTGCGCCGCGAGTGGAAGCGGCTCGCCATTCTCGGCGCGATCGGCGTCACCGGCTTCAGCTCGCTGTCCTACACCGGCCTTTCCTTCACCACCTCGATCAACGGCTCGCTGCTCAACACCGCAGCGCCGGTGTTCATCCTGATCCTCGCGGCGTTGGGGTTCGGCGAGCGCATTTCGATGGCCGAGGTCGCCGGCATCGCCGTCTCGATCGTCGGCGTGCTCGTCATCATCGCCCGGGGCTCGCTCGCGACGATGGCGGCGATGGAGGTCAATGCCGGCGACGCGATCGTCATGGTCGCCGTGCTGCTGTGGGCGGTCTACACCGTGCTGCTGCGCGTCTGGCGCATCCAGCTGCCGCCGATGGTGTTCCTGTTCACGACGATCGTGCTCTCGCTGCCGTTGCCGATCGCGACGGCGGCGCTCGAATACGCGCTCGGCGCGCCGGCGCCGGCGCCCGACGCGGTCGGATTGATCGCGATCGTCTATCTCGGCCTGTTTCCCTCGATCGGCGCCTATGCGTGCTGGAACTACGGCGTCCGGCGGGCCGGCGCGGCGCGGGCCACGCTGTTCCAGTACCTCATTCCGGTCTTCGCCGCCGTCCTCGCCGTCGCTCTGCTCGGCGAGCAGGTGCGCCTCTACCACGTCGCCGGCGCGGCGCTCATCGTCGGCGGCCTCCTGCTCGCGACGCGCGCCAAGGCGCGCTGAGCCGCGTCAGCCGAAGAACGGAACCGCGGCCACGAGCGCCACCGGCGCCACGATCAGCGCCAGCGCGACATAGGCCAGCAGCCGCAGCACGAGAGGGCCGAGCCGCTCGAAGAGCGGGTCGTTCAGTTCGTCGCTCATCGCCGTCTCCACGGGGCAGCGCCGACGCGTGCGGCGGCGGATGCCCGGTCCCTGGTGTCCATGCGCCGGCGGCCGGCGGAATCCGACGCGCCCGATGGCGGGCGGGATGTAGGCGAAAAATCGGGGCCGGACTGTGACGTCCTTCACTGGATCACGGCTTCGTCAGCCGATTCGCGCCGATCGGCAAAGCATCGCGGCGTTACGGCAAAAACCGGACCGCGATCCGCCGCGCGGCAGAGCGCTTACTCCGCCACCGGCGCCCACAGCACGTCCTCGATGCGCTCGGCGCCGGTCGCGCACATCACCAGCCGGTCGAAGCCGAGCGCCATCCCGGCGGCCGCGGGCATCGCGCCGACGGCGGCGAGGAAGTCCTCGTCGATCGGGAAGCGCTCGCCGTAGAGCGCCTGCTTCTTCGCCATGTCGGCCTCGAATCGGCGGCGCTGTTCGGCCGGGTCGGTGAGCTCGCCGAAGCCGTTGGCGAGCTCGAGCCCGGCCACGAACAGCTCGCAGCGCTCGGCCACGCGCGGATCGGCGCGGTCGATGCGCGCGAGCGCGGCCATCGAGGCGGGATAGCCGTGCAGGATCGCCGGGCGGCCGAAGCCGAGCTTCGGCTCGACGCGATCGAGGAAGATCTTGAAGAACACGTCCTCCCACGTGTCGTGCGGCTGCGCGGCGACGCCGATCCGCCGTGCGGCGGCGGCCAGCGCCGCCGCATCGGGCCGCAGCGGATCGGGCGCGGTCGCGTGCAGGTCGATGCCGGCATGGCGCGCGAAGGCCTCGGCCACCGAGATCCGCTCGAATGGCGCCGCCGGATCGGCCGCGCCGCCGCGCCAGCGCAGCGCGCCGCCCGACAGCGCCGGCGGCACGGCGGCGAGTGCCGCGCGAAGGATGCCCTCGCAATCGCCGACGAGGTCCGGCCATGCGGCGCCGGCGCGGTACCATTCCAGCATCGTGAACTCGGGATGGTGCGTCGGCGCGCGCTCGCCGTTGCGGTAGACGCGCGCGAACTGGAACAGGCGGGGCTCGCCGGCCGCCAGCAGCTTCTTCATCGCGAATTCGGGAGAGGTGTGGAGGTAGAGCCGGCGCCGCGCTTGGCCGAACGGCTCCTCGAGCTCGGTGGCGAAGGCCTTGAGATGCACCTCCATGCCCGGCGAGACCTGCAAGGCCGGCGTTTCCACCTCGACGAAACCCTGCTCGGCGAACCAGCCGCGGACCGCGGCCATCGCCGCGGCGCGCGCGAGCAGGCGCGGCCGGCGCCGGGCGAATTCGTCGCGGCGCCACCACGTCATGCTTCCGAACCTCGCGCGGCGGGTCTATATCGCGCGCCATGGGAAAGTTGAAAACGCGGCGGCCGAAGGCCGCGCGGACGCTGCGCAGCGCCGACGATCTCGCCTCCGCCGGCCTCGTCGCGCCGCCGCGGCGCGCCGAACTGGCGCGCGTCGTCGCGCGCTATGCCGTGGCGGTGACGGACGACCCCGCCGCCCCCATCGCGCGGCAATTCCTGCCCGATGCGCGCGAATTGCTGCGCACGCCCGAAGAACGCGCCGACCCGATCGGCGACGCGGCCAAGAGCCCGATCAAGGGCATCGTGCACCGCTATCCCGACCGTGTGCTGATGACGCCGGTGCATGTGTGCCCGGTCTATTGCCGCTTCTGCTTCCGGCGCGAGAAAGTGGGCCCGGGCGGCGCGGCGCTGACGCGCGCCGAAACCGCGGCCGCGCTCGACTACATCCGTGCGCACACCGAAATCTTCGAGGTCATCCTGACCGGCGGCGACCCGCTGGTGCTCGCGCCCGGCAAGCTCGGCGCGCTGGTGGCGGCGCTGGGCGCGATTCCGCACGTCCGCGCGATCCGCCTCCACACGCGCGCGCCCGTGGCGCGGCCCGGCGTCGTCACCCCGGCGCTGGCGCGGGCCCTGCGATCGGAGAAGGCGGTGTATCTCGTGCTCCATTGCAACCATCCGCGCGAGGTGACGAAGGCGCTCGCCGCCGCGGTGCTGCGCCTCGTCAGGGCGGGCGTTCCGGTGCTCTCTCAATCGGTTCTGCTCAAGGGAGTCAACGACGACGCGGATACGCTGGAGGCGCTGTTCCGCGCGCTGCTGGCCGCGCGGGTCAAGCCCTACTACCTGCATCACCCGGACCTTGCGCCCGGCACCGCGCATTTTCGCGTGGATCTCGCGGCCGGGCAGGCGCTGATGCGCGGGCTGCGGGGGCGGCTTTCGGGCCTGGCGCAGCCGGCCTATGTGCTCGACGTGCCGGGTGGCCACGGCAAGGTGCCGGTCGGCCCCGTCTATGCCGAGGCGAAAGACGGGGCCTGGACGATCGAGGATCCTCGCGGCAAGCGCCATCGCTACCCGCCGGAACGCGGCTGAGCGCGCGCATTGCCGCGCCGGCGGGGCGTTGCGCCCGGGGTATCGCCTTGCTAGAAACCGCCGCCAATCCGGCCTTTCCCAACAATCCGCAGCACACCATGAAGATCGGCGCAAACCAGATTCGCCCCGGCAACGTCATCGAGCACGAGGGCAAGCAATTCGGCGTGCTCAAAATCCAGCTCATCACGCCGGGCAAGGGCGGCGCGTTCATCCAGGTCGACATGCGCGACATCAAGACCGGGGTGAAGACCAACCAGCGCTGGCGGACGGCGGATACGGTCGAAAAGCTCTCGACCGATCAGAAGACGGCCAATTACCTGTTCGCCGACGGCGACATGCTCACCTTCATGGAGCAAGAGTCCTACGAGCAGTTCAACCTCACGCGCGAAACGGTCGGCGACCAGGCCGATTTCCTCCAGGACAACATGGAAGTGACGATCGACTACGTCGAGGGCAACCCCGTCGCCGTGCACCTGCCGCAGACGGTCGTGATGCAGCTGGTCGAGGCCGATCCGGTCGTGAAGGGCCAGACCGCGGCGTCGTCCTACAAGCCCGCGAAGCTCGAGAACGGCCGGCGCATCATGGTGCCGCCGCACATCGAAGCGGGCATCAAGGTGGTCGTGAACACCGAGACCGGCGAGTACGTCGAACGCTTCAAGGGCTGACCGGCGAAAGCCGGGCGCAATGGCCCTCAAGTCCCCCGTCATCAACGTCATGGAGGCCGCGGCGCGCAAGGCGTCGCGCGGCCTCATTCGCGATTTCGGCGAGGTCGAGCACCTCCAGGTGTCGAAGAAAGGCCCGGCCGATTTCGTCAGCGCGGCCGATCTTCGCGTCGAGAAGATCCTGCGCGAGGAGCTGGCCAAGGCGCGGCCCGGCTGGGCGCTGGTCACCGAAGAGCACGGCGGCAAGCTGCCGGTGGACAAGGATGACGCGTGGATCGTCGACCCGATCGACGGCACCACCAACTTCCTGCACGGCATTCCGCATTTCTGCCTCACGATCGCGCATTGGCGCAAAGGGGAGATCGTCGCCGGAATCGTCTACCAGCCGATCGGCGACGAGCTGTTCTGGGCCGAGAAGGGCATGGGCGCCTATCACAACCGGCGCCGCCTGCGCGTTTCGGCACGGCAGAACCTCGGCGATGCGCTGATCGCCACCGGCATTCCGTGGAAGGGCAAGGAAAAGCATCCGCGCTACATGGATACGCTCGCCGCGGTCGTGCCCGAAGTGGCCGGCATCCGCCGTTTCGGCGCCGCGGCGCTCGACCTCGCCTGGGTCGCGGCCGGCCGTTTCGACGGCTATTGGGAGTACGGGCTTTACCCGTGGGACATCGCCGCGGGCATTCTGCTCATTCGCGAGGCCGGCGGCGCGGTCAGCGACATGGATGGCAGCGACGCGATGCTGAGCAAGGGCGACATCCTCGCCGCCAACGGTTCGTTGCACAAGCCGCTTGCGCGACTGATCTCCGCCGCGGCCAAGGGCTGAATCAGGGTTACGAACTCGTTACGGCGGCATCCGTTCCTTGGCGCACCGGCGGGAGATGCAGTAGGATCACGCTCTTCTCGATCCTTCCCCCGCCGCAACCGACCGAGCGATGACCCGACCCGGCCGCTATCTCATTCGTATGCTGGCGTTCCTCGTCGTCGTCGCCGGGGGACTGTTCCTCATCCGCGGCGAGCTCGAGAAGTTCTTCCAGGCCAACCCGTTCCTGAACGGGCTCATCATCGGCATTCTCGCGATCGGCATCCTCTACACGCTGCGCCAGGTGCTCGTGCTGTGGCCGGAGGTGAGCTGGATCGAGAATTACACGAAGAACCGCGCGCTGCCGGGCAAGGGCCCGCGCTTCCTCGCGCCGATGGCGAAGATGCTCGGCGAGCGCGAGGGGCGGCGCCTGCGCCTCACCGCCGGCACGATGCGCACGCTGCTCGACGGCATCGGCATCCGGCTCGACGAGGGCCGCGAAATCTCGCGCTACATGATCGCGCTGCTCGTGTTCCTCGGCCTGCTCGGCACGTTTTGGGGCCTGCTCGAGACGGTCGACGCGGTCGTGAAGGTCATCGGGAATCTCTCCGTCGGCTCGGGCGAAGACGTCGGCAAGGTGCTCGAGCGGTTCAAGGCCGGGCTCTACGACACGCTGAAGGGCGCGGGCGTGGCCTTCAGCACGTCGCTGTTCGGCCTCGGCGGCTCGCTGATCCTCGGCTTCCTCGACCTCCAGGCCGCGCAGGCTCAGAACCGCTTCTACACCGATCTCGAGGACTGGCTCTCGGGCATGACGCGGATCAGCGCGCTGCCGACCGACGGCTCGGGCGATTCGTTCGAATCGGTGTCGAGCTACCTCCAGGCGCTGCTCGAGCACACCGCCACGACGATGGACGAACTCTCGCAGTCGATCGTGCGCGGCGAGGCGGAGCGCGCGAAGTCGGCGGAAAGCGTCGGCGCGCTCGCCGAGCGGCTCGGGCACCTCGTCGACCAGCTCCACACGCAGCAGGCGCTGCTGGCCCGCCTCGCCGACACGCAGATCGAGCTGAAGCCGATTCTCGGCCGCCTTTCGGAAGAGCAGTCGTTCGGGCGCCAGGAGCTGGTCACGGCGCTGCGCACCGAGTTCAAGAATCTCGCGGCGCGCATCGCCGAAGTTCAGCTGCAGATGCGCCCCTATCTCGACCAGATGGCGAAGGACAATGCGATCGGACGCCAGGAGATGATCCGCGAAATGCGCTCCGAGACCGAGATTCTCGCGCAGGCGATCGCGACGCTGGCCGGTCAGCGCGAGCGGCGCGAGGTCGAGCAGCGCCTGACGCCGAAGGCCTAGGCGCCCATGCCCGGCCGCGTCCGAGTCCGCGAAGGCTTCAACATCTGGCCCGGCTTCGTCGACGCGCTGTCGACGCTGCTCATCATGCTGCTGTTCGTGCTCACGGTCTTCACGGCCATGCAGCTCTTTCTCGGCGACGTGCTGACCGGGCGCGACAAGACGATCACGCAGATCTCGTCGCAGCGCGAGCAGCTCGCGAAGCGGCTCGCCGAAGAGGCGGCGCTGATGGAGCAGGCGCAGCGCGACATCGCCGGGCTTCGCGACCGGCTGAGCGCGTTGGCCGCGCAGCGCGAGGCCCTGGAGCGCGACCGCGCGGCGCTGCAAAGCCGCGCCGCCGGCCTCGAGCGCGACAAGAGCGCGCTCGAAGCCGAGAAAGCCGCCGCCGAGCGGCGCATTGCCGCGCTCGAAAGCGAAAAAGGCGCGCTGCAGAGCTTGAAAGCGGACGCCGATCGCCGGATCGCTGCGCTCGACGGCGAAAGATCGGACCTCCTCGCGCGCCTCGCCGGGCTGGACCGGGAGCGGCTGGCCGCGCTGGCGCGCATCGCGGCGTTCGAGCGCGAAGGCGCCGAGCAGCGGCGCGCGGCAGAAGCCGATCGCGCGCGTGGCGCGGCAGAGAAGAGCGAACTCGAACGCCGCATCGCGGCGCTCGAAGCGCAACGTCGCGCCGAAGAGTCCGAGAAGAGCCGCCTCGCCGGCGAGAAAACGGAGTTGGAGCAGCGGCTCGCCGCGCTCGAAGCGCGCCGGCGCGCGGAGGAGGACGCGGGACGGCGCCTCGCCGGCGAGAAGCAGAGCATCGAGCAGCGCGTTGCCGTGCTCGAGCGCGATCTCGACGCGATGCGGCGCGAACGCGACCGGCTGCAGGCCGCGCTGCTCGCCGAGGAGAAGACCGCGGGCGACCAGAAGCGGCTGACCGACGGCCAGGCCGCCGAAATCGCGCTGCTGAACCGGCAGATGGCCGCGCTGCGGACTCAGCTCGGCGCGATCGAAGAGGCGCTCAAGGCCTCGGAGGCCAAGGCGGCGACGCAGAAAGTCGAGATCGAAGACCTCGGCCGGCGGCTGAATCTCGCGCTCGCGAGCCAGGTGCAGGAGCTGCAGCGCTACCGCTCGGAATTCTTCGGCCGCCTGCGCGAAATCCTGGGCGACCGCCCGGATATCCGCGTCGTCGGCGACCGCTTCGTCTTCCAGTCCGAGGTGCTGTTCCCGGTGGGCTCGGACGAGATCAATCCGGCCGGGCGCGAGCAACTCGCGAAGCTAGCCCGCACGCTGAAGGACATCTCGGCCAAGGTGCCGCGCGATCTCAACTGGGTGCTGCGCGTCGACGGCCACACCGACCGCCGCCCGATCGTCAGCGCGCGCTTCCCGTCGAACTGGGAACTGTCGAGCGCGCGCGCGATCGCCGTCGTCAAGATCCTGATGGCCGAGGGCGTGCCGGCCAATCGCCTCGTCGCGGCCGGCTTCGGCGAGTTCCAGCCGCTCGAGCCGGGCGAGAGCGAAGACTCGTTCGGCAAGAACCGCCGCATCGAGTTGAAGCTCACCGAGCGCTGACGGCGCTCCGGCCGACGGCCTTGCGCTGCCGGGCGGAGCGTGCCCAACTCGCGGCGGCGCGGCAGAGCGCCCGAAGCCAGGGGCGGGACCATGGCCAGCGAAGACATCATTCTCGCGGGAATCGTCTGGGTCGTTCTGGGCATCGCGATCGCGGCCGTCGCGGCGCTGCGCGGCCGCCCGTTCTGGCCGTGGCTTCTCTTCAGCGTCGCGTTCTGGCCGCTGGCGCTGATTCACCTCATCTTCGTCAGGCACCGCATCCGCGAAGCGGGCCCGCTCGAAGAGGACGAGTGACGGCAGTGTCCAACCGTGTCGGCATCGTCGCCTGCCGCGCCGTGCCGTCCGCAAAAGAAAACGGGGCCGCCCGAAGGCGGCCCCGTTCACCGTTCGGCCGGATCAACCGACCTTGAGGTTCGTCGCCGAGGTCTTGCCGCGCTCGGTCTGCAGCTCGAACGAGACCTTCTGGCCTTCGTTGAGCGTGTTGAGGCCGGCGCGCTCGACGGCGCTGATATGCACGAAGACGTCTTTCCCGCCGTCGCTCGGCTGAATGAAGCCGTAGCCCTTCGTCGGGTTGAACCACTTGACAGTGCCGCTGGGCATCGAGCCCTCCCGGGTTTGGTTGCGAAATGCCATGCTTGAGCCCGCATGGCGAAGGGAGCCAATCCCGGTAGCGAAGAACTTGGGCGAGGACGCCTCGGGGGGCGCGTCGGCAAGGATCGGGTCGCGGAGATTGATGCGGGAAAGTGGACCGACGCTCGCGCCAAGTCAAGGTTGCGCGAAAGCGCCATTCACGATTCTTGAGGCGAATCAAATGCTTATTAGAAATGCGTTGGGCGCGTCGGAAAAAGTTCCCCGTCGCCGCGTAAAATTCGAGGGCTGCGGCGGGGCTGGGGCGGGGTTGGTCCGCCTGGTTTGACGCCTGTCGCCTCACTCCGCCGCGCGGCCGACGTCGAACTGAAGGCGCGCCAGGCGCGCGTAGAGCGCGTTGCGTTGCACGAGTTCGGCGTGGCGCCCTTCGTCCACGATCCGGCCCTCGTCCATCACCACGATGCGGTCCGCCTTCAGCACGGTGGCGAGGCGGTGCGCGATGATGAGCGTTGTGCGCCCGCTCATCGCGCGGTCGAGCGCCGTTTGCACCGCGCGCTCGCTCTCGGCGTCGAGCGCGCTCGTTGCCTCGTCGAGCAGCAGAATCGAGGGGTTGCGCAGGATCGCGCGCGCGATCGCGATGCGCTGGCGCTGTCCGCCGGAAAGGCGAACGCCTTTCTCGCCGAGCTGCGCGTCGAAGCCGCCGGGCAGCGCCTCGATGAACTCGCGCGCGGCGGCCGTATCCGCGGCGCGGCGGACATCGTCGAGGCTCGCTTCGGGGCGGCCGAAGCGGATGTTCTCGGCGACCGAGCCGGAGAAGATCACCGGTTCCTGGGGCACCAGCGCGAGGCGCTTGCGAAAATCGGCGGGCGCGGCGTCGGTCAGCGGAACCCCGTCGATCAGCACGCGGCCCTGCTGCGGATCGTAGAACCGGTAGATGAGCTGAAACGCCGTCGTCTTGCCGGCCCCGGAGGGCCCGACCAGGGCGACGGTCTCGCCCGGCCGGATGGACAGCGAGAAGTCGTGGAGCGCCGAGCGGTCGGGCCGCGCCGGATAGGCGAAGCTAACGCGCTCGAAAGTCAGCGAACCCTGCGCCGGCTCGGGCAGCGTCGTGGGCGCCGCGGGCGCCTGGATGCGCGGCTCGGTATTCATCAGCTCGAGCAGCCGTTCGGCGGCGCCCGCCGCGCGCTGGAGATCGCTGTGGAACTCGGCGAGCGCGCCGATCGAGCTCGCGGCGAGGATCGCGTAGAACAGGAACGCGGTGAGCTGGCCAGCGGTGATGCTGCCGGCCAGCAAGTCCTTCCCGCCGACCCACAAGACGAGCCCGACCGCGGCGAACACCGCGAAGAACACGCACGCGAAGAACAGCGCGCGCGCGCGGATGCGGCGCATCGCGGCCGCGAATGCGTCGCCGACGCGCCCTTCGAAGCGCGTCCGCTCGGCCGCCTCCTGCGTGAACGCCTGCACGATGCGGATGCCCGACAGCGTCTCCTCGATCTTGGCGCCGACGTCGCCGATGCGGTCCTGCGTCGCGCGCGAGAGCCGGCGCACCCTGCGCCCGAACACGATCGCGGGAAGCACGACCAGCGGAACCACGAGCGCGGCGAGGCCGGTCAGCTTCGGGCTGGTCACCGCCATCAGGAGCACGGCGCCGGCGAACATCAGCACGTTGCGCGCCGCCATCGAGGCCGACGAGCCGAGGATCGTCTGCAGCAGCGTGGTGTCGTTGGTGAGGCGCGACACCACCTCGCCGGTGGGCGTCGTCTCGAAGAAGGCCGGCTCGAGGCGCAGCACGTTGGCGAACACGGCGCGCTGGATGTCGGCCGCGACGCGCTCGCCGATCCAATTGACGAGATAGGCGCGGAAGTAGGTCGCCGTCGCCAGCACCGTGACGATGCCGAGCAGGCCGAGCAGCGCCCAGTCGAGCGCTCCGCCGCCATTCTTGAGGCCGTTGTCGACCAGCCAGCGCAGGCCGATGCCGAAGGCCAGCATGGCCGCCGACGACAGCACGAGCGCGGCCACGGCGCCGGCGATCTTGCCCTTGTAGGGGCGCAAAAATCCGAGCAGCGGCCGGATGCGCGCGATCTCGGCGCGCCTTGGCGGGGTCTTGGGAGCGTTCAAGGGGTTTCTAAGCGGTCGTTAATCCACGCGAATCGCCGCACCGGGGGCGCCTTGCCTGCCCGGCGGGGCGCCGTTATATACCCGCCTTCCGCCGCGGAGACCTAGGATGAAAAAAGACACCCACCCCGATTACCACGAGATCACCGTGGTGATGACGGACGGCTCGTCGTTCAAGACGCGCTCGACCTACGGCAAGCCGGGGGCCACGCTGAAGCTCGACATCGACCCGAAGTCGCATCCGGCCTGGACCGGCGTGCACCGGCTGATGGACACGGGCGGCCAGCTCGCCAAGTTCAAGAACCGCTACCAGAACCTCGGCATTCCGCAGAGCATGGGGACGGGCGGCGCCGCCACCGGCGCGGTCAACAAGCCCGAGAAGGCCAAGGCCGCGAAGAAGGAGGCCGCGCCCGCCAAGCCGGCCGCCGAAGCGAAGCCGGCCGCCGCCAAGAAGGAAGAGAAGAAGAAGTAGCATTCGTCGCGCGCATGTCGCGGCCGGCGGCGCCCCTGACGGGCGCCGCTTTCGTTTTGGCACTATGATGCGCGTACGGCCCGGCGGCCGGACGGAGCCTCGACGTGCCCCTCGCTTTCGTCACCGGCGCCACCGGCTTCCTCGGCCTCAATCTCGTCGAGCGCCTCGCGGCGGGCGGATGGGAGATCGTGGCATTGCACCGCGCGGGCTCCGACACGGCGCGCCTCGCGCGATTTCCAGCACGGCGCGCGGTGGGCGACATCGCCGATCGCGCCGCCGTGGAAGCTGCGATGCCGGAGGGCGCCGACGCCGCCTTCCATTGCGCTGCGAATACCGCGATGTGGTCGCGCCGCTACGCGCAACAGTGGCGCGACAACGTCGAGGGAACCAAGGCCGTGCTCGCGGCGGCCCGCGCGCGCGGCGCCAAACGCTTCGTCCATGTCTCGACCATCGGCGTCTATGGTCACGGGCACGGGCTCATCACCGAAGACTCGCCGCAGGTCGCGCCCGTCGGGCTTGGCTATGGGCCGAGCAAGGCCGCGGCGGAAGCGGCGGTGAAGACGGCGGCGGGCGAGGGATTTCCCGCGGTCATCGTCAATCCCGGACACATGATCGGGCGCTACGACACGCGCAACTGGGCGCGCATGATCGAGATGACGGTGAAGGGAACCATTCCCGGCGTGCCGCCCGGCGCCGGCTCGTTCTGCCATGCCACGGCCGTGGCCGACGCGATGATCGCCGCCGTCGTGCGCGGCCGGCCCGGTCAGAATTACCTATTGGCCGGTGCCGATGCATCCTTCGTGGAGGTGTTTCGCATCATCGGTCGGCTCACCGGCAGGGGCGTGCCGAAACGAGCAATGCCCGCCGCGGCGCTGCGCCTCTACGCGCGGCTGCTGACGGGAATTGCGGCAATCACGGGCCGTGAGCCGCAAATCACGCCGGCGATCGCCGACGTCGTCACCGGCCAGGCGCGATTCTCCAGCGCGCGCGCGATCCGCGAGCTTGGTTACCAACCGGTTTCGCTCGAAGCGATGCTCGAGGACTCGTACCGGTGGATGAACGATGAAGGATTGCTTGCGGCCTGATCGGCGCGGCGCTTGCAATGCGTTGGCGACTTGCGTCACGATTCGGAGCGTGTGATACTTGCACAAAATCGCAAGTGTCTGGACCGACACATTCACGAGGGGGACGCTGCCATGCCGATGTTCTATCGCGAGCGCGGTCTGCACGAGCTCTATGCCGACGACCCCGAGCGCGCCGACGCGCTGATCTTCGAGCGCCGCACCGGTGCCACGCGCCGCGGCTTCCTCTCCGGTTCCGGCCTCGCGACGATGACGGCGATGATCGGCGCGCCGATCGCGTTCGCCGAATTCATGCCCGGCGGCTTCATTCCCAAGGCGTTCGCGCAGGCGGCGAAGGAGCCGAAGCTCCTCAAGATGGACGGCAAGGCGGAACTCATCGTGCTCGGCGACCGGCCGCTCGTCGCCGAGACGCCGGCGTGGATGCTCGACGACGACGTGACGCCCACCGACAAGTTCTTCATCCGCAACAACGGGCAGAGCCCCGAGCCGGCCAAGGACGCCGATGCCTGGGAAATCGTCATCGACGGCGAGGTGAACAAGCCGCTCAAGATCACGGTCGGCGAGCTGAAGAAGCGCTTCCGGAAGGTCAGTTACGTGCTGCAGCTCGAATGCGGCGGCAACGGCCGCTCGGCGTTCGATCCGCCGGCGCGCGGCAATCAGTGGACGACCGGCGGCATGGGCTGCGCACGCTGGTCGGGCGTCGCGCTCGCCGATGTCCTGAAGGCGGCGGGCCTGAAGCCGTCCGCGAAATACACCGCGCATTACGGCGCCGACCTGCATCTGTCGGGCGATCCCGCGACGCCGCCGATCTCGCGCGGCGTGCGGCTCGCCAAGGCGATGGATCCGCACACGATCATAGCCTACGAGATGAACGGCAAGCCGATCCCGAACATCCATGGCGGGCCGGTGCGCCTGCTCGCACCGGGCTGGGCCGGCTCGGCCTCGCACAAATGGCTGAAGCGCGTCTGGGTGCGCGACAAGGAGCACGACGGCCCCGGCATGAAGCCGCCCGCCTATGCGGTGCCGACGGTTCCGGGCGTGCCGGGCGATCCCAAGTTCGACGCCTCGAAGATGCGGATCCTCGAATCGATGCCGGTGCGCTCGGTCATCACCAACGTCAAGGACGGCCAGAAATTCCCGGCGAAGACGCGCGAGATCGCGCTGCGCGGCAAGGCTTGGGCCGGCGACAACACGGTGACCGCGGTGCAGGTGAGCGCCGATTTCGGGCAGACCTGGTCGGCCGCGCAGGTGGCGGCGCCGGCGAACCGCTACGCCTGGCAGAAGTGGAACGGCAAGGTGAAGCTGCCGTATCACGGCTACTACGAGCTGTGGGTGAAGGCGACCGACAGTTCCGGCAAGAGCCAGGCGCACGCGGCGCAGTTCTGGAATCCGCAGGGCTACGGCGCCAACGTCTTCCACCGCGTGCGCGTGCTGGTCGAGGCGTAGTCACGCGAATACCGGCGTAGGGGCGGGTCCCCGACCCGCCCGCGCGCTTGACGAGCGCCGGCGCCGTTTGCGCGGTGCCGAAGTCGGGCGGGTTGGGGACCCGCCGCTACGAGAGCAGGAAATCTCCGCGCTGGCGAACGGTAGGATGAAGACGACAATCATGGCCCTGGTTGCGCTCGTCGCACTCGCATCGCCGGCTTTCGCCGACGAGCGCGGCATCGACGATTTCCCCGAGGGCAAGGGCCGCGAGGAGACGGCGAATCTCTGCGCCGCCTGCCACAGCGGCCGGCTCGTGAGCCAGCAGGGCATGAGCCGCGCGCAATGGGACGAAACGCTCGACGTGATGACCGAGCGCCACAAGATGCCAAAGATCGAAGGCGACGAGCGGACCCTGATCCTCGACTATCTCGCCGCCGCGTTCCCGCCGAAGACGCGGCGCGGCGCGCCGAACCCGTTCCTGAAGTAGGAGCGCGCGCGGCGGCCCGGTGCGCTCAGCGCAGGTCGAAGCGGGACGCAGGCGCCGGCGGCGGGCCGAACCGCCGGCCGCGTTCCAGCCGCTCGGCATAGTCCGGCCCGTAGAAGGGGTCGTCGCGCAGCGACGGACGGTAGGGCTGACCCGCGACCGGCGGCGCGCGGTCGTAGCGGACGCTGTACGACGGCCCGTAATACCAGAACGACGTTACCGGCGCGCTGCCGCCGAGCGGCGGCCCGGGCTCGAAACCGCGCGAGAGCGGCGAGTTCTGCGCTGCGGCCGTGTGCGCCGCGGCGACGGCGGATAGCGCTACGGCAATTGCCGCGGCGTGCGATCGAGTTGTCATGCCCCGCCTCCTGCAGCCACGCGCCGAGGCCGCGGCGATCCAGCGCGGCGGCGCGCTGGCAACCACGTCAATCGGTAGCGGGCGCGCGCCCGACCGGGCGTCCGCGGCCGGGCAGCGAATGGATGATGCCGCGGTCGCGCATGTCCATCTCGCGGATCGTCCACTCGACGATGCGCTTCAGGACGCCGCCCAGCGCCTCGTCGAAGCCTTCGACGAGCTTGTCGACGTCGGCTCCCTCGAGCGGCTGGATGCGCTCGAAGCTGCGGTTGGCGACGATCTCGCGCGCCGGCATCCGCACGAGCTTCACGCTGACGACGACCCGCACCACGGGCTTGTCCGTGTCGTAGAGCTGCGCTTCGAAATGGCGCAATTCGCTCTTGAGGACGTAATCCGAGCGGAGGCCGGATCCTTCGCGCCCGACCGAGACGATCTTGCCCGTGTTCTCGAACGACTCGATCAGCTTCGTCTGCACGAGGCGCGGGGCGAGGTCGGTCCATTCCGAGCGCGCGTAATAGTCGAGCGTGGTCGCCTTTTGCTTCACCGCGATGCGGCTGGTTTGCAGGCCCGCGGCCGAATCCGGCGTCTCCACCACGAGCTGGGTGCGCACGCGCGGCAGCGCGGGGTCGAAGGTGCTCTTGGGCGTGAGCTCGTAGAGGCGCGGCGGATCGCGCGACGCTCCCGGAATCAGGCTCTGGCAGGCCGCGGCCGCGAAAGCCGCAGCCAGGGCCAGAGCCGCGCGAAGCGAAGCGGGAAAAGGCATGCGGCGCATCAGCGATTACCCTGGGTCTCGAAGCCGCGCTGGCGGTTGCCGAACAGGAATTGCGACGGATCGCTCTCGATTCGCGTCAGGATGCGGTCGAAGCTGCGCACGAACTTACGCGTGTCGGTGAGGAAGAGCGAGAACTCGTAGAGGCCGGTGGCGGCGAAATCGGCGATCGGGCGTCGGTTCTCGCGCAATATCGTGCGGGCGTCGCCCATGAGACCGCTGATGCCGGCCGCGGTCTTCTCGAATTCGCCCAGCGTCACCTGGCCGCGCCGCGCGAGGTTGCCGAGCTCCTGCACCGGCGCGCGCGCGTCGCGGGCGACGACGGTCATTTCGTTGACGAGGCCGCGCAGCGAAGCGAGGGCCTCGCTCGCGCCGCGCAGCATGGTCTTGAAGTTCTCCTGGTTCTCCTTGTCGAGCAGTGCCGAGGCGCGATCGGCGAGGTTGGTCACCGACGCGATCGCCTTGGGAAAATCCTCGAAGATGCGCTCGAGGGCGGAGTGCTCGCCCGGAATTACGCGACCGGCAGCATCGGCGGGATCGATCTTCTTTCCCTCGACATCGGGCTTTGGAGTGCGCCTGAGCTGCACGAACGGCGCGCCGGTCAGCCCCTGTACCTCGAGCGACGCCACGGTGTCGGTGTAGATCGGCGTGTCGCGCGCGACGCGAATGAGGACTTCGATGATGTCGTCGCGCTCTTTCGAGATGTCGACGTTGCGGACCTCGCCTTTGTTGATCCCGCGATAGCGCACCGCCGCGCCCGGCGCGAGCCCGGTGACGTTTCCCGTGAAGTGGACGCGATAGACGACGAGGTCGCGCCCGCCGTCGCTGCGGCCGAGCCACAGCACGAAGACCACGGCGGCGGCGACGAGGCCGAGCACGAACGCTCCGACGAGAACGTAGCTGGCGCGGGTCTCCATGCGGATTCACTCCTTCATGGCCGCGCGGCCGCGCGGCCCGTGGAAATACTCCCGGATCCAGGGGTGCTGGTCCTGGAGCAGCTCGTGGATCGTACCCACCCGGCATTTCTTGTCGATCAGCACTGCGATCCGGTCGGTGATCGAAACCAGCGTGTCGAGATCGTGCGTGACGAGGAACACGGTCAGCCCGAGGCTCTGCTGCAGGTCGCGGATCAGCATGTCGAAATCCGCGGCGCCGATCGGGTCGAGCCCCGCCGTGGGCTCGTCGAGGAACAGGATCTCGGGGTCCAGCGCCAGCGCACGGGCGAGCCCGGCGCGCTTGCGCATGCCGCCCGAGAGCTGCGAGGGATATTTGGCGCCGGCGTCGGCGGGCAGGCCGACGAGGCCGATCTTGAGATAGCAGATCTCGCGAACGACGTCCTTCGGCAGGTCGGTGTGCTCGTTCATCGGCACCGCGATGTTCTCGGCCACGGTGAGCGAGCTGAAGAGCGCACCGTCCTGGAACAGGACGCCCCAGCGCCGCAGCAGCGCCTCGGCTTCGCGCCGGCCGGCGGCCTCGGTGTCGACGCCGAGCACGCTGATGCGGCCCGACCGCCGCCGGTTCAAGCCGATGATCGTGCGCAGCAGCACCGACTTGCCGGTGCCCGAGCCGCCGACGACGCCCAGCACCTCGCCGCGGCGGACATCGAGATCGAGATTGTCGTGGACGCGCTGCGGGCCGAACTGATTGACGAGGCCGCGCACCTCGATCACGTTGGCCGCGTCCATCGTTCAGACTTCCAGGATCGAAAGCGTGATCGCCACGAAGGCGTCGAACACGATCACGAGAAAGACCGCTTCCACGACCGACATCGTCGTGCGCGTTCCCACGCTTTCGGCGCTGCCGCTCACCTGCAGCCCCTCGAAGCAGCCGACGAGGGCGATGATGTAGGCGCAGAACGGCGCCTTGAGAAAGCCGACGAGGAAGGTCTTGAGCTCCACGGCCTCGTGCAGCGTGCGCACGAAGGAGGTGAGCGAGATGTCGAGCGCGAGCATGCACATCACGGCGCCGCCGGCGATGCCCATCATGTCGGCGTAGAAGGTGAGCAGCGGCAGCGCGATCATCATCGCCAGGATGCGCGGCAGCACGAGGACCTCGATCGGGTTGAGCCCGATCGTCTGCATCGCGTCGATCTCCTGGTTCACCTTCATCGTGCCGATCTGCGCGGTGAACGCGCTGCCCGATCGGCCCGCGATGAGGATCGCGGTGATGAGGACGCCGAGCTCGCGCAGCACCGCGACGCCGACCAGATCGACCGTGTAGATCTCGGCGCCGAACTTCTTGAGCTGCACGGCGCCGATGAACGCGACGACGACGCCGATCAGGAAGTTGAGCAGGCCCACGATCGGCAGCGCGTTGAGGCCCGTCGTCTCCAGATGCTTGAAGACGGCCTTGAAATGGATGCGCCACGGCATCGACATGGCGCGCACGATGAGCACGAGGCTGAGGCCGAAGAACGAGAGCAGCTCGCCGCCTTTCTTCCCGCCGTCGATGACCGTCTTTCCGACATTGCCGAGAGCCGCGAGCAGCGGATGCGGGCGGGCGGGCGACTTCAGGACCCCGATGCGGGCGAGCGACTTCTCGACGCGGTCGTAGAGCGCGCGGTCGGCGGGCCGGCCGATGACGACCTCGGTGGCGACGCCCATCGCTTCCAGCCGGCGCTTCGTGTCGGCGACCAGCCAGGCGCCGCTGCTGTCCAGAAAGCTCAATCGATTCAGGTCGATGCGGGCCCGCGTCCGGCCGCCGAGGGCGGCCCGCGAAGGCAGCGCCGCGCGCACCTCGCGCACGAGCCGCGCCAGTTCGCGCATGCTCCACGCGCCGCCGGCGTTGAAAACGAGCGCGTCGCGCTCGTGCTTGCCTTCGATCCAGCCGACTTCCGGCGTCATCCGCCCCGTAACTCTTTGAGTCTGGCCCGCTTTACGCTTCGCCGGCGGGCCGCCCGCGCAAGGCCGGAACGCTAGTGCAAAGGGAACAGCGCCGCAACACCGCCGCGCACGCCGCTCGCATCGCGCGCGATCCCGGCCACGTGCATGGCGGCCATGCAATTCGAGTGCACTGCAAAAACAGCGGGCGACTTGCTGAGGAATCTAAGCATTTTTCGATGAAAAATCCGTGATGATTCGGGGGAATTTCCCCATAAAGTCATCCGTGTACGAACTTTTAGGCTTGATTTTGCGATGCGGTATGGACATATTTTGCACCGCGACACGAGCCCCTCTGCTTGCAGAGCGTGTCGTTGCACTTCTTGGGCGTTTCCTCCCTAGACTTGGGCCGCGCCGCAAGACGCGGCCCCTTTTTTTGCCCGCGCCGCGGCCGATGCCGTATGCCCGCATTCCGGTGCGGCATTCGCGGGCTTCACCTCGTTCGCTCGGCCGGGGCGCTTGTGCCCTTTGCGCCTAGGCCTTCTCCTTCGGCTCCGTACCGGCGCCTTCGCCGAGCGGGCGCTGCATCATCACGCTGTCGAGCCAGCGGCCGCGCTTCCTGCCGACACTGCGGAGGTTGCCGGCGTGCACGAAGCCCATCGCCTCGTGCAGCTTGATCGACGGCGCGTTGCCGCTGTCGCCGATCACGGCGATCATCTGCCGGAAGCCGAGCGCCGTGCATTGCGCGATCAGCTCCGTCATCAGCTTGCGTCCGATGCCGTGCTTGGTGTGCGCGGGATCGACGTAGATCGAGTTCTCGACCGTGTAGCGATAGGCCGTGCGCGTGCGCCACGGCCCGGCATAGGCATAGCCGACGATCCGACGCTCCGCGTCGGCGCGGCCTTCCAACTCGGCGACGAGATAGGGCAGCCGGCGCGAGAGATATTCGGCGCGCCGCCGCATCAGCTCCGCGAGATCGGGTGGCTCCTCCTCGAACGAGCCGAAGCCGTGCAGCACATGATGCGCGTAGATGCGCTGCACCGAGGGCATATCGGCCTCGCGCGAGGCCCGGATCACGACGGCGCGCGCCGTCTCGGCCGGTTTCGACGCGGCCGCGGCATCCCCGCTCACCGGGCGATCTCCTTCCAGTCGAGCGCCGCGAGATGCGCGACCAGCGCGGTCAGGTGCCGCTTCACGGTCTCGAAGGCAGGGCGGCGCGCGTAGCTGTCTTCGTCCATGTAGAGCGCGCGGTTGATCTCGATCTGGAGCGCATGCTGGCGTTGCGCCGGCGCGCCGTAGTGTCGCGTCGTGAAACCGCCGGCATAGGGCATGTTGCGGTGGACGGCGTAGCCGTAGCTGCGCAGCTTCGCCTCGGCCGCGAGCGTCAACGCCGGGTGGCACGCCGCGCCATAGGCGTCGCCGAGCACGAAATCGACGCGGCGCAGGCCTGGGTCGCGGTCCATCGGCCCGCCGATCGAGGGCATCGAATGGCAATCGACGAGCACCGCGAAACCGAAACGGCGCTTCGTCTCGTCCAGCAGGTCGGTGAGCGCGGCATGATAAGGGCGGTAGCAGGCATCGATGCGCGCGGCCGCCTCGGCGAATTTCAGCTTGCGGCGGTAGATCTCGGCGCCGTTGCAGACGACCTTGGCGATCGTGCCGAGCCCGGCCGCGACGCGCGGCGAGGCCGTGTTCACGTAATCCGGAAGGCGGTCCTCGAACATCGCCGGATCGAGCTCGAACGGCTCGCGGTTCGGGTCGACATAGGCGCGCGGAAACAGGGCCGAGAGCAGTGGCGCGCCGTGCTCGGGCACCGCGCCGAACAGCACGTCCACGTGGCTGTCTTCGGACTTGCGCAGTGTCGTGAAGTCGAGCTTCGAGGCGCGGCGGAACGCTTCGCCATAGTCGGTGCCGCTGTGCGGCGAGCAGTAGACGAACGGCGCGGTCTGCTCGGCCGGCGCCTGGATCACATAAACGGGCGCCGTCTGGCGGGCGGCGCCCGAAGCGAGAAAGGTGTCCATATTCATCGCGAACGATCTAGCCCAATCGCCGGGAGTTGTCATCGGGGCGCGCCGGCGCGGCCGTCCATGGTGCCGGCGCTTGCGGCGCCGGAACGAGGGGGCTAAAGGCGGGAAGCAGGTCGCCCGATCGCCCCTTGGTTTCCGAACAAGCAATGTCCGTGCCGCGCCGCCCAGTTCCCGATGACAATAGGCCGGAGGCGCCCGCGCACGTGCCGTCCGACAACGGGTTGGCGGCGATCCACGTCGTCTCCAACCGCATCAGCCGCGCATTCTATGCCGATATCGAGGCGCGGCACGGCATCACCTTGCCCGAATGGCGCGTGATGCTGACGCTCACGCGCCATCCCGGCATGGCGGCGATGGCGGTGGCCGCGCTCTGGGGCATGGACAAGATGGCGATCAGCCGCGCGGTGCGCCGCCTCGAGCACGGCGGCCTCGTGCGCCGCACGCCGGCCGAGGGGGACCGGCGGCGCTGGGTGCTCGATCTCACGCAAGAAGGCCGCCGCCGCTTCAAGGCGATCGAGCCCGCGGCAACGGCGCGGTATCACGATTTCCTCAAGGCGCTCGCGCCGCGCGAAGTGGCGCAGCTCCGCCGCCTGCTCGAGAAGCTCATCGCGGATCAAGCGAAGTAAAGCGAACAGGAGCCGGGGAGCCAGGGAGAAGAAAGACAACCTCACCACCAAGGCACCGAGAAGGGGCAGGGTTGCGCGCCGAGAGGCGCGCGAGAGAATGACGCCACTCCCTTCGCGCCGCCCTCGCGGCGCAATCCTTCATCTTCTTGGTGCTTTGGTGTCGTGGCGGTGAATTGTCCTTTCTTTTCTTTCTTCTCCCCGGCTTCCCGCCTCCTGTTCCCTTTCCTTCCGTCCTTCCCACTTCCCGCGCCGATTGCAATTAGTATCAAATGATAGTATTCTCCCGCCCGCATCCGGTGGGAGACCGTCTCATGCTGCCGCTGTTCTCGAACAAGAAGCGCCCGCCGCATCTCGGGCGTTTCCCGATGGAGAAGATCAAGCGGGTCGAGAAGCCGACGACCTATATCGGCCCCAACGTGAAGGGCGTGCCGAAGCGCGCCGACGGCTTCGTGCGCGCGTTCAAGGGCGATTTCGGTCCGGCGGCAGAGCGCGAGATCCGCCGCTTCGTCACCAAGCAGCCGTTCAACCCCGCGATCGGGCACCTGCACTGGAAGCAGGGGCCGATTCACAAGGGCGATCCCGCACCCGAAAAGGCGCCGCTCAGCAACGACGCGGCCGAGCTCGCGAAGCACATCAAGGCGGCATGCTATTTCATGGATGCCGACATGGTCGGCATCTGCGAAATGCCGGACTGGGCGTGGTATTCGCACGACATCAAGGGGCAGCCGATCGCGACGCGGCACAAATACGCGATCGTCATCGTCATCGACCAGGGCTTCGACACGATGGAGGCGAGCTCGGGCGACGACTGGATCAGCGCCGGGCAGAGCTATCGCGCCTATTTCAAGTCGTCGTCGGTGGCAGTCATCGTCGCCGACTACATCCGCCGGCTCGGCTACGCGGCGCAGGCGCACAGCAACGCCGACGGCGACGTGCAGCAGGTGCCGCTGATGCTGCTCGCGGGCTTGGGCGAGCTCTCGCGCATCGGCGAGGTGATCCTCAATCCGTTCCTGGGCCCGCGCCACAAGACCGCGGTGATCACCACCGACCTTCCGCTCGAGCCCGACAAGCCGATCGATTTCAATCTCCAGGCCTTCTGCGAGAAGTGCCGGAAATGCGCGCGCGAATGCCCGGCGCAGGCGATCCCGTTCGGCCCCAAGGTGCTCTACAACGACTACGAGATCTGGAAGCCCGACGTCGAGAAGTGCACGAAATACCGCGTCACGAACCTGAAAGGCTCGGCCTGCGGGCGCTGCATGAAGATGTGCCCGTGGAACAAGGAAGGGCTGATGCACCACCGCCTCGCCATGTGGATGGCGATCAAGTGGAGGTGGACGCACCGCCTGCTGATCTGGCTCGACGACAAGCTCGGCTACGGCAAGCGCAACCCGGTCAAGAAGTGGTGGATCGACCTCGAGACGAAGGGCGATCGCGTCGTGCGGCCACAGGGCGCCAACGAGCGCGACCTGACCCTCGGCCGGGACGCGACGAAGGACGAGGAAAAGCGCGCGATGTACTCCTACGATTCGCTGCCCCAGCCGGCGACGCCGCCCAGATCGCCGCCCGATCGCGTGAAGGGACTCGAGGACCGTGCGCGTGCTGCGGAAGAGCTGCGGAAGCTCAAGGCGACTCTGGGGCGGTAGCCGCGCGCTTCCTTCCGTCCGCCGCGCCGGGGAAACCGCCGCCTATTCGCCGCCCGGCGCCGCGCCGCGATGCGCCGTGGTGCGCAGCGGCAATTCCTTCATCAGCAGGGCGGCGACGAGAGCGAGGAGCGTCATCGCCGCGCACGCATAGAACATCGCCGCGTAGGTGCCCTCCGCCATCGCGAGCAGCTGAGAGCGCTGCGCCGGCGGCAGCGCGGCGAGCGTCGCGGCGCCCCCGAAACGGGCGCCGCCGAGCTTCTGCATCATGACTTCGAGCGATTCCGCCAGCACGGCGCCGAGGATCGCGACTCCGATCGCGCCGCCCAGCATGCGGGCGAGCCCGTTGGCCGACGTGGCGACGCCGAGATTGCGCGCCGGCACGGCGTTCTGCACCGAGATCGTGACGACGGGAAAGACCATGCCGATGCCTGCGCCGATCGCGGCCATCACGCCGACATGCAGCGTTTCGGAATAGGCGGCTGCGGTGAACGCGAAGGCACCGTAGCCGAGCGCGGCCAGCGCCATGCCGACGATCGGCAGGAACTTGTAGCGCCCGGTGCGCATCATGACGCGCCCGCTGAGCGTGGAGCCGCCGACGATGCCGAGCGTCATCGGGATCAGCAGCAGGCCGGCGCTGCTGGCCGTGGCCCCGGCCGCGAGCTGGAGGTAGAGCGGCAGGAACGCGACCGAGCCCATCATCGCCATCGCCGCGAAGAAGATGATGCCGCCGGCCGAGCGGAACACCGGGTTCGCGAACAGCCGGAGCGGCAGCAGCGGCTCCGGCGCCCTGCGCTCCCACCAGGCGAAGACCGCGAGCGCCGCGAGCGACAGGGCGGCGAGGCCGAAGATCTCCGGCGACGCCCAGGCGAACAGGTTCCCGCCCCAGGCGAGCACCAGCATCAGCGCGCCGACGCCGAGCGTCAGCAGCAACGCGCCCGCATAGTCGATGCGCGCGCGGTGCCGATGCACGGGCAGGCGGCGCAACGCGAAATGGCAGAGCGCCAGCGCCGCGAGGCCCAGCGGAACGTTGATCCAGAAGATCCATCGCCACGAGAGATAGTCGACGAAGATCCCGCCGACGATCGGGCCGCCGACGCTGGAGGCGGCGAAGACCGCGGCGAAGTAGCCCTGGTAG
>ERZ761602.2841-NODE-2841-length-26026-cov-5.139617_pt1 | contig 26026 bp, 15 predicted proteins | sample MGYA00512165_ERZ761602 | MGnify/ENA primary metagenome ERZ761602 (study PRJEB28899, sample SAMN02445085) | bioreactor sludge metagenome | biome: EBPR sludge; isolation source: Thorneside wastewater treatment plant | place: Australia: Brisbane, Thorneside...
AGGTAGCCGCTGAGGTGCGACGCCTCGTGTCGCACCCGCGCGCGCTGCAAGGTGGCGGCGAGCTGACATGCGAGGACGTCGAGCAGCTCCGGATCGCCGGGCGGGAGGGGGTGCGCAGTCGCGAGCTCGAGACCCACCACGCCGAGCAAGCTTCCGTCGACCACGAGGCACGCGTCACAGCCGTCGACGCCGACCGCGAAGTCGTCGGCTGACCCCGACGACCCGGTGAAGAAGTCGCTCTCGTAGTCGGAGACGACGTCGATGCCGAGCTCGTTCGCCTGCGTGGCATCGAGCCCCGCGCGTGCGAGGGCCGCCGACGTCACACGTACGTACTCGGCCGCGCGAAGCAGCGTCGAGGTGGTGCGCACCAGATCGACCGCGCGTGCCTCGCGGTCCACGAGCCGCACCACGAAGCGACGGCCGGGGAGGCGCGAGGTCCAGTGGGCGAGCGCGATCGCGAGCTGCTCTTCTTCGTCGGCCGTCGGGTCCAGCTCACGCGCGAGCGCGGTCGTGATCGCGGAGAGATCGGCCAGGGTCGCGGGCTTCGGTCCGGTCGCGGCGAAGATGCCTCGCTGGATCTCGCGGCGATCGAGCTCGCCGGTGGTGATCTCCGACACGCGCGCGCGACGCCGCGACGGAGGCAGGGGGACCGCGCCCGAATCACGGGTCTCCCAACTCTCACGCTGCCCCGATTCGCGAAGCTCCGTCTCGCGACCCATCTCGTGTGGGCCCGCTTCGGGTGACACCGTCTGGCCTCTTCGGCTGGCTCGCTCGTCGTCGCTCAACTCGTCCCGATCCCACTCCCCCGCACTGCCCGATCCGTTCGGCGCCCTCGGCGCGCTCCGCTTCTTCGTGCTCCGCGACCTCCCCCGAAGTCGCGCGGTGTGGCCGTGCCGTAGGCACGTGCCCGCTCACTCTTCGGCTTCGTCCTCCGCGCTCTTGTCGAGGTCGAGGATCCGCTGACGACCCACGTAACTCTTGGTCTCGTACTTGGTCATCTTTCCGATCTTCTTGACGATGTCCGCCATGCGTTCGGCCTCGCGGACCATGATCTCCGCCGCGCGATGCTCGGCGGTCCCGGCCTCGAGCCGTCGCTTGAGCAGCTCCGCGTAGGCCATCACGCTCGTGAGTGGCTGGTTGAGCTCGTGCGCCGCGGTGCCCGCGAGCTCGGCGATCAGCGCCTGCCGCTCCGTCGACGCGAGCTTCTGCTGCGCTTCCGCGAGGCGCTCCTCGACGCGCAGCTTCTCGCGGAGGTCCGTGAAGATCCCGAACGTCGCGACCGGCTCGCCGCGCTCGTAGATCATCGAGGCCGAGAGCCGGATCGGGATGCGCTCGCCGTTCTTGCCGACCGCTTCGAGCTGCGTCGGCGAGAGGCGACCGGGACCCCCGTACTTGTCGCTCTTGAGCTTCGTCATCACCTCGCGCGCGCCATCGCCCGGGTAGAGCTGCTGCACGCTCATGCGGCCGACGACCTCTTCCGCGCGCCAGCCGTAGATGCGCTCGGCGCCTTGGTTGAAGAGGATGATGTTGCCCTCCATGTCGGAGGCGACGATGCCGTCCACGCTCGCGTCGATGAGCGACTCGAGGAACTCCATCGTCTTGACGAACTCGGCCTCGGTGCGGCGCTGCTCGGTGACGTCCTGGAACGACACGAGCACCGCGCCTTCGCCGTCCGCGAGCGACGCGAAGCTGCAACTGCAGACGATGTAGTCTCCGTCCGCGTGGCGCAGACGGATGTCGACGCCGCGTGGGTACTCGCCGCGCGCGAAGCCGGACCAGAGCATGCGGACGCGATCGACGTCCTCGGGGTGGATGCTCGAGAGCAGATCCGTGCCGCGGAGATCTTCTTCGTCGGAGCCGACGATCTCGTACGCGCGTGGGTTCGCGAAGAGCAGGCGACCGTCGACGTCGGCCACCGCGATGCCTTCCGCGGCGGAGGCGAAGAGATCCGCGTAGCGCTTGAGCTCGCGCAGGCGCCGCTCGGCCTCGAAGCGCGCGAAGGTGATCTGCTGCGTGTGATCGCGGAGCGACTGCATCACGCGCGCGTTGCGCAGCGCGACCGCGGTGGCGCTCGCGAGCACGCGGCAGAGGTGGAGCTCGCGCGGAGAGAGCTCGCCGCGCTCGGCGGGCGCGCGCAGGAAGAGCACGCCGATCGCCTGTTGCTCCCACACGATCGGCAGGAGACTCATCGAGGCGTACTCGGATTGACCGACGTCGTGCCGCACGCCGTCGAGCACCGGGTGGGTGCGCGCGTCGCGGATCGTCAGCACCTCGCGCGTGCGTAGGACCTGCCGGATCTCCGGGTACTTCGTGAGGTCGAGGCGAAGGTTCGAGAGCCGCTCGTCGTCGCTGGCGACCACCACGTAGCCGACGTCGCCCTGATCGGGCTCGGGCGCGAGCACGATCGACACGCGCGCCATCTGCACGACGTCCGCGATGCGGCGCACGACGGTGTAGAGGATCTCGCGGAAGTCGAGCGACGAGGCGAGGGCCTGCGTGAGCTCGAGCATGACCTCCGCGTCGTGTTTGTCGTCGGCGAGCGCGTCGACTTGGCCACGCTGCCGGAACCGGGCGCTCACGCGCGCCAGGAGCTCCGCGGTCTGGTAGGGCGTGCGCAGGAGATCGTCGGCGCCTTGCTCGAACGCGGTCGGGAAGAGCGCCTGCACGTGCTGGTCGGGCGCGACGAGGACGACGGGCAACGTGGTCAGGCTCGCCTCGCGCCGAAGCTCGCGCAGGGCTTCGAGGGTGCGTTCGGGCGTGGAACCACCGAGCAGCGCGACTCCACCTCCGTCGGTGATGGCGGAGAGGCCCGCATCGGCGGTGGGGCGTCCGAGCGACGGAAAGCCGTGCGCCTCGAGCGTCGACGTGAGCGACGCCCGCAGCACCTCGTCGTCCACGAGGACCAACACCCGCCGCGTGGCCATCCGGGACAGTATCGCGGTCCCCGTGGCGGGAGTCGAGCGGGGTCGGTGGAACCAGGACGTGGACCGACCGTCGGGGCTCCTCGCTTCTTGCGCCTGCTGCCGCGGTGCCGAGGGGGTTCGACCACATCGGACACGACGCGTAGACTCGCCGGGTGCGACGCATGTCGGTCTTCGCGGTCTGGCTGGCGTGGGCGATGCCGGCCTACGCGCAGGCACCCGTGGATCCCGCCGACGCCGCCTCGGACGACGAAGCGTCGAGCGCTGCGCAGTCCCCGAGCGGGGATCCCTCGACGGCGGAGGCTTCGAGCGGGGACGTCGAACCAGCCGGCTCACCGAACCGCCCGCGCGTCGGCGTGATGGTGCTCGCGGTCTCGCCCGCGGATGCGGCGCTCGCGGAGGGGCTCGGCGAGGTGTTGCTCGCCGCCATCGCGGGACGTGACGCGCTGCGGCTGGTCGGCAAAGAAGAGATTCAAGCCGCGCTCGGGCACGACGACGCGGCGTCGCTCGGATGTCTCGCGGCGCCCGCGTGTCTCGGGCAGCTCGGGGTGCAGCTCGGGCTCGGGGAGCTCGTCGCGGTGACCCTCGGGCGCCGTGAGGGTGGCTTCGCGTTCGATCTCGGGCGCTTCGATCCCCGCACCGGCGTTCGGCTCGCGCACGTGTTTCGCGAGGTCGACGCGGACGAGGTCGGCGCGCTCGCGGACGCGATGCTCGCCGCGCTCGCCACCTCCGAAGAGACGGCGCCAGCCTCCGCGCGGGTGGTGCTCACGGTCGAGCCGCCCCACGCGACGGTGCTCATCGACGGCGCGGCGGTCGCGACGTCCGACGCGATCGAGCTGTCGCCGGGCGTGCATCGCCTGGAGGTTCGGGCGGAGGGGTTCGTGAGCGTCGAGCGATCGCTCGAGCTCGCGGCGGGTGAGCGTCGTGACGTGGACGTGGCGCTCGCGTCGATCGCACCACCGCCCCCGCCCGACGCGCAGCGGCCCGTCGAAGAGCGCCGCGCGCCGTGGACGGTGATCGCGCTCGCGTCCGGCGGCGTCGCGGTGGGAGCGGGGGCGCTCGCGCTCGGGCTCGGCGTTCGCTCGCAGCGCGAGGTCGACGAAGGCGTCACGCGCGCGGAGGCGCTCGCGCAGGTGGCGGACCGTCGACGCGACGCGCGCATCGCGAACGTGGGCATGGTCGTGGGCTCGGCCGCGCTCGCGACGGCGGCGGTGACGGCAGTGCTCGCGTGGCGTGGACGAGACGAGGGCGTCGCGCTGGTGCCGATCGAGGGAGGCGCGTTGGCGTCGTTCGAGGTGCGGCGATGATCGCCCGCGTCGCACGAGCGATCGGACGAGTCGCGCTCCTGCTCCTCGCGGGCCTCGCGGCCTGCACGGTCGAGGACGGCTTCCTCGACGAGCGCCTCTTCCCCTGCGAGGGGCCGCGCGACTGCGGCGACGGTTGGGGCTGCGTGCGCGGGACTCCGTACGCGGAGGACTTCTGCGCGCCCGAGTGCGGCGCGATGAGCTGTGACGGAATCTGCACGGTGCAAGGCGACGACGCTCTCTGTTTGCGTGGTTGTCGGCTCCGCGACGACGGGACGAGCTCGGATTGTCCGAGCGCGGACTTCGCGTGTGTTCGCACGAGCGCGGAGCGCGACGAAGGTGTTTGTTATCCGGTGCGGACGTGCCGCGGTTCGAACGATTGTCTGCCCGGAGAGGTCTGCCTCGCGGAGCTCGTGGGGCTCGGACCGGACGATCCGGAGAGCAACGGCTTCTATTGCGTGCCGGCCCCGGACCCGGAGGACGGCTGTCCCTCGCGCTCGCAGGAGGTTCGCCTCGAGGACGGCACACCGCTCTGCGTCGCGACCTGTCAGCCGCCCGACACGCGCTGCCCGCCCGGCTTCGGGTGTCTCTTGCAGAGCGCGGTCGTCTCGGACGACTCCGAGGTGCTCTGTTTCCCCGGGCTCTACGGGGTCCCGTGTGACGACGACACGAACTGTCTGCTCGGGCGCTGCCTCGACACCGGCGCGGCGGGCAGACAATGCACGCTCGACTGCGACGCGGCGGCGCGGCTCGCGGGCGGCTGCGAGGGGCTCTCGAGCCTCGCGTCGGTGGTGTCGTCGCTGACGTTCGAGTGCGATCCCGAAGCGGGCGATAGCGGTCTCTGCGTCACACGCTCGGGCATCGGCTTCTTGTGCACCACACCCGAGAGCGACGCGTACGTGTGTGGCGACGGGCTCTCGTGCGAGACCTTCCGCACCGGCGACGGCGACGTCCGCATCTGCACGAAGGCCTGCCGCACCGACCGCGACTGCAACACGCAGGGCTCGTTCGTGAACTACTGCCAGCCGCTGCTCGACGGAAACGTGTGCCTGCCGCGTTTCGGCTCCGGCGCGCGCTGCGCCGACGATCGGCAGTGCGTGAGCGGCGCGTGCGAGCGCGGTGTGTGTGGGTGACGTGGGGCGACGTCGCGCGCGACCTGACGCGGTCGAAAGCTTGCCGCCGGACGGGCGCGAGGGCATGACGAGGGCGTGGACGCCAACGCCGCCATCGGGGTCTTCGATTCGGGTCTCGGAGGGCTCACCGTCGCGCGAGCGATCCGCGCCGCGCTGCCGAACGAGCGGCTCGTGTACCTCGGGGACACCGCGCGGGTGCCCTACGGGACGCGCAGCGCGCACACGGTGATCCGCTACGCGCGCACCTGCGCGGCGCACCTCGAGAAGCGTGGGATCAAGGCGCTGGTCGTCGCGTGCAACACCGTGAGCGCGGTGGCGCTCGACATGCTGCGGGTGGAGCTCGATCTGCCGGTGATCGGCGTGATCGGGCCGGGGGCGCGCGCGGGCGTGGCGGCGACGCGCAAGGGCAAGCTCGGCGTGATCGCGACCCGCGGCACCATCGCGTCCGGCGCGTACGTGCGCGCGGTCGCCTCGATCCGCTCGCGCGTCGAGGTGTTCGGACAAGCCGCGCCGCTGCTCGTTCCGCTCGCCGAAGAAGGCTGGATCACCGGCGAGGTTCCGGAGCGCGCGGTGGAGCGGTATCTGCAGCCGCTTGCGGACGTGGGGGTCGATGCGGTGGTGCTCGGCTGCACGCACTACCCGCTGCTGCGCCCGGTGATCGAGGACGTGGGCGCGCGGCTCTTCGAGGGAGGCCTGCGGCTCGCGGACGGCGCGGAGGCGACGGCGGCCGAGCTCGCGACGATGCTCACCGAGCGCGAGCTGCGCGCGACGGGGCCGGGCGGCCTGGAGATGCTCGTGACCGATCTGCCCGATCGATTCGCGGAGGTGGCGTCGCGTTTCCTCGGCGAGGACGTCGACGCGCTCGCGGTGAAGCAGGTCGATCTCTGAGCGTCGCCGACCCACGCGAGTCGCGGCAAAGCGGAGCTCGGTGAAACGATCGTGCCGCGCCGCCGCATCGAAGTGGAATCGTGCGAGGCGAAGCGGATTCCGCGAAACTACCGCGCCAAGCCGACGAACTGCTCGAGCACGCGCGGCAACCGACGCGCCCACGACGCTTCGTCGTGCGCACCTTCCGGATCTTCGAGCCACGTCAGCTTCGTCGCGTCGTAGCCGAGCTCTTCGAGCAGCGTGACCATCTCGCGGCCTCGGTCGGTCGCGAGGCGCTCGATGATCGCATTGTGCGCGCCGCCCTCGCGCACGAGACCCCAATCGATCCAGAGGCGCGGTCGGGCGTCGCTCGCGAGCAGCGCGCGGACGGGGGTGACGAGCGCGCTCTCCGCGAGCGTGCCGTCGCCGACCGCTCCGTCGCTGCGCGAGTCGAGGCCGGCCCAGAAGCTCGGGCTCAGCGCGGCCGCGAAGGAGAAGGTCTCCGGGTGGCGCGTGAGGGTGAAGAAGGCCGCGAGGCCGCCGTGCGAGGAGCCGACGATCGCGGCCCGTGATGGGGCGGTGCGGTAGTGGGTGTCGACGAAGGGCTTGAAGCAGGTGGCGAGGCTGCGCGCGTAGTCGGAGACGCCGCAGCAGCTTCGGCCGGGGAGCCACTCGGCGTGGGTGTACTCGCGCTCGCGCTCGATCGGATGAATCGCGACGAGCACCACGGGCTCGACGCGATCGGCGGCGCGCAGATCGCTGACTGCGCGCGCCGCCTCCCACGCGTCGGGGGAGACGCCGCCAGGCCAGAACGTGGTGTTGCCGTCGTTGAAGTAGACGACAGGCAAGCGCGTGCTGCCCTCCGCGTAGTCGCGCGGCAGGAAGACGTGCACGCGACGCGGCGCACCGCACGCGGAGAACGCGTCGTAGGTGTGGAAGACGCCACCCGCGTGGCCTTCGTCGTGGAAGACCGCGGTCTGGCCGCCGAGGGTGAAGGTGTTCGAGGCGAAACGATCGCGCTCGGGGACGAGCGGCGCGCGCGGCGGGGGCGTCCACGGGCCGGCTTCGGTGCCGACGGTGCCCGCATCGTCGGTGTCTGTGCCCGCATCGTCGGTGTCTGCGTTCGCGTCCGTGGGGAGCTCACTCGCGTCGTTCGCGTCAGCGTCGCGCGGCGCGCTCGCGTCGTCGTCGGCGGGGCTCGCGTCCCGCGCACCCACGTCACGTCCGGGGATCGACGCGTCGAGCGCGAAGCCACCGTCGTCCGCGCAAGCGAGCCCGCACACGAGCGCGAGGAGTCCCATCGATCGTGTGAGCGTCATCGCAACCGCTCCTCCAAGCGCGCCAGCCGCTCGCGCCAACCTGGGGCCTCGGCGTCACGGGCTTCGCTCGTCTCGAAGAGCGAATGCAGCAGATCGAGCGTGGTGCCTTCGGGGCCGTCCACGAGCACGAGGAAGACCTTGGTCTCGACGCCATCGCGCACGAGGCCGAGGGTGAGCGATTTGGGTGGATCCACGTGGAGCACACGACCGCCGCCGTGCACGTCGTTCCAGCTCGCGCCGCGCTGGTGGAGTGGCACGTCGATGCCGAGCCAGGCGCCGTCGACGAGGGCTTCGAAGACCTCGAACGCGCGACGGGGGAACACGCGATGCTCGCGATGCACGGGGTTCACGGTCGTCACTCTGTCGCGATGCACGACGACGCACAAGGTTTCGCGCCATCGCGTACCTGGCTCGAGGCGGCGCGTTGCGAGACCGAGCGCCAGGCCGAGCCGAGATCGAGCTCGCTCGATCAGCTCGCGCGTCGGTACGCGACCGAGAACACGACGTCGCTCGGAAGCCGCTCGGCGTGGATGCGGGTCTCGAAGCGCAGCGTCGAGCCGTCCTCCGAGAAACGCAGCTTCAAGGTGAGCGTCGCGTCTTCGTTCGAGTAGCGCTGGATCAACGTGTTCCCATCCCAACGCTGGCGCGCGCTGAGCTCCGTGCCGAGCGCGTCGGTGATCGGATGGCGTGAGTCGTCGACCGGCGCGGCGAGGTCGTAGAACGTGCCGACCTTCACGCGCAGGCGCTCACCTTCGCGGCGCAGCTCGATCGCGCGATGGATCGGCAGGCCCTCGCGGAGCCGGCGCCGCGCGATCGGGCGCGCGATGAAGTTCATGTCCTCCACGACGTCCTCGACCGCCGCGTCGCGCGCCTCACCGGCCCGGCTCGCGTCGACCACCACCCAGCGACCTTCGTGGGTCGGCGCTTGCGCGAGGGTGGGCGAGGCGACGACGAGGGCGAGGGCGAGAAGGCTTCGGGACATCGGTGTGCAGTATGCCGCATCGGCGCGCGTGAGCGTGCGCGCCGTGCGAGGCGAGGAAGGAGGGGCGTGCGACGTCACGACCAGCGTCGTGATTCACATTGGCTTCCGCGGCCCGAAGGTTTCGCGAGCGGGATGACGTGCGCCGAGCGCGCCGAGCGATCAAGCTCCGCCGCCCATGGAGACCGCGGACCTCGACTTCGAGCTGCCCGAGGAGCTGATCGCGCAGGCGCCGCTGCCGGAGCGCGACGCGTCGCGTCTGCTCGTGATCGACGCGAACGCGGCGCGTCTGCTCGACGCGAAGTTCGTGGACTTGCCCTCGATGCTCCCGCCCTCGCTCTTCGTGGTGAACGACACGCGCGTGCTGCCGGCGCGGCTGCACGGTCACAAGCCGAGCGGTGGCGCGCTCGAGCTGCTGCTCGTCGAGCGGCTGGAGATCGAAGCGGCTCGGGAGGGTGAGGCGCGGGCGGAGCGTTGGCTCGCGCTCGGGCGCACCTCGAAGGGGCTCAAGGTCGGTAGCACCGCGCGCTTCGCGGAGCTCGACGGCGAGATCCTGGAGAAGCGCGACGAAGGCTACGTCGTGGTGCGGCTGGTTCCACGGGAGCGCGACGTCGCATCCGCGCTCGAACGCGCCGGCGAGATGCCGCTGCCGCCATACGTGAAGCGCGCGCCCGACGCGAGCGATCGCGAGCGCTACCAGACCATCTTCGCGCGAGAGACCGGCTCGGTGGCGGCGCCGACCGCGAGCCTGCACTTCACGCCGCGGGTGGTCGCGGCGATGGAGGCGGCCGGCCACTCCTTCGCGGAGCTCACGCTGCACGTCGGGCCCGGCACGTTTCGCCCCGTGAAGGCCGAGCGGCTCGAGGATCACGTGATGCACGAAGAGCGCTTCGCGGTGAGCGACGCGTGCGCGGCGGCGATCGACGCGGCGCGGCGCGAAGGGCGCGCGGTGGTCGCGGTCGGCACGACGGTGACGCGCACGCTGGAGTCGGTGGCGGACGGAGATCGCGTGCGACCGGGGGAAGGGCGCACGGGCATCTTCCTGCGGCCGCCCTACCAGGCGAAGGTCGTCGATCACCTCGTCACGAACTTCCACTTGCCGCGGTCGACCTTGATCGCGCTGGTGTACGCGCTCGGCGGCGAGGCCACGATGCGCGCGGCCTACGCACACGCGGTGCGCGAGCGTTACCGCTTCTTCAGCTACGGTGACGCCTCGTTGATTCGTGGAATTCGCGTTTGAATCGCTCGTCGATGTTCTTTTGACCGTCGTCGAATCTCTTCGTTCGTGTGCCGCTTCGAGACGTCATGACGCTACCGACTTCCGGATTCTCCTTCGATCTGCTCGCGACCAGCGGCCACGCGCGCCGCGGGCGCTTCGTGACGCCGCGCGCCACCATCGAGACCCCGACCTTCATGCCCGTCGGCACGCACGCGACGGTGAAGAGCCTCGCGCCCGAGGAGGTCGAGGCGACGGGCGCACGCATCATCCTCGCGAACACCTACCACCTCTGGCTCCGACCGGGCTCGGAGCTCGTGGCGAAGCTCGGCGGCGTGCCGCGCTTCATGCGCTGGCCGCACGCGATGCTCACCGACAGCGGCGGCTTCCAGGTCTTCAGCCTCGCTGCGCTGCGCAAGATCGACGAGGACGGAGTCACCTTCAAGTCGCACCTCGACGGCGCGATCCAGCGCATGACCCCCGAGGTCTCGATGAAGGTGCAGCGCGACCTCGCGGCCGACGTCGCGATGGTGCTCGACGTGTGCCCGCCCGGTGGCGCGGGCCGCGAGGAGATCGAGAAGACGATGGCGCTCACGACGAAGTGGGCGAAGCGCTCGCTCGCGTGCGAGCCCGCGCCGGGACAAGCGCGCTTCGGCATCGTGCAGGGCGGGACCTTCGAGGATCTGCGCAAAGCGCATCTCTCCGACATCGCGTCGTTGCCGGTGGACGGTGTCGCGCTCGGCGGGTTCTCCGTGGGCGAGCCGATCCCGGTGATGTACGACCTGCTCGATCGGGTCGCGCACGAGATGCCGGCCCACAAGCCGCGCTACCTGATGGGCGTCGGCACGCCCTACGACCTGCTGCACGCGATCGGCGCGGGCGTCGACCTCTTCGACTGCGTGCTCCCGACGCGCAACGCGCGCAACGGGCAGGCGTTGACCTGGCACGGCCGGGTGAACCTGCGGCAGGCGAGGCACACCGACGACGAGGCGCCGATCTGCGATCGCTGCGGGTGCCCGGCGTGCGCGAAGTACACGCGCGCTTACTTGCGACATCTGACGCGCGCCAACGAGATCCTCGGGCACCGCCTGCTCACGCAGCACAACCTCTGGTTCTACGGCGAGCTCGTGGCGGAGGCGCGCGCGCACGTGGAGGCAGGCGACTACCACGCGTGGGCGAGCGCGACCGCGGCCGCGATGCGCGAGGGCGACGAGCTCGGGACGCCGAACGGGGTCCCGGAGAATCCGCGAAAGAAGCGGCAGAGCGAGGAGTGACGTCGCGCGCGTCGGCCATTCGCGGACTGCTCGTCGCGGTACGGCGCCTCGCGTCCTGGAGGACGCCGTCACGTGAGGTTGCACGCGAGCGTTCGAGCTCGGTGGAGCGCGCTTGCCTCGCGTGCGCTCGGCGGGCGAGCCTCGGGTCGTGCGACCGTTGATCTTCGCGCTCGTGATCGCGCTCGTCGCCGGGGTGCTCGGCGCGTACGGCTTTCGGTCCACGCGCGTCGCGCGCCCGGTGCCGATCGAGCTCGCCCGCGAAGCTCTCGCGCGAGAGGTGGCGGTCGCGCGGGAGCTCGGCTTCGAGGAGACGACCCCACCGCAGACGCGACCGCTCACCGGGTCGACCTACGGGAGCTCCAACGTCCGTCTCGACGGCGTCGAGCTCGCCGCCGGCGAGTGCGTCGCGGTGGTCGCGTCGGCGCACGGATGGGGCCGCATGTCGTGGTTCCGCTTGAGCCGCCTCTGCCCGACCGGCTGGGCGTACGAGGATCCGAACGACCTGTCGGTGCAGCAGGGCGTGCCGGGCGTGGTGGCGCACGTGCAGTTCTGCGCGTGGGAGCCGACGTTCGTGAATCTCTGCACGTCGGGGTTCTCGACCGCGGACGGACGTGGGGTCGGGCGCGACGACGCGACGAGCACCGTCACGTATCAGATCCTGCGCGCCAGCGAGGACGCGATCGGCGGCGTCGAGCGCTTGAACCGCGGCACGGTGACGCGGCCGATGCCGGTGAGCGAACGAGCGACGCCGGAGCTGGCCGTCGCTCCGGAGCCGGAGCCGCCGCCCACGGAGGTGTCACCGGAGCCCGCGCCGATCGAGATCGCGCCCACGGGCGCCGTCGATCCGAGCCGCACGGGGCCGGACCGAGCAGAGGTGCTCGCGGCGATGCGCGAGGTCGCGTCTCAGGTGCGCGCGTGTCATCCGGGCTCGCCCGCCCGCGCGACGGCGCGCGTCGAGATCGGCAACGACGGCCGCGTGGTCGCGGTGAGCGTGACCGGCGTCGAGACCGCGACGGCGTCGTGTATCGGACGCGAAGTGCGTCGGCTCCGGCTCGCGCCCTTCCAGAGCCCGAGCGGGTTCTTCACGGTTTCGTTCCCGTTCGCGTTTCCGTGAGGTGATGCGTGTGTGTTCGCGCGTCGATCGGCGCGGGACACGTCGACGTCGTCGCTCACGCGCCACTCACGACCACGCCCACGACCACGGTCGCGAGGTCATTCGATCGTCGGGACTCCGTCGCGCAGGTAGCTCTCGAAGAACGAGACGAGCCGCGTGGTGACGGGGGTGTCGAAGGCGACGAAGTGGCCACCGTCGAACTGCAAGAGGCCCGCGGTCGCGGCGCCGCCTGCGACGTTCGCGCTCGCCGGCAGCTCCCCGCGTGGTGCGCCTTGGATCGCGAGGCCGGGGACCGGTCGCAGCTCGGGACCGAGGAGCGGGATGCGGGCGGCGGTCGCGAGCGCCTCCATCGACGCGGCCGGTGTGTACGGATCCGTGATGCCTTCGGTCTGCAGCACGTGCTTGGGTGCGAAACCTTCGCGCGGCTCGTGGAAGAGCTGCGCGACGTAGTGCGTGGGATCGGAAACGTCGGTCCAGATCTGCAAGAGCGCGTGGATCGGGTGCTCGTAGACGAGGTGCTCGGCTTCGGGGCTCGAGACGCGCAGCAGCGACGCGACGAGGCCGGGGATGCTCACCGGCTCGGTCTTCTCGACCAGCGCGATCGAGAGCTGCCCACCCGCGCCGCTCAGGACGGCGGCCTTCACGTGATCGTCGATGCCGAGGAAGATCGGTCCGTTCAAGCCGCCTTGGCTGTGCCCCATGAAGAGCATGCGCGAGGCGTCGAAGCGGGCCGTCGCTCCGCCTGCGAGCTCGGCCGGGACCTCGAGCACCTCCGCGACGCGCGCTTGCTGCACGAGGTCGAGCGCGGACTGGCGCGCGTTGTCGCGGAACGCGAGCGGGTTGAGGAAGTTGAAGACGAGGATCTCCGTCGCAGCGGTGCTCGGGTTGCGCGGGCCGTGGTGGATCTGATCGACACCCATCACCGCGACGCCGATGCGCGCGAAGTCGGTCGCGAGCCCCTCGCGCTCGAAGGTGAGGTAGTCGCCGCCGGTGCCGTGCGCGTAGAGCAAGATCGGGAAACCGCCCGGAGGTGGCGCGGTGCGCGGGAGGCTGAGCGCGAAGCGCAGGTCGAGTGTCTCCTGCACGATCGGATCGCCCGCGTCGTCGAAGAGGATCTCGCCGCCTTCGGTGACGAAGGGGAGCTCGCCCGACTGGAAGCTCGGGGAGCGGTACGTGCCGCCGAGCATCACGTAGTCGTCGTTCGTGCGGAGGTTTCGCAGCGCGCCGATCTCGGGAGCCGGTTGTCCCACGAGCCAGTCGCGCGTGCGGTAGAGCGGCTCGGTCACCGTCTGCGTCGTGAAGACCGCGAGCGAGATCACGTCGTCGGCCGGCACGCCCATCTCGCCGAGCGTCGTGAGCGCGGGCGCGTGCAGCGCGCGCGCGGCTTGGATCGCGTCGTCACCGCCGCCGCCGAGGACGGCGTCGAGGTCCGCGCTCCGGCGGAGCGTCGCACCCTCGGCGTCGCGCACGCGCCGCGTCACCACCGCGGCGTAGGTCGTGCGCTCGCGGAACGGGATGCCGAACACGGGCCGCACCGCGAGAGCGTGCCCGGGCCACCAACGCGTCGCGGGATCCCAATAGTGCATCTCCACCGGATGCCGTGTGCCGTAGTCCGGGCTCTCGGGATCGATCGCGACCACGAACACGCTCGCGTCGTCGCCGAGCGAAGCCTCGGCGTCGGAGGGCAGAGTGGTCTCGTCGATGGCGGCGGAGAACGCGAAGTAGACGGGCGCGCTGATCGAGTAGCCGTCGATGCGCGACGCGATGAGCTCGGTGTAGTTCTCGAGGATCGGGTTCGACGCCGCGCCGGGGAAGGTCCGCGCGTCGACGTTGCCTTCGGGCGTGAGCCGAAGATCGCTCGGCCACGGCAGCGAGAAGAACGGCTCGGTGCCGTCGCGCGGGACGACGAAGAGCGCCTCGGTGTCGCCGACCGCGGGATCGGTCGTGCACGAGACGAGGAAGAGCGACGCGAAGACGGCCGCGAAGGAAGCTCGCATCCGCGCAACGTATCCCGGCGGCGGGGGCGCGGTCGACGGGACGTGCGAGGTCGGCGCGCCGCGCTTTCGTGCGCGGCCGGGAGCATGGACACTGCCGCGATGGGTACGTTTGTCGGCGCGTTCGACCACGCGGGGTACGCGCTGCTCGTCACGGTGCGCGACGGCGCGCTCGTGGATCGGCGCGAGGTCGTGCTGGTCGACGCGGCGCTCCCGAAGATGCCGCACCACCACGAAGGGCAGAAGCTCGCGCTCGACGATGCCGTCGCGCTCGTGGAGAAAGTGCGCGCGTCGGCGGAGCACCACGCGCGCGTCGCGCTCGAGGCGCTCGAGCGATCGGTGGGCTCGATCGAGGGGATCGCGCTCCGCGCGTTGCCGACGCTTCCGCCCACGGTGGCGGAGCGAATCACGAGCTACCGCGCGATGTGCGTGGCGGACTGGGTGATGTATCGGAGCGCGCTCGGCGAGGCGGCGGTGGCGCGTGGGTGGCGGGTGAGCTGGTACGAGCCGAAACGGGTGTTGGACGACGCGACACGTGCGCTCGGTCGCGACGTGGCGCCGCTGCTCGCCGAGGTCGGGCGACGGATCGGACCGCCGTGGCGGAAGGAGCACCGCGTCGCGATGGCGGCCGCGCTCGCGGCCCCGTGAAGCGCGAATCGGGTCGACCCGCTCACTCGACGAAGAGATCGAGCTCGAAGGTCTGCGGGCCGCCGAGCTCGAAGCTGTCGAGGTACACGAAGACCTCGTTCGTCGCGCCACTCGTGTTCGTCCACTCGAGCGTCTCTGCGCCGGAGGAGGTCGCGTCGCGTCCGCTGCCGAGGCAGCTCCCGAGGACCGGGCACGTGTCGAGCAGGTAGATCACGCCATCTCCAGCGTGCGTGTACACGGCGCGGAGCGTCGCGCCGGCGGGGATCGCGACCCGGAGCGAGCCCTCGCCGCCGCCCGCGCTGACCCCGCATGCGCTCGAGACCTCGTTGAGGTTGCCCGCGAGGGTGCCGCGGTAGAGGCCCGGCTCGGTGACCCCGCTGGGGCAGAAGCTCGGCAGGACCGAGCGGCGCGTGGTGCCGGCGTCCGTCGTGCCTGCGTCGGTGCCCGCATCGGAACCCGCGTCGGTGCCGGCGTCCGAGCCGCCGTCCGAGAACGTCTCGCCCGCGTCGGTCGCGTCGGCGTCTCGAGCGTCCGCGTCGGTCACGTCGGCGTCCGGCGTGGCCGCGTCGAGGCTCGCGTCGAAGCTGGCGTCCGTGCCGCTCCCGGCGTCGATCGGCGCACGATCGTCGTCGCCGCAGGCGGTGAGCACGAGGAGACAGGCAAGCACGGTGCGCATGGCCGCGGTCTGTCACGAAACGCCGACGGCGCACGGTCGTGACGTGGCGTGGGTCACGGCGCCGACGTGGGCGGTCAGGGCACGGTGATCGTGGCCGCGCGGTTCGCGCAGAGCCGGACGTTCGGGAGCGCGAGCTCGGCGGAGACGAGGTAGAGGCCCGAGGGGAGCGCGGCGTTGCAGGTGCTCTGCCGAGGGTCGACGGAGGCCTCGGCGATCACGGTCGGGGCGTCGCCGAGGGTGAGGTGACGCGGCGAGGTGGTCACGCACGGGCCCGCGTTGCAGGTGCCGTAGTAGTCGTAGGGCTCGGGGAGGCCGCGGAAGGTCGCGGAGCCGTTGGGGCACGCGTCGTCGGGGATCGTGACGTCGAGCGGGCCGACGAGGCTGGTGAGGCTTGCGCGGAGCAAGAAGGTGCCGTTCGGCTGGGCGAGCACCTGGGTGTCGACGCGGACGTCGCAGGGCGGCGCGGGCGTGGCGTCGGACGTGGGCTCGATGGAGGGCTCGGATGAGGGCTCGGTGGGCTCGGACGGCGCGGTGTTCTCCGAGGACGTCGCGCTCTCGGAGGAGGGCGTCGGGCTCGTGAGCACGATGGGTGCGGGGCCGCAGGCGAGGAGCAGGAGCAGGAGCGCGCGCATGGCGGCTTCGACGGTCGCACGTCGGCGAGATTCGATGGGCTCGAGATCCGTCGGACCACGTGAGCGTCTGCGCGATCAGAACGTGCTTCGGGAAGGGCGCGCTTCGTGCGACCGTACGACCTCGCACGTCCTCGGACGTGCGCGTCTGGGAGCGGGGAAGTCGATGGGCGCGGCTTCACGAAGAACGTGGGGCGCGCGGTGCGCGGCGAGCCAAGGAGGCCCGCGCGTGGGGAGTCGGAGGGCGTGCTGGCGTGCGCGGAACTTCCGGGCACGTCGCGCGTCGGGAGGTTCGGCGTTCGCGGGAGGCGGACGCCGACGAGAAGTCGGCGGCTGACCCCGCCGACCAGGGCAAGAAGTCGGCGGCTGACCCCGCCGACCCGGTCGAGAAGCGAAAAGGCCGTGGGCTGGCGACAGCCGCTCGAGGTGGCCGGAATCGAAGATTCGGCGGCGCGGCGCGTCGCCAACGAGGAGCACGCATGCGGAGGGACATCTGGCGACGCTTCGTCGCGGTCGGTGCGTTGAGCCTGTGGGCGATCGCGTGTGGAGGCGACGACCTCGCGACGGAAGTCGAGGCGGTCGCGACGCTGCAGCCGGTGCGCGGGGAAGGCGCGCTCGCGCGGGTGGGAACGGGCGAGCGCACGGAGGTCGCGGGGCTCGCGCGGCTCTCGCTCGACGTCGGATCGCACGCGTTGCTCTCGGGCACCGCGTTCACGATCTCGGCCGACGGTGAGCTCGCGATCGAAGGCGGCCGCGCGTTCGTCGAAGTGCCCGCCGGGGACGCGCTCACGATCGCGCTCGGTGAAGCGCGGCTCTTCGTGCGCGACGCCGCGATCTCGATCGAGGACGGTCCCCTCGGGTCCGCGGGGTCAGCCGCGGACGGACGCGCGCACGTGCTGCGCGGTGAGATCTCGTACCGGAGCGGCGAATCGCGCGGGCGCGTGCGTGCGGGCGAGCACCTCACGATCGCCGATCTGCGGGTCGCGAGCGACGTGCTCTGGGAAGACTGGACGGGCGGCCTCGCGCGCACCGGCCCGGGCGTCGAGGACGAGAGCGCGATCGGCGCGCTGACGGGGCGCATCCCGGACGAGGTCGGTCTCGCGCGTTGGCCGCTCGTGGTGCGGCGCATGGACGTGAACGTGCGCGTGGTGGGCGATCTCGCGATCACCGAGATCGAACAGGAGTACTTCAACCCGGCGAGCGAGGTGGTCGAGGGGCTCTACCGTCTTCGCGTGCCCGAGGGCGCGGTGTTGCAGCGCTTCGCGGTCGATCGCGACGGCCGGCTCGTCGACGGCTACGTGCGCGAGAAGCAGCAAGCGGAGGCCGCGTACGAGGCGCAGGTCTACCGCGGCTCCACCCTCGATCCCGCGCTGCTCGAGTGGATCGCGCCGGGCGAGTACCAAGCGCGCATCTACCCGATCGCGCCGGGCGCGACGCGAAAGATCGCGGTGCGTTGGGCGTCGTGGCTCGAGCGTCCCGCGGCGGATGGCCCCGCGCTCTACCGACTTCCGCTCAGCGGTGGTGACGAGGGCCCGCGGATTCAGGAGCTCGCGTTCCAAGCGGACCTCGCGCAGGCGGAGGTCACGAGCGTGCGCGCGGGGCTCGGCGCGGAGGTCGAAGGTCACGTGGTGCGCATCCGTCGCAGCGACTTCGTGCCGCGCGCGGATCTCTTCATCGAGCTCGTGCGCGCGGAGCAGCCCGCGGCGACGAACGCGTGGCGTGCCTCGCACGTGGCGCCTGCGCGCGATCCGCGGCAGGGCGCGATGCCCGACGAGGACGAGCTCGATTACCTCTACGTGCCGTTGCGACTTCCGGACTCCGTCTTCGGCGAAGTGTCCGCGGGCCTCGATCTCGTGATCGTGGTCGACGTCTCCGCGGGCACCGAGCCGGCGGCGCTCGAGCTCGGGCGCAGCGTGGCGGAGTCGCTCGCGGTGCACCTCGGCGAGAACGATCGTGTTGCGGTGCTCGCGAGCGACGTCGCGCTGCGACCGCTGGCCGGCGAAGGTACGCTCGGTCCCGCGACGCGCGCGCGCATGGACGGGGTGCTCGACGCCCTCGCCCGCGAGCCCGCGGGCGGCGCGACCGATCTCGGCGCGGTGCTCGCGCGCGCGGCGGCGCTCTTGGATCCGTCGCGGCACGGTGCGGTCGTCTACGTGGGCGACGGTGCGCCCACGGTGGGTGAGCTCGGCGCGGACGCGTTGCTCGAGCAGCTCGCGCGGCTGCCTCATCCGGTGCGCGCGTACGGCGTCGCGCTCGGCCAAGAGGGCAACCTCGATCTGCTCGACGCGATCACGCGCGGCGGTGGGCTCGCGCTGCGCGTCGAAGGTCGCGCGGCGGCGGCAGAAGCCGCGCTGAAGATCCTCGCACACGCGCGGCTGCCTTCCGCGCAGCGCGTGACGGTGACGATCGACGGTGTCGAGCAGATCTTCCCGCGCAGCGCGGTCGACGTGGTGCGCGGCGCGGTGCTCTCGGTGGTCGGGCGCGTGGAAGGCGCGACGCCGAGCGAGCTCGTCGTGAAGGCCACCGTGGGCGGGCGCGAGATCGAAGAGCGCGTGGCGCTGCGCGAGCGGCGCGTCAGCGACGAGGGTGATCTTCGGCTGCGTTGGGCGGGCGAGCGCCTGCGTCAGCTCTTGCTCTCGGGCGGACAGCGCGAAGAGATCGCGGATCTCGGCGTGCGCTACGGGCTCATCACGCCGTACACGAGCTTCTACGTGCCCTCCGCGGCGGAGCTCGCTTCGCTCGGGCCGGCCGCGCAGGAGCTCTACCGCGACGTCCACGAGCTGCGCGCGCTGCGGCGCGATCGGGTGAGCGTTCCTGCGCTGGCGCCGAGCTTCGCGATGCTCACGCTGCCGGGCTGTCGCGGAATGGACGCGGAGCCCGCGTCGGCCCCGGAAGAGTCGGTCGCGGTGTCTTCGCAGCTCGCGCCCACGCCCGAGCCGGAGATGGCGGAAGAAGAGAGCGGCTACATGGCGCGCGCTCAGAGCGACGCGCCCGCGCAGAATCGCTACGCGATCGAAGGTGCGGCCGCCGCGGAGCCCGCGGAGCCGACGATGCCGGCGGCGCCGCCCGCAGCTGCCGCACCGACGACCACCGCGGAGGCGATGGCGCGCGAGCAGGCGCGGACGGAAGCGAGCTCGAGCGGCGCGCTCGGATCGCTCGGGCTTCGTGGGCCGGGGAGCGGGGGCGGCGGCAGTGGTGAAGGACGCTTCGGGAATGAGGACGCCGAAGAACGTCCGCGACCGATGCGCTCGCGACGCGCCACGTCGACGTCGACGCCGATGGACGAGAGCGAGCGCGACTCTGCGCCCGACAACTCGGTCGCGACGGGAGCCTCGATCGACGATCTGCTCCAACGTGCGTTGGGAGGCGATGGCGTCATGGCCGGCGTGCTCGGCGGGTCGGGCTCGACGCGCGACGCGGATCGAACGGGCGCCGTCGGCATCGGACGCACCAGCCTCGATCTTCGCGTGCGCATCACGACGGACGCGACCACGCACGTGCGTCGCCGCTGCAGCGATGCGGCGGATCTCCTGCTCGACGGTCGCCGCGAGCTCTGGCGCGAGCGGCTGCAGAACGCGGGCACGCCCTACGAATGGGCGCGGCTCTACCGCGAGGCCAATCAGCAATGCGAGCTGCCGCGCTGGCGCGATCGCCAAGCGTTCCTCGAGCTCGTGCTCGCGCGCGCGGGCAGCATCGAGCGCATGGTCGACGCGTGGCGCGCCTTCGGGAACGACGACTACCTGCGCCGCGCGATCCTGCGGCGCGTGCGCACCCCCGACGATCTGCGCCTGGTGCGCGGGGCGTTCGGAGGTCGCGGGGACGACGCGCTGATCGCGCAGGTGCTCGGGCGCGCGGGCGAAGGCGAAGCGAAGATCCGCGCGCTGCGGCAGCTCGTGCGCCAGATGCCCTTTCGCCTCGAGCTGAAGAAGCAGCTCCTCGAAGAGCTCGAAGCGCAAGGAAAGATCGCAGAAGCGAAGCGCCTCGCGCAGCAGCTCCGGAACGACCCGCTCACCGACGCGGGCATCCGCACCGCGATCGGCGAGATGTACCTGCGGCTCGAGGACGAGACGGAAGCGCGCCGCGTGTTCGGCGAGATCGTCGAGTTCGCGCCGGAGGACGCGTTCGCGCGGCGGCGGCTCGGTGACCTCTACCGCGCGTACGGCTGGCACGAGGACGCGTACCGTCAGTACCTCACGCTCGCCGCGCTCACGCCGGACGATCCGACGGTGTCGCTCCTGCTCGCGCAGGCCGCGGCGGGTGCGGGTCGCATCGACGAGGCGCTGCGGCTCGAGCAAGGCGTGATCGCGGCGAGCGATCCGAGCGGCACCGCGGGCCTCGGGCGCGTGGCGCTGCTCTGGAGCTCGGTGCGTTACGCGGAGCTGAAGCAAGCCGCGCGCGAGGCGAACGACGCGGAGAAGCTCGCGGCGCTCGATCAGCGGCTTCGTCGGAGCGGCGTGCTCCGCGAAGCGAGCGGTCTGCGCGCGACGCTGGTGTGGTCGCATCCGGATGCAGGCGTGGCGCTCTGGGCCTCGCACCCGCGGCTGCCGATGACGCGCCCGCAGGATCTCGCGCCCGAGCTCGGCCTCGAGTCCTTCGACGTGCCGGAGCCGGAGGACGGAACGTATCGGCTCGAGGTGCGGCGGCGGGGCGAGTTCCGCACCGCGGTCGACGCGAAGCTGGTGCTCGTGTGGCGCGAAGGCACGCCGGAGGAGCAGGTGCGCATCGTGACGTTGCGCTTCGAGCCCGGCAAGGATCGCCTGCACGCTTTCACCATCGTCGGTGACGCGCTGACGGAGGTGACGCCGTGAGCGCTCGTTCTTTCGCCGCTTCTTCGTGCGATTCGCAGGGTTCAAACGTGGTTTTCGGGATGCTCCGTTCTTCGTGCTCCTCGCGTCTCCGCTCGTCGGTCGCGCTCGTGTCCCTGCTCGTGCTCGCGATCGGCTGCGACGAGCCGCCTCCGCCCGCGCCCACCGTCGCGGTCGCCGAGCCGGTGCGCGGCGGCTTCACGCTCTCGCGCGAAGGCCACGACGAGTCGGTCGTCGGTCCCACGCGCGTGGAGCAGGAAGCCACCGCGGTGACCGCGGACGACGGGCGCGGCACGTTGCGCCTCGACGCGGGCGGCTGGGTTCTGCTCGCGCCGTCGACACGCGCGGTCGTGGTGCTCGACGAGGTGCGTCTGGAGATCGGGCGCCTCTTCGTCGACGCGCGCGACGCGGAGGTGAAGATCCGCACCGAAGAAGGCGAGCTGCGCGGCGTGAATGCGACCTTCGCGGTCTCGCGCGAGGGAAGCGAGACGCGAGTGTACGCCGCCTCGGGCGAGATCGCGTTCGTCGCCAGCGGTGACCGCACCGATCAATCCGAAGGCAACGTCGCGCAGGGCGAGACGCTCTTGCTCGCGAGTGGCCGCGGCCAGGTGGAGCCGGCGGAGCTCTGGGAGGATTGGACGGGTGGCCTCGCGGAGCCGGCACCCCGGCGCGAAGCGGTGCCCGGCTACGTGGGCATCCTCGCGGGGCGTGGGCTCGACGAGAAGGGCATCGCGCGACGGCCCATGTCGCTGCGCGCGCACGAGGTGAACGCGCGCGTGAAGGACGACTTCGCGAGCACGGAGGTCGTGCAGACCTTCTTCAACGCGGAGAGCCGACAGCTCGAGGGCGAGTACCGCCTGCGCGTGCCCGAAGGCGCGATCGTGCACCACTTCGCGGTCGATCTCGGCGGCGGCTTCGTCGAAGGCAGCATCCAGCCGCAGATCGCGAACGGCTACCAGGTCATGTGGGAGGAGGCGTACGCGCCGACCTCGCGGCTCTCCTGGGACGGGCCCGGTCGTCTGCGCGCGCGTGTCCATCCGGTGGAGCCGGGCTCCACGGTGCGCGTGCGCGTGCGCTACACGGAGTGGCTCGAGCGCCGCGGCGATCGCCGCACGTACGTCTACCCGATGGTGACCGAAGGGCAGACGCCGCCGATGGCGGGCGAGCTGCGCGTGCAGGTCGCGGTCGAAGGCGCGGTCGGCGCGATGCGCGCGGGCATGGGCGCGACGGTCGACGGCGCGAACGTGATCGTACGACGCAGCGATCACCGGCCGTCGGCGGACTTCTACTTGGATCTCATCGACGCCGAAGGTACCGACCGCGGCGCGCGTGCGTTCGTGGCCGACGCACCGCCTCCCGTGCTCGGACAGATCGGTCCCGCGGCGGACGGCAACGAACGCTTCGTGCTCTTCGACCTGCCGACTGAAGATCTCGGTTGGGACGACTCCGACGAAGCGCCGGTGCCACCGCTCGACGTCGCGGTGGTCGTCGATCTGAGCGGCGCGACCGAGAGCGAGGATCTCGAGCTCGCGCGCACGGTGGTCGAGACGCTGCTGCGACAGCTCGCGCCCAGCGATCGCGTCGCGCTGCGCATCGGCGATCTGCACGCGCGGGTTCCCGAGGGGGTCGACGACGGGCTCGCGCCGGTGGACGCGACGCGACGCGACGCGATGTTGGCCGCGCTCGGTCGCGCGCCGATCGGAGGCGCGACGGATCTGGGCGCGATGTTGCGCGAGACCGCGGCGCTGGTGTCGGAGAGCGCGCGCGGCGCGGTGGTCTACGTGGGCGACGCGCTGCCGACCACGGGCGCGCTCGACGCGACCGCGATCCGCGCGCAGCTCGCGACGATCGAGGACGCGCCGCGCCTCTTCGCCTTCACGCTCGGCGAGGGCGGCGGCGCGGACCTGATGCAGCGCGTGCTCGGCGAGGACGTGGTGCTCGCGGTGAAGGAGCGCACCGAGGCCTCGCGCGCGGTGCTCGGCTTCCTCGCGCAGGCGGGGCGCCCGATGCTGCGCGATCTGCGGGTCGATCTCGGCGAAGGCGTGGAGCGTGTGTTCCCGCGCCCGCCCTTCGCCATCGCGGACGGTGGTCGTGTGCGGCTGGTGGGTCGGCTGCGCGACGAGCTCCCCGCGGAAGTTCGCGTGAGCGCGCGACGGGACGGTCGCCTCGTCGAAGGCACGATGCCGATTCGACAGGAGCGCATCGCGGACGGCGTCGACGGTGCGCAAGGCGACGTGCGACGTCGTTGGGCGAGCGCGCGCATGGACGAGCTGGTCGACGCGGACGCGGGCCGCGAGGCGATGGTCGAGCTCGGCTCGCGCTTCGGGATTCTGTCGCCGTGGACGAGCCTCGTGGCCATCGGCGGCAAGGTCGAAGGCTACGCGCTCGTGCAGGGCTTCGACGAAGATCCGATGACACGTTTCGTGCGTTTCACGCCCGCGATCCCGACGGAGGACGAGAGCGGCTGGCGGCGTCGCATGCCGCAGCGCACGCGCGACGAAGGCAGCGTGGAGCGCACCCGGGTCGAGCGCGTCGACGAGAGCGTGAGCCCGGAGGGCGCGGGTGCGATCGGCGACGGGGGCCTCGCGAGCGTGGCCGCGCAGCGCGTGCTCTCGAGCGGTGAGCGAGGGCCACGCGCGTGTTACGAGCAGCGCCTGTTGATCCGTCCGGATCTGCGGGGCGACGTGGCGGTGAGCGTGGAGGTCGACGGCGCGGGCGCGGTGCGCGCGGCCTCGATCGATCGCAGCTCGCTCGGCGAGCCCGACGTGACCTCGTGCATCCTCGCGGAGGTGCAGGGCTTGCGTTTCCCTGCGACGGGCGGGGCGAACGTACGCGTGAGCCACGTCTTCACCTTCGAGACGAGCGAGCGAGGGCTCGGAGTGCGGCGTCAGTGCAGCGACGCGTCGCGGCAGTCGCTCGACGTGCGTCGCAACCTCTGGCGCGAGCGGCTCGCGGCGAGCGGCGGTGTGCGCGGTGCGCTCGACGTGTGGCGCGACGCGGGCTGGCAATGCGAGCTCGACGGCTGGCGCGCGCGGCGAACGCTGCTCGATCTGATGTTGCGCAACGTGGGCGGCGTGCCCGCGCAGGTGCAGCTCTACCGCGCGCTCGCCTCGAACGAAGCGGTCGCGGCGTATCTTCGGCGCGCGATCCTCGCGAACGTGCGCACCCCGCAGGACGTCACCGCGGTGCGCCTCGGCCTCGGGCTCGAAGCGCCGGTCGACTGGACGGTGTTCTCGCGCCTCTGGAAGCGCACGACGGATCCGCAGGCGCGGCTGCGCCTCGTGCGGCAGTGGCTCGAGGTGCTGCCGAACGAGATGGATCTTCGGCTGCGGCTGATGGCGCTCCTCGAAGAGACGGGCCAGCTCCCGGAGGCCAAGCGCGTCGCACGCGCGATCACCGCGGACGGCTTCGCGGACGCGAAGGCGCGCACCTTGGTCGGCGAGCTCTGGCTGCGTCAGGGCGACGAGGCGGAGGCGCGGCGCGTGTTCTCCGAGATCGTGGAGCGCGCGCCGGGCGACCCGTGGGCGCGTCGTCGGCTCGGCGATCTCTACCGCGCGCACGGCTGGTTCGACGACGCGTATCGCGAGTACGGCGTGCTCGCGCGTCTGCGCGGCGACGACGAGGGTGTGTTGCTCTTGATGGCGCACGCCGCGGCGGGCGCGGGTCGCGTCGACGAGGCGCTTCGGCTCGAGCAGCGGCTCGGTGAAGCGCTGGAGCCCGGCAAGGTCGAAGGCGTGGCGGGCGTGGCGCGGCTCTGGTCGACGGTGCGGCTCGCGGAGCTGCGCGAGGTCGAAGGCGTCGATCGCGAGGCGCTCGATCGTCGCGCGCGCCGCACCGGGCTCTACCGTGAGCCGCCCGACGTGTTCGTCGCGCTCACGTGGGCCCATCCGGACGACGCGCCGGAGCTCTGGGTGAAGCTGCCGAGCACGCCGGAGGAGGAGCCCTTCGAGCGCGCGGAGGTGAGCGCGGCCCCGTACGGGCTCGAAGCGCAGCGCGTGCGCGATCGCGACGGCGCGGCGCTGAGCTTCGAGGTGCGGCGCATGGAGCGCGACGCGCTGCGCGACCTGCAAGCGACGCTCACCGTGATCGTCGCGCCGGGCACGGAGGAGGAGCGTGTGCACCGCACGCCGCTGACGCTGACGCGCACCGAGGCGGTCGCGCGCTTCACGCTTGCCGGCGCGGAGCTGTCGCGGAGGTGAAGCCAGGCGTGCGGTGCCTCGCTCAACGCTTCACCCAGCGCGCGCCTTCCTCGCTTCGGCCGACGTGGGTGACGAGCCAGTCGTTGACCTCCGCGCCGCGCGTGAAGACGTCGCGAACGTGCTCGACGGCGGCGGGCTCGTGCATCCATGGCGCGAGCTCGTAGCGAGCGGAGGTCGTGAGGCCCTTGTGACGGAGGAAACGCGCGTTGGGGTGATCCTTCGGGTACCCGCGCGCGACCGTCTTGAGGGCCTCGCCGCCGATCTCGAGGCCCCGCGCCTCTGCGTTCGCCACCACGTTCGCGAGCCTCGCGCCGTGCTTCGGATCGATCGCGGCGTCGAGGAATCGTCGGACCTGATCGGGGAGCATCGCGTGCATGCCCGTCGCGACGAAGAGGTGATCCTTCTCGAGGTGGACGTAGTAGACGAGGCCGCGGCGATCCTCGAAGACGACGCTACCGTGGGTCTTGTAGGGCGGCTTGCCCTTGGCGAACCGGACGTCGTTGTAGATGCGGAAGACCTTCGCGGAGCCGAGCTCGGGCTCGAGGTCGCTCGCGAGCGCCTCGAAGGGGCGCTTGAGGTTCATCTCGTAGCGCGACTTGTTCGCGGTGAACCACTCGCGGTGGTTGTTCGCCTCGAGCTCGCGGAGGAACTCGATCGCGGCCGGCGGGAAGCCTTGGAACTCGGCGGACTTCGCGGTTGCAGGGGGCTTCGACGCGGCGGTCTTCGACGCGGGCTTCGACGCGGTGGGCTTCGACGCGGGCTTCGACACGGTGGTCTTCGACGCGGGCTTCGACGCGGAGGTCTTCGACGCGGGCTTCGACGCGGTGGGCTTCGACGCGGTGGTCTTCGACGCGGTGGTCTTCGACGCGGTGGTCTTCGACGTCGTGGGCTTTTTGGCCTTCGGCGCGCTCTTCGAGCTCTTCGGCACGTGCCCTCGCTTTCGCCCGA
>ERZ761602.2842-NODE-2842-length-26023-cov-16.604013_pt1 | contig 26023 bp, 23 predicted proteins | sample MGYA00512165_ERZ761602 | MGnify/ENA primary metagenome ERZ761602 (study PRJEB28899, sample SAMN02445085) | bioreactor sludge metagenome | biome: EBPR sludge; isolation source: Thorneside wastewater treatment plant | place: Australia: Brisbane, Thorneside...
CTCCCTCTCCCTCTCCCTCTCCCTCTCCCTCCTCCCGCCCTCGCTGGCCCTACGTCGCCGTCGCCGTCGCCCTCGTCGCCACGCTCGCCATCATCTCCGCCGCGACGCGCTCCACCACCTCCGCCAACCTCTCCGAGCCCATCCCCGATCGCCCGGATCCGCTGACCGGCATCGATCCGACGCCGGGCGTCGACGAGGCCGCGCTCCTCGGTGGCATCCCCGACCGCGTCCTCTCGTCCCGCCCCGCGAACGTGACGTCCACGAAGCCCGCGCACGTCAAGCCGTCACGTCCGGCGCCCGGACGTCCACCGCCAGCGCCACCAGCGCCGTCCGCCCCGCCATGACCCCCACTTCCACCACGCCCATCACCGCGATCACGCTCACCGTCGGTTCCTCCGCGCCCGTGCGCGTCGAGTTGACCCGCACGCTCACCTCCGTCGGCTCGGCGCCGTCGGCCAATGTACGGATCGCCGGCGCGCCGCCGCAGTGGTTGCTCGTCCAGCGCACCGGCGACGCGATCGTCGTCGCGGTGCTCGCCACCGGGCAGCGTGTCACGCTGGGCGCCGAGCCGGTGATCGTCGACGGCGCCACGATCGCGCGCTCGACCGCCGCCGCCACCGACGACGGCGGCTTGCAGATCGGCGCGCTCGCGCTCGCGCTCGCGCAGGCCGACGATCCCACGACCGCGCTCGCCGGCTTGCTCGCCCAGGCGGTGGCCGCGACCGGCGCCGACCTCGGCGCCGTCGTCCTGCGCCAGGGCGGCGGCCACACCGTCGCGGTCGCGCGCGACGCCTCCGGCGCGGCGATCGACGACGGCGCGGCGATCCTCTCCGACACCGTGCTCGCCGACGTGCTGCGCGCCGGGCGGGTGATCGCCGTCGACGACGTCGCCGCCGATCCGCGGCTGGCGACGATCCCGTCGGTCGTGAACCTGTCGCTGCGCTCGGTGATCGCGATCCCCATGATCCTCGGCGACGAGGTCGCGGGTGCGCTCTACCTGGGCGCGCGCCGTCCGACGCGGGCGCTCGGCACGCGCCTCGCCGCCGACCTCGCCGTCGCCGCGTCCCTCGCGCTGCCGCTGGTCAGCCAGCTCCGGCGCGCCGGCGAGCGCGCCACGTTCGCGCTCGGCGCGTCGCCGGTCATGCGCGCCCTGCAAGGGCTGGTCGCGCGCATCGCGCCGACCGATCTCGCGGTGCTCGTGACCGGCGAGACCGGCACCGGCAAGGAGCTCGTCGCGCGCGCCGTTCACACGGCGAGCCCGCGCGCCGGTCGTCCGCTGATCGCGGTGAACTGCGGGGCGATCCCGGCCAACCTGTTCGAGTCGGAGCTCTTCGGCCACCGCAAGGGCGCGTTCACCGGCGCCGCGAGTGATCGCGTCGGCCGGCTCGAGGCGGCCGACAGCTCGACCCTCTTCCTCGACGAGGTCGGCGAGCTGCCGCCGGCGATGCAGGCCGCGCTCCTGCGCGCGCTCCAGGAGCGCGAGGTCACGCGCGTCGGCGACGATCGCGCGCGCGCGGTCGACTTCCGGCTCGTGTGCGCGACCAACCGCGATCTCGAGGCCGAGGTCGAGGCCGGCCGCTTCCGCGCCGATCTGCTCTATCGCCTGCGCGAGGTGACGATCGAGCTGCCGCCGCTGCGCGCGCGGGGCGACGACGTCGTCACGCTGGCCGAGGGGTTCCTCGCCGAGGCCGAGCTGGCCTTCGGCACGGCGCGCCACCGGCTGGGCGCGGCGGCCAAGGCGGCGCTCGTCGCGCACGACTGGCCGGGCAACGTGCGCGAGCTGCGCGCGGTGATGCGCCGCGCGGCGGTGCTCGCCGACGGGCTCGAGGTGACCGCGGCGGAGCTCGCGCTGCCGGCGCCGCGGCGGGCGAGGGTGACGCAGCCGCCGACGGCGCAGACAGAGACGGGGACGCAGCCGCAGCCGCAGCCGCAGACGGGCACGCAGACGCAGACGGAGCCGCAGACGGGAACGCAGCCGCAGACGGGAACGCAGGCGCCGACGCAGATCGGTGACGTCGATCGTCCGCTCGCCGTCGCGCGCGACGCGTTCGTTGCCGCGTACTGCGCGGCCGCGCTCGCGCGCCACGGCGGCAACCGCGAGGCGGCGGCCGCCGCGCTCGGCATCAGCACGCGCTCGCTCCAGCGTTACCTCGCCGGCGAGCGCGACTGACTCACGCCGCGAGCAGCTCGTCGCGCAGGCGTGTGAGGATCAGCCCGAGGAGGTTCTGCCCGCGCCACTTCGTCGGATCCTGCGCGCGCGGATCGTTCGCTGCGAGGCCGATGCCCCAGATCCGGTCGTACGGCGACGCCTCGACCAGCGTCGTGCCAGCGGTCGCCAGCAGCGTCGTACGCAGGTCCTCGTCCTGCGTGAACTTGGCCCGGCTGCCCGCCATGACGATCGTCTCGCGCTCGCGCCGCCAGATCTTGTCGTCGAACGGCGTCACCTTGCGCCCCAGCGCCTTGTGCTGCCGCGGATGCGTGGCCTCGAGGATCTTCTCCGCCGTCGCCGCATCCCCGAAGAGCATCGCCTTGCCGTGCATCATGTACTGCTCGGCGCAGCTGAAGACGTGGCCGTGCGCCTCGAAGCGGCACGGGTACCACTGCGAGAACGGCGAGGCCTCGGTGAAGAAGAAGGTGAAGGTCTGCGGCGTGGACATGATAGTGTCCATCATACACGAACGGGCGAGCGTGCGCTACCCCGTTTTCGGGTCGGCCGCGTCGCCAGGGGCGTGAGGGCGCCCAGCTCCGCGACGAGCGTGTCGACGAACGCGCGCACGCGCGCGGACTGATCCCGGCGCCGGACGCAGAGCGCGTAGATGCCGTGCTCGGGGGGGCGGTAGCGGGGGAGGAGCTCGACCAGGCGCCCCGCGGCCAGATCGTCCGCGACCAGGTAGGAGGGCACGAGCGCGATGCCGAGCCCGGCGACGATCGCGTCGCGCAGGAGCAGGCTGTTGCCCGCGACGAAGCACGGCTCGACGCGCTGCTCGATCGGACCATCGGCAGACTCGAACTCGAGGACGTCGGGGCGCGGACCGGCGCCGAAGACGGCGCAGTCGTGGGCGGGGAGCTCGGCCGGCGAGCGCGGCTGCCCGCGGCGGGCGACGTAGGACGGCGCCGCGCACGTGATGCGGTGCATCGTGCCGAGGCGGCGGGCGACCAGCGCCGAGTCGGCCAGCGAGCGCGTGATCCGGACGACGACGTCGATGCCCTCGGCGGTCGGGTTGATGTGCGCGTCGTCGAGCGACAGCTCGATCCGCACGCCGGGGTGGCGCGCACGGAAGCGGGCGACGATCCCGCCGAAGTGGACCAGCCCGAGCGACACGGGTGCGTTCACGCGCAGGCGGCCGCGCAGCGCCACGCGGTCCTCGCGCGCGATGGCGGTCGCCTCCTCGAGATCGTCGAGGATCCGCACGCAGCGCTCGTAGTAGGCGGTCCCCGCGTCGGAGGGGGTCACCCGGCGCGTCGTCCGGTGGAGCAACGAGGTGCCCAGCTCGTCCTCCAGCCAGGCGACGTGCTTGGTCACCGCGGCGGCGGACACACCGAGCTGGCGTGCGGCCGCGGAGAAGCCACGCGCCTCGACGACGCGCCGGAACGAGGTCATCGCCACGAAGCGGTCCATGCCTGGATTATCCCCTTACCAGGAAACAATGCCTTGCCCAGAACGCGGATTCTCGAACTCGGCGGTGCCGCCTACCGTGACCCTCATGAAGCCGACCCGCATCCTCCTCGCCATCTCCCTGGGCCTCGTCGCCTGCGATCCTGCGCGTGCGCGCGCACCCGGCGCCGCATCCGGCGCGGCGTCGCCCGTCGTCGCGCGCACGCCGACACCGGCGCACGCCGGCAAGAGCCCGTGGGGGCCCGATGATCAGATCGGGACCCTCAACCTCATGACCGACGCGACGCGGCTCGCCGCGCTCCGGCGCGTTCGTTCCGGCAAGGTGTACGACCTCTCCGTCGAGTACTTCGTCGGCATGCCGAGCTGGTACGCGCTCGGCGACCCTCGCTACCAGTACCACCTGACCCACACGCCGCGCGGCACCACCGTCGACGATCCGATGCACGTCGGCCGCGCGCTGAACGACAAGGTCAGCTACACGGGCGACTCGGTCACCATGTACACGCACATGGGGACGCACATCGACGCCCTCAATCACTTCGGGTTGCACGGCGAGATCTGGAACGGGTTCTCGGCGGACGAGCACCTCGGCGATCGGGGCTGGACACGCGGCGGCGCCGAAGCCCTGCCGCCGATCGTCGCGCGCGGCGTGCTGATCGACGTCGCCGCGGCCAAGGGCGTCGACGAGCTCCCGCCGTCCTACCGCATCACGCCCGATGACCTCGCGCAGGCGCTCGCCACGCAGGGCACGGCGCTCGAGCCGGGCGACGTCGTCCTCGTGCGCACCGGACGCATGCGCCACTTCGAGGGCGACAACCAGCGCTACATGGACGCGCCCCCGGGCCTGGGGCTCGCCGCCGCGCGCTGGCTGATCGACGAGCAGCGCGCGATGACCCTGGGCGCGGACAACCTCAGCCTCGAGACGTTCCCGGTCGAGACCGACGACAACTGGGTGCCGGTCCACACCTACCTCCTCGCCGAGCGAGGCGTGCCGTTCCTCGAGGTCGTGAACCTCGAGGCGCTGTCGCGCGATCGCGTCTACGAGTTCGCCTTCATCGGCAGCTCGCTCAAGCTGCGCGGCGCGAGCGGCGCGCCGATGCGGCCCATCGCGCTGCCGCTTTGAGGTCCACCATGTCGCCGTCCAGCTCCTGGCCCGCGCTCGGCTACCTGCTCGGCGCCGGCGCGCTGCTCGGGCTCAACACCAACCTCGCCCGGCTCGCGGCGCAGGTCGGGGTGGGCCCCTTCGCGCTCCTCGCGTGGTCGTGCGCCGGCGCCGCCGTGACGCTGCTCGGCGTCGCGTCCCTGCGCCGTCGCGCGCCGTCGCCGACCGCACCGTTCCTCCGCTACAGCGTCGTCGCCGCGCTCCTCGGGGTGGTCGGGCCGAGTCTCCTCTTCTACGCCGCGGTGGCCCACGTGAAGGTCGGGGTCGTCGCGATCGCGCTCGCGTTCCCGCCGCTCCTCACGTATCTCGGCGCGCTCGGGCTCGGGATGGAGCGCTTCGCGCGCGCGCGCGCCGTCGGTGTCCTGCTCGCGCTCGTCGGCGCCGCCACGCTGGCGCTCCTCGAGCTGACCGCGCCGGACGCCGACGTTCCGTGGCTCGTCGCCGTGGCCGTCGGCCCGTTCCTGCTGGCGGCCGGCAACATCTACCGCACGCGCGCGTGGCCGCCGGGCGTCGCCGCCGACGCGCTGGCGCCCGGCATGCTGGCGGCGGCCGCGGCGATGATGCTGGTCGCCGGGCTGACGCCGGCGTTCTCGCTCCACGTCCCGGCCGGCCTCACGCCCGCAGCGATCGTCGCCGCGCACGCCGTCAGCCTCTCGCTCATGTACACCCTCTACTTCCGCCTGCAGCGCCGCGGCGGGCCCGTGCTCCTCAGCTTGCTCGGATCGGTGGCGGCCGTCGTTGGCGTGCCGGCCGCGATCGTCGTGCTCGACGAGGACGCGCCGCGCGGGCTGCCGGTGGCCGCCGGGTTCATCGTCACCGGCGTGGCGCTGGTCGTCGGCGGCGCACGCCGCGCTCAGACGCCGTAGCAGTGGAAGACGCCGGGGAGGTCGATGGGGCAGGGGGCGGCGTTGCAGGTCGAGACGCCGCCCGGATCGCAGTACGCCTGATCGCATTCGGTGGAGCACACGGGCTGGTCGCAGCCGGTGACGATCGGCTTGCACGTCACCTGCGAGCCGGTGCAGGTGCCGTCGAGGAGCTGCACGCACATGGTGCCGGGGCCGCACTCGCCGCAGGGATTGAAGGAATCGGGGAGCGGACCGTCGCCGACGCAGCTGCAGTCGCGGGGCGCGTCGACCGGGGCGTCGACGAGGGCGTCGTCCTCCCCGAGCACGCAGCCGGTCACGGAGAAGGCGAGAACGACAGCGAGGAGGGCGCGCGTCATGGACGCAGCGAGATGCACGCGGTGTGCCCGTGAATTCCCGACGAGAAGGCCGCCGGGTTCCAGCGTTTGCCGGTTCACCGCGACGCGGATGTCGCGATCGCTGCCGGCAGCTCGGCGAGGAGCAGGTCGTTCTCGGCGGGCGTGCCCGGTGTGATGCGCAGGCAGCCGGCGAGCGGCCCCGGCCGGTCGAAGTTGCGGACCATGATGCCTCTGGCCGCGAGCGCCTTCCACAGGCGGGTCGCGTGGCCGTCGCTGGCCTTGCCGACGCGCACGAGCAGGAGGTTGGCCTCGCTCGGGAACACCTTCAGCTCCGGGAACGCGCGCAGCGCGACGGCGAGGCGCTCGCGCTCGGCGAGAAGATCGCGGGCGCGCGCGGCGAGCCACTCCTTGTGGTGGCGGAGCAGCCAGACCGCGGCGCGCTGGTTGAGCGAGCCGAGGTTGTACGGCATGCGCAGCTTCTCGAGCTCCTGGGTGATCTGCGGCGACGCGACGACGAAGCCGACGCGCAGGCCCGCCATGCCGATCTTCGAGAGCGTGCGCATGACGACCAGGTTCGGCAGCTCGGGCAGGCGCGGCAGGAGCGTGCGCCCGCCGTACTGGATGTACGCCTCGTCGGAGACGAACAGCGTCCCGGGGTGGCGCGCGGCGAGCTCGGCGACCTTCTCCGGCGCCCACAGCGTGCCCGTCGGGTTGTTGGGCAAGGCGAAGAACGCCACGTTGGGCTGCCGCCCGACGATCGCGTCGTCGACCAGCTCGAAGTCGAGCTGCATCTCGTCGTCGAGCGTCACCTCGATCGGCTCGAGGTTGTGGCCGAGGGCGGCCAGGCGATACACGACGAACGTCGGATCGGGATAGAGGATGCCGGCGCGGGTCTTGCCCGGCCGCGGCTCGGCGAACGCCGCGCACAGGAGCGCGATGAGCTCGTCGGAGCCGTTGCCGAACACGAGCTGTCCGGGCGCGACGCCCACGTCGGCGGCGATCAGCGCGCGCAGCTCCGCGGGGTCCGCTTCCGGATAGCGGTTGAGCGCGACCTGCGCGAGCTCGCGCCCCAGCGCGTCGGCGGCCTCGGGCGGCAGCGCGTACGGCAGCTCGTTGGCGTCGAGCTTGGCGCGGATGCCGTCGGGGCGAGGCACGTGGTACGCGACCAGCGAGCGGATGCCGCGGGTGACGAGGTCGGCGATGCCGCCGGCGCTCACGACGCACCTCCGCCGCGCTTGCGGATGAGGGCCGAGCGACCGTGCCCGTCGAGCCCTTCGACCGCGGCGAGCGCCGCGATGACGTCGGCGTCGGCGCGCGCCGCCGCCTCGTCGTACTCGACGACCGACGTGCGTCGCTGGAAGTCGTAGACGCCGAGCGGGCTCGCGTAGCGCGCCGCGCCGCCGGTGGGCAGGACGTGGTTGGCGCCCGCGACGTAGTCGCCCGCCGCCTCGGCCGCCCACTTGCCGACGAAGATCGCGCCCGAGGTGCGCAGGCGCGGCACCAGCGGGTGCGGTTCGGCGACGTCGAGCTCGAGGTGCTCGGGTGCGTACCGGTTGGCGACGTCGATCGCCTCGTCGATCGAGCCGACCACGACCGCGGCGCCGTACCGCTCGAGCGACGCACGCGCGATGTCGCGCCGGGGCAGCGTCTCGAGCTGCGCCTCGAGCGCGCGCGAGACCGCCGCCGGCAGGCTCGCGACCGTGGTCACCAGGATCGGTCGGGCCTCGACGTCGTGCTCGGCCTGGGCGATGAGGTCGGCGGCGATCCACGCCGGGTCCGCGGTCTCGTCGGCGATGATCAGCACCTCCGACGGGCCGGCGACGGAGTCGATGTCGACCTGACCGAAGACGCGCCGCTTGGCCGCCGCCACCCACTGGTTGCCGGGCCCGACGATCTTGTCGACGCGGGGCACGGTCTTCGTGCCGTACGCGAGCGCTGCCACCGCCTGCGCGCCGCCGATCTCGAACACGCGATCGACGCCGGCGATCTGCGCCGCCGCCAGCGTCTCCGCCGACGCGCCCGGCGTCACCATGATCACCTCGGCGACGCCGGCGACCTTCGCCGGGATCGCGGTCATGAGCACGCTCGACGGATAGCGCGCCGTGCCGCCCGGCACGTACAACCCGACGCGCTCGAGCGGCTGCACGCGCAGCGCGAGCCGGATGCCGTCGCGCGCGACCTCGAGGTCGGCCTCGCGCTGGTGCTCGTGGAACCAGCGCACGCGCTCGGCCGCGATCTCGATCGCGCGGCGCACCTCGTCCGTCACCTGCGCGCGCGCGCGCCACGACGCCGCGTCGATCTCGTACGTGTCGCCGTCCTCGCGCGCGGTGGGGGAGCGACGATCGAAGCGCTCGGTGTACTCGCGCACGGCGGCATCACCACGCGTGCGCACGTCCTCGACGATCGCATGCACCGCGCGCTCCACCTCGGCCGAGAAGGTGGTGGAGCGATCGAACAACGCGGCGAAGCCGGCGTCGCCCGGAGACAGCACGCGGAGCAGCATCGTCCGAGGATGGCCGAGGTCGCCCGCGCAGGCCAGCGCCGATGGCCGTTCACCGGAGGGGTGGTGTTGTTCGGCCTGTCGGGCCGCGGGTAAGATCGTCGATCGTGTGGCGCGCCTTCGTCCTGGTGGTGCTCACCGGCTGTGCCTTCCAGCCGAGCGGCGGCGGCGATCCAGACGGCGGCGCCGTCGGCGGCGATGGGCCGGCGTCCGATCCCGACGGCGCCACGGCCTGCACCGGCGCCGCGACGTGGCTGGACACCTGCGCGCTGCCGCCGCCGACCGCAGGGCTCAGCCTCGGCGCGAGCGGCACGTACACCTACGACACCGATGAGGGCGAGCTCCGCAACCCAGGCGATCAGCGCGTCGAGCACACCTCCGTCGTGGTCACCACCGCCACCGGCGACGTGCGCGTGATCGTCGCCGCCGACCTGACGCTCGCGGCGCAGAGCACGCTGCGCGCCACGGGCCTCCTGCCGCTGGTGATCGTCACCACCGGCGATCTGACGATCGCCGGCACGCTCGACGTCGGTCGCGGCGGCGCCGGTGCGCGCCGGGCCGGCGCTTGTGGCACGTCGGCAGGTGGCACGGGGGCCGACAACAGCGGCGGCGCGGGCGGTGGCGGCGGCGGCGGGTTCGGCGGCGCGGGCGCCACGGGCAGCAGCGGCAACAGCGACGGAACGCCGGCCGACCCCGGCAAGGGCGGCGAGGCGGCGGCGCTCCCCGACGGACCGCTCGGCGGATGTCCGGGCGGCGCCGGTGGCACCGGCGAGGATCCTCCCGGTTCGGGCGGCGTGGGCGGCGGCGCGCTCTACCTGGTCTCCTCGACGGTCGTCCGGGTCACCGGCACGATCGACGCGGGCGGCACCGGCGGCGCCGGGGGCACCGAGGACGGCGGCGGCAACGCCGACGCGGGCGGCGGCGGCGGCGGCTCGGGCGGCATGATCGCGATCGACACGCCCGCGCTCATGGCGCCCGGCATCGTCGTCGCCAACGGCGGCGGCGGCGGCGAGGGCTCCGGCAACGGCACGGCCGGCAACGCCGGTCAGCCGGGCCAGCGCGCGATCGTCGCCGCCCTCGGCGGGACCGGCGGCAGCGTCAGCGGCAGCGACGGCTCCGCCGGCGGCGCGCTCGCGTCGCCCGACGGCGCCATGGCCAGCGCCGCGCAACCGGGTGGCGGCGGCGGTGGCGGCGGTGGCGCGGGCATCATCATCTTCCGCGCCTCATCGATCAGCGTCGGCGCGACGATCTCGCCGGCGCCGAGGCCGTGAGGCTGGCGCCTCACGGCCGGCCCGAGGCCTTTCCCTCACTTCTTCTTCTCCGGCGTCTTCACCTTGTCCGGATCGTACTGCTCGAAGTCCGGCGTCGGCGCATCCGGATCGTAGGGACCTTCGTCCGTCTCCGGCTTCGGCTCGTCGGTGCCCGCCGGCAGCGGGCCCTCGAGCACGCCGGCCGGGAACGTCGACGGATACCGCTCGCCGTACCAGTCGACGAGCTGGCCGGGCACGCCCGAGCGGCCACGGCCGCCGACCTTCACGACGTGGCCCTTCGACGCCCACATCGCCCAGGTCTCGCCGTTGCCCGAGATCACGACGAGGCGGACGCCCTCGATCTTGTCCTCCTCGAGCTGGTAGCCCGCCTCCTGGGCGAGCCGGCGCAGGAACTTCACGGTCGCGCGCAGGACGCCATCGTCCTTCTCGTAGCGCGTGACGAACACGTTCACGACGTCGTCGTCACCGAGCCGCCCCGCGCGCTCGGCCGCCGCGCGCACGTAGGTGCCGGCGAACGCCTTCGCCCGGTTCTCGCTCACCCACACCTCGATATCGAGGACCTCCTGGAAGCGGCGGAACTCCCAGTCCGCGATCGCCGCCTCGGCCACACCGCGCGCGGGCGGCGGCGGTCGACCGCCGCACGCTCCGGACGCGGCGAGCGCCAATCCGAGGGCGAGGACCGAAACGAAGCGGCGGATCGCCTGCACCTTGCGGCATCTTACCACCGGCGAAACCGTCCTTGACCCATCGCCTGCGGTCGATATAGTCCCGGCCCAAATCCATGGCCAGCCACCTCTTCTCGTCCGAGTCCGTCACCGAAGGTCACCCCGACAAGGTCTGCGATCAGATCTCCGACGCCGTCCTCGACGCGTGTTTGAAGGATGACCCGGGCAGCCGCGTCGCCTGCGAGACCTTCACCAAGACGGGCTTCGTGCTGGTCGGCGGTGAGATCACCACGTCGACGTACGTCGACATCCCGAGCCTCGTGCGCGAGGTCGTGCGCGACATCGGCTACACCAGCTCCGACATGGGCTTCGACGCCGACTCGTGCGGCGTGATGATCGCGGTCGAGCAGCAGTCGCCCGACATCGCCCAGGGCGTGGACCGCGGCACCGACCCGGCCAAGCAGGGCGCCGGTGACCAGGGCCTCATGTTCGGCTACGCGTGCGACGAGACCAAGGAGCTCATGCCGCTCCCCATCCAGCTCTCGCACCAGCTCGCGTTCCGCCTCGCGCAGGTCCGCAAGAAGAAGACGAACGGCGTCGACTTCCTCCGCCCCGACGGCAAGACCCAGGTCTCGGTCCGCTACGAGGACGACCAGCCGGTCGGCGTCGAGGCGATCGTCGTGTCGTCGCAGCACGCCGACAAGCTGAACGGCAAGACGGTCACCAACAAGCAGATCGAGGAGGCGATCCGCGAGCTGGTGATCAAGCCGATCGTCCCCGCCAAGCTCATCACCAAGAGCACCAGGTTCCACATCAACCCGACCGGCCGCTTCGTCATCGGCGGCCCCAAGGGCGACTCCGGCCTCACCGGCCGCAAGATCATCGTCGACACCTACGGCGGCATGGCGCGCCACGGCGGCGGCGCGTTCTCGGGCAAGGACCCGTCCAAGGTCGACCGCTCGGCCGCGTACTTCGCGCGCTACATCGCCAAGCACGTCGTCGCCGCCAAGCTCGCGCGCCGCTGCGAGGTGCAGTTCGCGTACGCGATCGGCGTCGCGCAGCCGGTGTCGATGCTGGTGCACACGTTCGGCACCGGCGTGGTCTCCGACGAGAAGCTCTCGGCCGCGGTGTCGAAGGTGTTCGACGCGCGCCCGGGCCTCCTCACCCAGGAGCTCGATCTCCGCAAGCCCATCTATCGCAAGACGGCGGCGTACGGTCACTTCGGCCGCGAGGAGCCGGAGTTCCTCTGGGAGAAGACGCCCAAGCTCGAGGCGCTCAAGGAAGCGGCCCACGCCGGCAACGGCGTCTCGGCCAAGGCCCGGCCGGCGGCCAAGGTCGCCGCGGCGCGCGCCTGAGCCCGGCCAGAACTGAGATAGTTCTCACAGAGTTTCGCGCCTGCTGCCTACCCCGGGTCTCATCCCGGGGTTTCGCATTTTCGGGTGTCAGCGAGGCGGCTGTCGCCGGGGTGCGACGGCCATGCGACGCTACGGCCGATGCGTCTCCTCGCTAGCTTCCTGGTCGCCGCGCTGCCGTCGGTCCTCTTCGCGACGGACGCCGCCGCGGTGCGCGCGCCCGACGGGCTCGTCGAGCGCGCCGTCGAGCCCGCGGTTGGCCGCGGTCGCGTGCACGCGCCGGTCAACTGGACGGTGCCGCGGCGCATGGAGAGCGCATGGTCGAAGTTCCGCGCCCAGCACGGCCAGTGGCAGGCGATCTGGGATCACGACCGCGGCGGCCCGTCGCGCATCTTCGGCGAGGGCATCGCGGCGCCGGGGGCGAACGGCGAGCCGGCGAAGGCGGAGAGCGCCGCGCGCGCCATCCTCGCCGAGCAGCTCGTGCTGCTCGCGCCGGGTACGTCGCTCGCCGACTGGTCGCTGATCACGAACACGACCCACGGCCGCGCGCACGACCTGCGCACGGTCGCGTTCTCCCAGCGTCACGCCGGCGTACCCGTGCTCGGCGGCCAGCTGAGCTTCCTGTTCAAGCAGGACCGGCTCATCCTGATGAGCTCGGCGGCGCTCCCCGACGTGAAGGTCGGGTCGCCTCGCCGCCTCGCCGCCGATGTCGCCACGGCGGCGCAGACCTGGATCGAGGACCTCTACGGCGCGCGCCCGACGGTGCTCGCCACCGGCGACGTCGTCATCCTGCCGCTCGTGCGCGAGCGCGACGACGGTCAGCCGGTCATCGAGTACCGCGCGGTGCGCACGGTCGTCGTCGATCTCGACCTGCCCCGCGCCCGCTGGGAGGTCCACGTCGACGCCGAGAGCGGCGTGCCGGTCGCGCGCCGGCAGACGCTGATGTTCGGCGCGGGCACGCTGCGCTTCGACGCGCCGGTGCGCTACCCGGCGGGCGGCCGCACGACCTACCCGGCGATGCGCGCCTCGATCGTCGTCGACGCGGTGAACGGCGCCACCGACGACCGCGGCAGCTTCATGTTCGCCGGCGCCGGCCCGACCTCGGTGAACGCGACGGTGAGCGGGGCGCTCGTGCGGGTCACCAACAACGGCCAGGCCGGGGTCGCGACGACGCTGTCGGTCGGCGACGGCGAGGCCGGTGTCTGGAACGCCGCGGGCGTGGTCAACGACGACGCGCAGCTCTCGGGCTTCGTCCACGCCAGCCTGATCAAGGCCTACGCCAGGGCCGAGCTCGCGCCCGGCATGGCCTGGCTCGACGAGCAGCTCCTGGTCGTCGCCAACGAGACCGGCTCGTGCAACGCGTACTCGACCGGCGACGACATCCACTTCTTCCGCGCGTCGTCACAGTGCGAGAACACCGCCCGCCTCGCCGACGTCGTCTATCACGAGTTCGGCCACTCGCTGCACGCGCACGCGATCATCTCCGGCGCCGGCGCGTTCGATCCACACGTGTCCGAGGGCGTCTCCGATTACCTCGCGGCGACCTTCACCGACGACCCCGGCATGGGGCGCGGCTTCTTCCAGGGCAACGCCACGCCGCTGCGCCACATCGATCCGTCGACGATGGAGTACCGCTACCCCGACCACATGGACGAGGACCCGCACGTGAGCGGGCTCATCATCGCCGGCGCGCTGTGGGACCTGCGCAAGGAGCTGGTGGCGCAGCTCGGCGCCGACGCGGGCCGGCGGCTCGCCGACGACTACTTCATGGCGGTGCTCGCGCGCGGCTCGGAGATCCCGAGCTCGTACCCCGAGATCCTCGCGTTCGACGACGACGACGGCAACCTCGCCAACGGCACGCCCAACAAGTGCACCATCGATCGTGCGTTCACGCCGCACGGCCTCATCGATCCGCTGCTCGCGATCGGGCTCGGCGTGCCGGCGCGCGACGGCCTGACGATCACGCAGCAGGTGACGGAGCCGCCCGGCGGCTGCCCCGCCGCCGACGTCGCGAGCGTCACCGTGTACTGGCGTCGCCAGGGCGAGGCCGCGTTCGAGTCGGTGACGGCGACCGCGAGCGCCGGCACGTTCACGGCGGCGATCCCGGCGCAGCCCGACGGCACCACGATCCAGTACCGCGTCGTGTCGCGGCTCACCGATGGCACCGAGTTCAAGTATCCGCACAACCCGGCGGATCCGAACTACGAGCTCTACGTCGGACCGCTCGTCCCCGTGTACTGCACCGACTTCGAGACCGATCCGTTCGCCGACGGCTGGACGCACACGGCGAGCGGCGGCACGTCGGAGTGGGTGTGGGGCGCGCCCGAGGGTCAGTCCGGCAACGGCGATCCGACCAGCGCGGCGAGCGGCACGAACGTCGTCGGCACCGACCTCGGCATCGGCGGGCGCGACGGCCTGTACGAGCCCGACGTCACGCAGACGCTGGCGTCGCCGGTGATCGACGTGACCGGGCGCTTCGGCGTGCGGCTCCAGTACCGGCGCTGGCTGAACGTCGAGGACGGCTTCTACGACGACGCGACGATCCTCGCCGACGACGTGCAGGTCTGGGGCAACTTCGCCGGGCAGGACGAGAGCGCGTCGACGCACCACCGCGATCGCGAGTGGCGGTTCCACGACGTCGATCTCGAGGCCGCGGCCGCCGACGGCAGCGTGCAGGTGAAGTTCCGGCTCGAGACCGACCCGGGGCTCGAGCTCGGCGGCTGGACGATCGACGACTTCTGCATCATGGCGCGCGGCGCGCCGGGCGGGACCTGCGGCGACGGCGCGATCGGCGAGGGCGAGACCTGCGACGACGGCAACCTCGTCGACGGCGACGGCTGCTCGGCGACGTGCGGCGACGAGGGCGACGGCGGCTGCTGCTCGACGGGCGGCGGCTCGCCCGCGGCGCCCATCGGCGTGGCGCTGCTCACGGCGCTGGCGCTCCTCCGCCCGCTCCGCCGGCGGCGGTCGCGCGTCAGTGCATGACCGTGCAGCGCCGCTCGACGCAGGCCACGGAGCCGGCGGGTGGGCACTGGCCGCCCGTCGGATCGTCGCACGTGCCACCCCAGCGCCGGTACAGCTCCTCGTAGGGGGCGGCGTGGCGCGTCGCGACCGCCGCCGAGAAGCAGTTGCTCCCGAACAGCCGACAGTCCGCGTCGCGCTCGCACGCCTGGCTCGCCACGGGGATGCGCCAGGCCAGCTCGAGCTGGCCGCATCCGTACTGCTGGGTCAGGAACTGCCTGGCCTCGTCGGTGAGCGCGGACCCCGAGCGATCGGCGACCGTGACCGCCGCGATGCGCTCGTGCCCCGCGTCGTCGCGGGTGGTCGCGATCCAGCGCGGGCTGCCCACCGGCAGCTTCCCCATGGGGTTCGGCGCGTGCCATCCGATCACCTGGTCGACCGGCGTGCACAGCCGCGCCGGCCCGCGCGCGCCGGGCGGCTCGACGCCGACGAGCTCGCTCGCGCAGTACTGGCCGTACGTCTCGAGCTCGTAGTCGAGCCGTCCGCGGTAGATCGCGTGGAGCCGCGGGCGCAGGTCGTCGAAGGTGTCGACGATGTCGGAAGCGCCTGGCGTGGCAGCGCCGTGCGGCGCGGCGCCCTGCGGCGCGGCGCCGTGCGGCGCGGCGCCCTGCGGCGTGGTCGTGCTCGGTGGCGTGCTCCCCGCCGGAGGTGACCCGCCGCACGCAGCCGTGATGAGCGCACCGATCGCCAGGAGCTTCCACCGCATCTCGCGATGATAGCCGTGCGGGTTCGGCGCACGGGCCTGTGGCGCGGGTGATACGCTGTAAGCGGGGCCGCGGCGGCCCGTTCTCTCGACGATGTCCCGATCGGCTCCCTCGCTCCTCGCGTGCGCCGCCTGCGACGGTCTCTCTCCGTCCCGGCCAGCCGGGCGCCACGTGTGCGTGCACTGCGACGCGCCGCTCACCGCGCCTCGCTTCGGCGCGCTCCGCGCGATCGGCCGAACGCTCGCCGCGGGCGGCGCCCTGGTCACGCTGATGGCGTGTTACGGCATGGTCGCGCGCCCGATGGGCCCGTACGACGCGGACTGCGTGAGCGACAACGATCGCGACACGGTGTGCGCCCCGCGCGACTGCGACGACACCCGCGCCGACGTCTTCCCCGGCGCCGCCGATCCGGATCTCGACGGCATCGATCAGAACTGCGACGGCGTCGACGGCTGGCGCGATCCGGCGGAGGTCGCCGTCGATCCGCCCGCTCCCCAGATGATCGAACCGCCGTCCGAGCCCGCGACCGATCCGCCACCGCCGGCGTCGCCATGAGCCGGAAGCCCGCGACCGGCCATCGCCGCCGCCTCGACGTCGTCGCGACGGCCCACGCGCCGGTCTACGTGGTCTGGGAGCTCACCCTCGCCTGCGATCACGCGTGCACCCACTGCGGCTCGCGCGCCGGCGTCGCCCGCGAGCACGAGCTCACCACCGACGAAGCGCTCGGCGTCGCCGCGCAGCTCGCCGACGCGGGCGCGCGCGAGGTCATCCTCATCGGCGGCGAGGCCTACCTGCACGACGGCTTCCTCGACGTCGTGCGCGCGCTCGCGCGGCGCGGCGTCACCGTCGGCCTCACCACCGGCGGGCGCGGCGTCACCGCGGAGCTGGCGCGCGACATGGCCGCCGCCGGCTTGCGGCAGGCCTCGGTCTCCGTCGACGGCCTCGAGGCCACGCACGATCGCATGCGCCACCTGCGCGGCAGCTTCGCCGGCACGATGGCGGCGCTCGCCAACCTCCGCGCCGCCGGCGTCGCGATCACCGCCAACACCAACCTCAACCGCTCGAACCACCGCGATCTCGAGCCGCTCTACGACGTCCTGCGCGCGCAGGGCATCGTCGCCTGGCAGCTCCAGCTCACCGCGCCGCTCGGCCGCGCCGCCGATCGCGTCCAGATGATCCTGCAGCCGTGGGACCTGCTCGACGTCGTCCCGCGCGTCGCCGCGCTCAAGCAGCGCGCGCGCGGCGACGGCATCACGATCATGCCCGGCAACAACCTCGGCTACTTCGGCCCCGAGGAGACGGTCCTGCGCTCGCTGCGCCCCGGCGACGCCGATCACTGGCGCGGGTGTCAGGCCGGCAAGTTCGTGATGGGCATCGAGAGCGACGGCGCGGTGAAGGGGTGCCCCTCGCTCCAGACCCGCCACTACGTCGGCGGCAACCTGCGCGACGCGTCGCTCGCCGCGATCTGGAAGGACTCGCCCGAGCTCGGCTTCAACCGCGCCCGCACTGTCGACGATCTGTGGGGCTTCTGCCGCACCTGCGACTTCGCCGCCGAGTGTCTCGGCGGCTGCACCTTCACGGCCCACTCGATCCTCGGCCGTCCCGGCAACAACCCGTACTGCCACTACCGCGCGCGCGTGCACGCGAAGCGCGGGGAGCGCGAGCGCCTCGTGCCCGGCGCCGCCGCCCCTGGCCTGCCGTTCGACAACGGCGTCTTCGACATCGTCGTCGAGCCGCTCGACGCCGCCGACCCCGACGCCGCGCTCACCGGAGACGGCGACCTCGTGCAGATCACCCGCCGGCCCGCGCGCCGCTCAGTTGAGCAGTAGCTCGTCGAGCGCTTCCGCGCTGTGCCCGCGCTCCGCCGCGATGCCCCAGTACGTGCCGGGGCCGCGGGGATCCCCGTCGATCGTGAGCTTGAGATCGAACGGGTCGGGCCCGTCGACGCGCTCGATGCGGTAGCGCACGCGCTTCTTCAGGCCGTCGTGCGGGAAGTGGTACTCGATGACCGTCCCGTCGGTCGTGAACTGGAACAGCTCGAACGTGCCCTTGAACACGGTGCGGTCCTGGTAGACGCCGCCGCCCATCGACGGGACGAAGCGGTAGACGCGCAGGTGGTCGTCCTTGTCCTGGGGCCAGCTGTCGAGCCAGTTGCGGTCGATGAGCAGCTGGGCGGCGTCGTTGGCCGGCACCCCGCGGCGCGCGGTCGACGAGCGGCTGTCGCAAGCGCCCAGGGCCAGGACGATCGCCAGGATCACGGGGACGATGACGGTGCGCATGGCCGAAGCGTAGCACCCGTCCAGGTGCAAGCTGCGTGGGTCAGCGGCCCGTGAAGATGCGCTGCGCGCTCGCGCTCGTCCGCTGGATCGAGCGGTGACGCGCCTCGGCGGAGCCGCCGATCGCACACACGACGACGTCGCCGCCCGGGGTCGCGACCTTCTTCATCGACACGTCCCACGAGGCGCCCGCGCCGAGCACCGTGCACTCGACCTCCCGGATGCGGGGCGCGACCGAGATCATCTTGCCGGCGACGTCGCGGCACGCGCCCAGCTCGCCGGCCATCGCGAGCGGGACACCGTCGTCGTCGGCCATCGCCATCGCGACGACCTCGCCGGCGTCGCAGCACGCGCTCAGCTGGTAGTGGAGCGCCAGGGTCGGCTCGGTGGTACGGCGACGGCGACGGTTGCCGGCATGGAGTAGGGGCATGTCGTCATGGTCGAGGCGCCCCTGCCCGTGGGCAAGAAAACGTCTATTGTGCGCCCGCCATGCGCACCCGCCTCCCGGCTGTCCTTCCGTCCGTGCTCCTCGCCGCCGCGGTCGCCTGCGGCGGCGGCAGCGTCCGCGCGCCCGAGTGCCCGACGCCGACCGCGGTCATCCCGGCCGGCGCCGACGTCGCCCCCGTCGTCGCGCCGCCCCCCGCGCCACCGCCGATCGACATCGAGACCATCCGCACGCTCTCGGCGACCCGCAGCTACAACCTCGGCGCGCCGCGCGTCGTCGGCCTCCTGCCCGACGGCGACGTGCTCTTCCTGCGCACCGGCCCGCGCAGCTTCACCGCCGAGCTGTTCGAGCTCGACGCGGCCACGGGCAAGGTGGAGAAGCTGGCGAGCGCCGCGGACCTCGTCGCGGGTGACGTGAAGCTCTCGGCCGCCGAGAAGGCGCTGCGCGAGCGCAAGCGCACCGCGCTCGTCGGCATCGTCCACGTCGGCGCGTCCGACGACGGCAGCCGTCTCCTCATCCCGCTCGGCACGGACGTGTTCGTGTTCGACCGCGCGACGCGCAAGAGCCAGTCGGTCGCGCTGGGCGCCGGCTACCCCGACACGCCCACGCTCTCGCCCGACGGCACCAGGGTCGCGTTCGTGCGCGACCAGGACCTCTGGGTCGCCGACGTCGCCGGCAAGAAGCCGCGGAAGCTCACCGCGCACGAGGGCCCGGCGATCACGTACGGCGCCGCCGAGTTCGTCGCCCAGGAGGAGCTCGATCGCACCGCTGGCTACTGGTGGTCGCCCGACAGCCAGCACCTCATCTACCAGCGGACCGACGAGACCGCGGTCGAGACGCTCTACGTGTCGAACCCGGCCCGCCCGAGCGAGGCGCCGACGCCGTTCCGCTACCCGCGCGCCGGCACGCCCAACGCCGACGTGAAGCTGGCGATCGGCTCGGTCAAGGGCGGCAAGCCGGTGTGGATCGAGTGGGACCGCGCCGCCCTGCCGTACGTGCGCCACGTCCAGTGGCCCAGGCACGGGGCGCCGACGATCGTCGTCATGAACCGCGCGCAGACCGAGGCGCGGGTCCTCGCCGTCGACGCGAAGACGGGCAAGACCCGCACCCTCCTCACCGAGACCGATCCGGCCTGGGTCAACGTGCCCGACGGCCCGCACTACCTGGCCGACGGGCGCTTCCTGTGGCCGACCGAGAAGAGCGGCGCGTGGCAGCTCGGGATCCACGCCGCCGACGGCACGGTCGTCGACACGATCAGCTGGCCCGGCTTCTCCGGCAGCTTCGCCGTCGACGACGAGACCGGCGATCTCTGGCTCTTCGGCTCGCCCGACGCGATGAACGTCCACATCGGCCACCTCGCGCCAGGGGCGAAGACCGTCGAGACGATCAGCACGACCCCCGGACAGCACAGCATCGCCGTCGCGAAGAAGGGCGGCACGCGGCTGCACGTCGATCACAACGTCGACGGCACGCGTACGCAGGTCGCGTATCGCCGCGACGGCTCGAAGATCGGCGAGCTGCCCTCGGTCGCCGAGGCGATCCCGGCGTTGCCCAATGTCACCCTCGAGACCGTCACGCTCGACGGACGCACCCACAACGTCGCGATCATCCGCCCGCGCGACTTCGATCCGGCGCGCCGCTACCCGGTCATCCTGCAGGTCTACGCCGGCCCGGGCGTCACCATCGTCTCGAGCAACCCGCGCAGCTACTTCAAGGACCAGCTCTTCGCCGACACCGGCTTCATCGTCGTGCGCTCCGACAACCGCGGCACCCCCGGCCGCGGCCGCGACTGGGAGCGCGCGATCACGCGCGACCTGATCACCATCCCGCTCGCCGATCAATCGGCCGCGCTCCAGGCCGTCGCCGCGCGCCACCCCGAGCTCGATCTCGACCGCGTCGGCGTCGTGGGCTGGTCGTTCGGCGGCTACTTCGCCGCCATGGCCGTCCTCCTCCGTCCCGATCTCTACAAGGCGGGGATCGCGGGCGCGCCGGTGACCGACTGGCGCTTCTACGACACGGCGTACACCGAGCGCTACATGGGGCTGCCGCAGGAGAACGCGGCGGCGTACGACGCGACCAGCGCCGTCGAGAACGCGGCCAGGCTGACGCGGCCGCTGATGCTCGTGCACGGCCTCACCGACGACAACGTCTACGTGGTCAACACGCTGGCCCTCGCGGAGGCGCTGCTCCGCGCCGGCAAGGCGGTCGACCTCATCACGCTGGGCTCGACGCACATGGTGGTCGACCCGGCCGCCGAGGCCGCGCTGCTCACGCGCGAGATCGAGTTCTTCCGCCAGCACCTCGGGCTACCGACGCCGGTCGGCGGCCCCACCGACTGAGCGGCCCGATGCTGCTGTGGCGCGACGCCCGCTTCGTCGTCGTCGACAAGCCGGCGGGCGTCGCCGTCCATCGGGGCTGGGCCGCCGGCGGCGACGACGACGAGCCCCTCCTCCAGCGCGTGCGCGATCTCGTCGGCGCCCACGTCTGGCTGGTGAACCGGCTCGATCGCGGCGCGTCGGGCGCCGTGCTCTTCGCGCTCGACGTCGAGGCCGCCGCCGCGGCGTCTGCGCAGTTCGCCGGCGGCGCCGTCGACAAGCGCTACCTCGCGATCACGCGCGGCCATCCACCCGCGCACGCGGTCATCGACCACCCGGTCCTCAAGGGCGAGCGCTCCGGCGAACGGGTCCCCGCCGTCACCGAGGTCTGGCGCCGCGAGACGTTCGGCCGCTACGCGCTGGTCGAGGCCCATCCGAAGACCGGCCGCCTGCACCAGATCCGCCGCCACCTCAAGCACATCGCGTGTCCGCTCGTCGGCGACGTCCGCTACGGCAAGGGCGAGCACAACCGCATCTTCCGCGAGCAGCACGGCCTCCACCGCCTCGCCCTCCACTGCGTGCACCTCGGGTTCACCCACCCGTTCGGCGCGGCATCGGTCGCCGTCGATGCGCCGCTCGCCGCCGATCTCGTCGGTGCGGTCGCGAGCTGTCGGGCGGCATACGCCTCGCCGGCGGACTGATTGGTACATCGTTCGTCGGACGCGAACCGTCGTTGACGACGGCGTGGGTTCGGAGCGATCTGTCTGACCACCTCCCCGTGCGTCTCGTCGTCGTGCTCCTGGTGATGGTCGGCTGCGCGAGCTCCAGCACGGGGAGCGGTGACGACGCGCGGCGCACCGACGCGGCCTCGGCCGGCGCCGGCGCCGTCGACGCGCCGCCGCCCGTCGACGCCGCCCCCGACGCCGCGCCGGTCCGTTCCGGGCGCGAGGTCGTCTCGGCCGGCGGGCGCCTGCGCAGGGGCACGATCACGATGGACGTCGAGCTCGGCCATCCCGTCGAGCAGAGCAAGGCCACGGCCGGCAGCGTCGAGCTGCGCGGGGCCGCGGTGGTGAACCCATGAAGACGCTCTTCCTCGCCTGCTTCCTGATGCTCGTCGCCGGTGTCGCCCACGCGCAGGTGCCGCAGACCGTCACGTTCTCGGCACGCCTCGCCGACGACGGCGTGGCGCTGACCGGCTCGCACCAGCTCCGCTTCCGGCTCTACACCGCCGCGACCGACGGCGACCTGCGCTGGGAGGAGAACCACGGCGCGGTGTGGGTCGACGATGGGCTCGTGCACGTCGGCCTCGGCGCGATCACCCCGCTCACGATCACCGTGCTCGACGGCGCGCCGCTCTGGATCGAGGTCGAGCTCGACGGCGCGGCGATGTCGCCGCGCCTGCCGCTGCGCAGCGTGCCGTACGCCGTGCGCGCCGGCAACGCTGCCCAGCTCGGCGGGCTCCAGTCGCAGGAGTACGCGCGCGCCGCCCACGAGCACGACGCGGCCTACGTGAACGCGAGCGGCGACACGATGACCGGGCTCCTCGCCGCCGAGGCTGGCGCACGCCTCGGGCAGATCGCGATCGGCGCCCCGGCGCACGGCGCGCTGTCGTGGCCGTACGAGACGATCCAGCTCCACCCGGCTCACAACCTGCGCGTCTTCTTCGGCGGCCAGCAGCGCATGCTGCTCGGCAACGACGGTCGTCTCCAGATGGCGCAGACCAACGGCGACTGCCCGAGCAGCTGGTTCTGCAACGGCCACTTCTGGGATCTCACCGTCGCCAGCATCCTCTACAGCGGGCTCTCGCAGCGCTCGGATCGCCGCCTCAAGCAGGATATCCGCCCCGCCGAGGGCGGGCTGCCCAAGGTGCGCGCGCTCGCGCCTGTCACCTTCGCGTGGAAGAACCGCGGGACGCCCGGCGAGCGCCAGTACGGCTTCATCGCCCAGGACGTGCAGCGCGTCCTGCCCGAGCTCGTCGACGCCACCGCCGACGGCACGCTCGCGGTCGAGACCACCGCGATGATCCCGATCCTCACCCAGGCGGTGAAGGAGCTCGACGCGCAGAACGCCGAGCTCCGCGCCGAGCTCGCCGAGCTGCGCCGCCGCACCGTCACCACCTCCGCGAGCTCGCCGGTGAGCAGCTCGCGCACCGTGCTCGCCGGCCTGATCCTGATCGCGGGTGCCTGCGCCATCCTCGCGCTGATGCGCAAGGGCCGCTGACCTTCACTCCAGCTGGAAAGTCACAGCATTCGTGGAACGGAAGCGCGGGCAGGACCTCGCGCCGACGGCGTTCTTTACCCGCAGCGGGGGTGCGTGCCAAACTCGCTAGCTTCCTCGCTGAATCGGAATTTCCCATGGCCCCAAAGCGCCAGTCGAAGCACATCAAGCTGACCTCCCACCCCGGCCACGGCGCCAAGCCGATCGCCATCAACTGGGGCGCGCAGGATCCGGCGGTCCGGGGGCCGATCATCGCGACGCTCACGAACCCGGATCACCGCAACGTCATCGGCACGCACTCGGGGAGCTATGCCGTCTACCGCGCGCTCGCGGTCGCGGCCAGGGCGCTCGACCCGCAGCACGTCCCGGATCTCACGAACACCGCGCCGTCCCAGCTCCTCGGCCCGCACCCGTCGTGGTTCGATCCGGAGCGGATCGTGTCCATCGATCCGTTCGGCGCCGTCGTCCAGCAGGTCTTCCGCTCGTACCTCGACAAGGGCTACGACGTCCGCCCGACCATCGCCGTCACCCAGGCCCACATCGACATGCCCGAGATCGTCGATGCGGTCGAGGCCGGCCGCCTGACGGTCGACGGCAAGATCATGCACCACGCGCGCGAGGTGCCGGTCGTCAAGGCGGCGACCGAGCCGGTCTGGTACCTGCCCGGCGTGGCCAAGCGTTTCGGCTGCACCGAGAGCGAGCTGCGCCGCACGCTGTTCGAGCAGACCGGCGGGATGTTCCCCGAGCTGGTCACGCGCGGCGATCTCGACGTGTTCCTGCCGCCGATCGGCGGACAGACGCTCTACGTCTTCGGTGATCCGGCCAAGCTGAGCGATCCGAACACCACGCTCACGGCGCGCGTGCACGACGAGTGCAACGGCTCCGACGTGTTCGGCTCGGACATCTGCACGTGCCGTCCATACCTCGCCCACGCGATCGAGGAGTGCATCCGCGGCGCGCAGAACGGCGGCGTCGGCCTCATCGTCTACTTCCGCAAGGAGGGGCGCGCGCTCGGCGAGGTGACCAAGTTCCTGGTCTACAACGCCCGCAAGCGGCAAGAGGGCGGCGACTCGGCGTCGCAGTACTTCGCGCGCACCGAGTGCGTCGCCGGCGTGCAGGACATGCGCTTCCAGGAGCTCATGCCCGACGTCCTCCACTGGCTCGGCGTCACCAAGATCCACCGCCTCGTGTCGATGTCGAACATGAAGTACGACGCGATCGTACGCTCGGGCATCGAGGTGGGCGAGCGCGTCCGCATCCCCGACGATCTCATCCCCGCCGACGCCCGCGTCGAGATGGACGCGAAGATGGCGGCGGGCTACTTCGTCCCCGACGGCAAGGTCCCCGACGCGAGCGAGCTGGCCAAGGCCAAGGGCCGCGGGCTCGACGAGGCGACCTGAGGAGCGTGTCATGAGTGACAGCGATCCGCACAGCGGCTTCATCGCCCCGGCGGCCGCCGCCGACAACGACACGGCGGTCAATTACCTGCGCACGCCGCTCGCCATCCGCGTCCGCGCGGCGAACGTGCTCGAGGCCGGCATGCTCGGCGAGCTGCGCCACTTCACGATCGATCGCAACCGCGTCGACGTCGTCGCCGATCGCGTCATCGCGGTCACGCGCGAGGCGTACCCCGCGCTGCGCATCCCCGTGCACGGCCGGCTCGGTCACTTCCGCGTCGGCAAGATCGATCGTGTGACCCCGATCGTCGACGTCGCCGGTGGTGGGCAGGCCGCGGCCGAGGCGTTGATCGATCTCGTCGTCGTGAGCGTCCTGCTCGACGCCGGCGCCGGCGATGCGTGGCGCTACCGCGAGGCGGCGACCGGGCAAGCGCTCGAGCGCTCCGAAGGGCTCGCGGTCGCGAGCCTGCGCGCGTTCGAGGCCGGCGCGTTCTCCGCCGACAGCCTCCTGCCGATGCGCGTCGACGCCGCGGCGCTGCGTGGCGTCGAGGAAGGTGATCTCGCGCGCGCGTTCCAGGTGTCCAAGGACAACCCGCTGGTCGGGCTCGGCGGGCGCGCCGCGCTCCTGCGTCGGCTGGGCGACGTGATCGACGCCAACCCGGCGCTGTTCCCGGGCGGACGGCCGAGCGGCATGCTGCACGCGCTCAAGGCGCGCGGCACGGAGCTGCGCGCCGCCGATCTCCTGCACGAGCTCCTCGTCGGTCTCTCCGAGATCTGGCCGGGGCGCACGAGCCTCGGTGGCGTCAACCTCGGCGACGTCTGGTATCACGGCGCCGCGGGCGGCTCCGGTCCCTCGACCGGGCTCATGCCGTTCCACAAGCTGTCGCAGTGGCTCGCGTACTCGCTCTTCGAGCCGCTCGAGCTCGGCGGGCTGCACGTGGTGCAGCCGGGCGCGCTCACCGGCCTGCCCGAGTACAGGAACGGTGGCTTGCTCGTCGACCTCGGGGTCATCGTGCCGCGCTACGACCGCGTCACGCGCGAGGTCCACCAGGTCGGCGACGAGGTGGTCGTCGAGTGGCGCGCGTTGACGGTCGCGCTGCTCGACTGGGTCGCCGACGCCGTCCGCCAGAAGCTCGAGGTGTCGGCGGAGCAGCTGCCGCTGGCCCGCATCCTCGAGGGCGGGACGTGGGCGGCGGGGCGCCAGGTCGCGCGCGAGCGCCGGGCAGGTGGGGGGTCGCCGATCCGCGTCGAGAGCGACGGAACCGTGTTCTGAAAGCGGCCGAGGAGAACCATGTCAGGTCAGGTCTTCGTCATCAGCCACCCGCTGGTGCAACACAAGCTCACGCTGATGCGGTCCAAGGAGACCAGCACCGGCACGTTCCGCACGCTCCTGCGCGAGATCAGCATGCTCCTCGGCTACGAGGTGTGCCGCGATCTCCCGGTGGCGATGGTCGACATCGACACGCCGATCGCGAAGATGCGCGCGCCGATGCTCGACGGCAAGAAGGTCTGCGTCATCAGCATCCTGCGCGCGGGTGGCGGCATCCTCGACGGCATGCTCGAGATCCTGCCGTCGGCGCGCATCGGGCACATCGGCCTCTACCGCGATCCCAAGACGCTGGTCGCGGTGGAGTACTACTTCAAGGTGCCGGGCGAGATGACGGATCGCGACTGCATCGTCGTCGATCCGATGCTGGCCACCGGCAACAGCGCGATCGCCGCGGTCGAACGCATCAAGGAGACGAACCCGCGGAGCATCAAGTTCGTCTGCCTGCTCACCTGCCCCGAGGGGATCAAGGCGTTCCACGGGCATCACCCGGACGTGCCGATCTACACGGCGGCGATCGACGAGTGCCTGAACGAGAAGAGCTACATCGTCCC
>ERZ761602.2843-NODE-2843-length-25984-cov-4.851595_pt1 | contig 25984 bp, 21 predicted proteins | sample MGYA00512165_ERZ761602 | MGnify/ENA primary metagenome ERZ761602 (study PRJEB28899, sample SAMN02445085) | bioreactor sludge metagenome | biome: EBPR sludge; isolation source: Thorneside wastewater treatment plant | place: Australia: Brisbane, Thorneside...
GAGATCCGCGTCGAGGGCCGCTGAAACCCGGTACGCACTTGCGAGCTGTTGTACTCGGCCGACTCTTTCGAGATTCATCGGCTCCGGCTCCGCTCGATCCACGGTCGTTCCCGGATCGAGATCGAGCGGCTCCACGATCGACCCAAACGAGACTCAAACGACCTTGTACGGCCCGTGCCGGTAGTACTTCGGCCGCGAATCGATCCGCACGTGCAGCCAATCCACCCCGAGCCCCGCGGTGCTCAGCCAGAGCGTGTCCTTCGAGCGCGCACGCACCGACCGCAGCGCCGCGCCCACCGCCACGAAGAGCGCATCCACCTGCTCGCGCGGAGCCCCCCGCACGAACGACGCGAGGTGTCCGTACACCGCGCGCTCGGCGTCCTCCGTCGGCACCACCAGCGTCGCGTCGCCGCGAAGGTTCGCGAACGTCGTCACGTGCGTCGCGCCCTTCAACAGCTCGCGAAACGACGAGGGGTCGGGCGTGCTGACGTCGAACGCGCGTGTGGGCACGAGCACCCACTCGACGGCCGGGTCGAGCCCCGCGAGCCAGGGCGCACACTCGAAGAAGTACGCGGCGTGCTCGGCATCCGCGAGCGAATCGATCAACACGCGGCGCAGATCGACGGTGCTTCGAAGCGCCTCCGCGAACGCGGCCCAGCGCAACGCCGTGCCGTCCTTCGTCACGCGAAACGTGGGCGGAGCGCCCTCGCTGCGAACCACCTCGAACGCTCCGCGCGACGCGACCACCGTCATCGCACGCCCCTCGCTACCGTGGGGAATCGTCTCCCGGCGCCCACGATCACGCTCCAAGCGGATCGCGACGTTCCTGGACGAGCCTCGCACGTGCGCATCCTCCGAGGATGCCAACCCGAGCGCGTGCACGCACGCAGCTCACGCGTCCAAGCGTAGCCGCGGCTCACGCATCCACGAGCGGCGCGCGCACCACCACGCAGGTGATGTTGTCCTGCGAGCCGAGCTCGTACGCACGCGCAGCCAGACGTCGCGCGGCCTCTTCCGGATCCGAGCTCTCCGCGAGCTCGTACGCGATCTGCGTGTCCGAGAGCGCGTCGGTCAGCCCGTCGCTGCAGAGCAAGAACACGTCGCCGGGCTGCGCTTCGTGCAGCGCGATGTCGGGCTCCGAGTTGCCACACGACGAGATGCAACGCGTCACCACGCCCTCGAGCTCGGCGCCCATTCGCTCGAGAATCCCGCGCGCCCCCGCCGAGGCGAGCTCCGCCAAGATCGAGTGGTCCTGCGTGGGCTGCTTCAGCTCGCCCCCACGCAGCCGATACACCCGCGAATCTCCGACGTGCGCGACCAGCGCGCGGTCGTCGCGCAGCCAGAGCGCCGCGAGCGTCGAGCCCATCTCGCGCAGATGACCGGTCGCCGCCGCGAGCACCTCGCGCCGCGCCACGCGGATCGCGCGCTCCATGCGCTCGGTGTCGAGGCGCTGCGGATCACGAAGGTCGATGCCCGGCTGCGTGAACGCGTCCGGGTCCGCGAAGTAACGCGTCACCGCGTCCGCCACGAGCCGGCTCGCGATCTCGCCGCCTTCGTGGCCGCCCATCCCGTCCGCGACGAGGAAGAGCCCCAGGTCCTCGCGGACGCGAAACGCGTCTTCGTTGTTGCTCCGACGCCCCACCAGGCTCGTTCCCGACGCGCTCATGAGCCAGAGCCCAAAGCGAGCCGTGTGCCAGGCCGACACCGGACGAGCGCCCTCGGAATCGTTGGACTTTGTGCGGAGAACACCCGATCGAGGGACCACCCGCGTAGCCCCCTGGGTGCGCGTGGTCCCCACGTCTGGCGGATCGAGTAGCCGCTGAACCGCGCTCACACTCGCGTTGGACCACGCTTGCGTTGGACATGGTTGCGGTCCGAAGGCGACGTCCCGCGACGTCGCCGTCCGAGTCCGACCTGCCCCCTCAACCCGCGGGAACGCCGCCGTCCATCCCCGCGTCGGTGTCCATCCCCGCGTCGGTCGCGACGCCGCCGTCCATCTCCATCCCACAGCTCGGAAGGAGCGACGCGTCGCAGCTCGGCGCCGCTTCGCCCTCCGCGAGCGCCGCGATCCACTGACGCACCCAATCCATGGGCACGAGCGCCATGAAGTTGTGCGTTTGTTCGTACACGCACGCTTCGACCGGAAGTCCCTCTTCCATGTACGGCCGCACGCTGTCGCACGTGATCAGATCCGTGGGAGAGCGGTTGTCGAGCGTGCCGAGGTGGAACCAGATCGGCGCGCCCTCCGGGTCGGGCTCCGCGCGGAACGCGTCGAGCAGCGCACCCCACGGATCGGTCGGGCACGTCCCGAACGACGTGCACCGGAAGCTGCGCAGCGTCGTGTCGGAGAAGAGCTCCCCCACCGTCGGCGCGACCTCCGCCACGGCCTCCGCGAGCCCGTCGATGCACTGCGCGTCGTAGACCGCACGAAGCGCGTCACGCTGACCGGCCGCCAGCACGTCGAACGCCGACGCGTCCGACACCGTCGTCGCCCGCTGTCCGATCGCCCACATCCCCGCGAAGTTCTCGATTGGGCCGGTCGGACGCGTGGGGGCGAGCCCGAGGTCCGAGAGCGGGCGCACGTCGAACCACGGCGGGGCCAGGGTCGCGACGCCCTTCACGTCGAGCTCCGCCGCGTACGTGCGCGCGATCGCCTGCGCGCTCAGCACCGCGTTGCCGCCCTGCGAGTGCCCGACGAGGAAGACCTGTCCGTCGAGCAGCCCCTCTGGCGCGAGCGCGAACGCGGCGCGCGCCGCATCGAGGATCGTCGTACCTGCCTCGCGCGCGTTCAGGAAGCCCACCGTGCCGTCCGTGCCGAGCCCGATGTAGTCGGGCATCACGACCGCGTGCCCCGAGCCGAGCAAGGGCATCAGCATGCGATGCGTGTCGGTGAGGCTCGAGTCCTCCTCCATCATCCGGCTCGGCGCACAGTCGTCGCCGAGACCCGTCGTCGGATGGCCGACGACCACGAGCGGGATCGGCCCCGAAGGCGCGGGATCGGGCACGAAAAGGAGCGCGCTGCTCAGTCCGCCCGCGCCGTTCGCGCGCGGCGTACGGAAGCTGAAGAGCTGCGCCTGGGTGCCGCTCGTGAGCGTCTCGCCCTCGTAGTCACGCAGGACCGCGAGCTCCTGGATGCGCGCGGCCGTGAGCGACGTCGGCGCCGCGCAGCGCACGATTCGTCCCGCCTCGTCCTCGGTGTACGCCGGTAGATCGCTCGGCGTCTCGTAGACCTCCGCGCTCGTCGCGTCGCACTCGGGCACCAGCGGTCGTCCCGCGTCGCCCTCCCCCGCGTCGAGCTCGCCCGCGTCGGTCCCCGCGTCGACCTCGATCGGCCCGTCGTCGTCCCCACAGCCCGCGAGCGCCAGCGCGCATCCGAGCACCACCCACAGCCGTCCGTGCGCCATGACGACATGGTTACCGTCCGGTGTCGTTCGCACGAGACGCGAAAACCCCGACATGCACGAACGCCCACGATCTCTCGTGGGCGCTCTCGTCCTTCGTCAGCTTCGCGTCTTCACTCGGCGACGACCTGATCCTCGGGTACGAGCAGGCGCGTGCCGAACACGTCCACCTCGACCACCAGCGTCTGGTCCGCGCCCACCGTGAAGCGGTCACCCGTCACGAGATCCACCAGCACCGTGCCCGCCGCCGCGCCCACCGTCATCGCGGTGTTCTCCGGCGAGCGCGTCTCGCTCGGGTGGTTGCCCTGCGCGTTGATCACCACGAGCGCGTACTGGCCCTCGTACTGACGATCGAACGCGAGGATGCCCGCGTCGATCTCCTCGCCGGTGCGGGTGGTCGTCCAGCGCAGGTTGAAGTCGCCCCGCCGCAGCGCCGGGTAGGTGCGGCGCCAACGCGCCATGCGCGACGTCCAACGGAAGGTCTCGCCGTCACGCGAGTACCCGCTGTCCCAGAGCGGCTCGCGGTTCGCCGGGTCGTTGCCGCCCGCGAAGTCCTGCTCGGTGCCGTAATACAAACAGGGAATCCCCTGCTGCGTCATCAGGTACGAGATCGCCGCGCGCAGCGCCCGAGGGTCGGCGTTCCGCCACAAGAAACGCGGAACGTCGTGGTTGTCGATGAAGTTGATCAGCGCCTCTTGAGGCGAGATCCCGATGCCGAGCTCTTGCGGCTCCGACCCGTAGTTGGTCGCGCGCTGATCGAGCAGTCGCTGCACGTTCGCGGTCGGACCGCCGCGCGCGAACACCTCGTCGTAGACCTGGAACTTCTGCGAGAAGTAGAAGACCGAGTCCATCTCCCCGGGGAAGGTGTAGCTCCCGACGAGCACGTCGTCTCCGTCGAAGGCCTCGCCGAACATCAGGAAGTTGTTCTTACCGGCCGCGGACAGACGCTCGCGCACGCGACGCGAGAAGTCCTGCCAGAACTCGTGCTCCACGTGCTTGAGGGTGTCGATGCGGAAGCCGTCGAGGTCGAGCTTGAGCACCCAGTCCGAGAACACGCGGACCATCTCGTCGCGCACCTCGAGGTTCGTGGTGTCGATGTCCTTGAGGCCACCCGGGAAGTCACCGAGCACGACCTGATCGCGGTCGTTCCAGTCCGTGACCTTGCCGCGCTGGTTGTAGGCCTCGGGCCGCTGGAACACGACCGGCCGCGGAGGCACGCGGTAGATCTCGGGCATGTCGAAGAACCGAATCGGCGCCGGACCGGCCTCGCCGAGGCTCGTCACCGACTGGATGCCGCGTGGATCCCAGTCCGGGTCGTACTCGGTGATGCGCGTGACCGGCGTGCCGGCGGGCGCCTGCGGATCACCCGGGTTCGTCGGATATCCGCCCGCGAGGAATTCGTCCGGACGGCCGTTGCGGTTGATGTCGTAGTAGAAGACCTGACCGAGGTGGTTGGTCACGATGTCGAGGACGACCTTGATGCCGCGCTCGTGGCACGCCTGAATCATCGTGCGCAGCGTGGCGAGGTCTCCGAAATGCGGATTGAGCCGCTCGAGGTCGACCTGCCAATAGCCGTGGTATCCGTCGAAGCCGGCGTCGGCGTCGACGTTGAGCACGATCGGACTGATCCAGATCGCCGTGACCCCGAGGTCCTCGAGGTAGTCGAGCTGATCGATCACGCCCTGCCAGTCGCCGCCCTTGAAGCGCGCGAGCGAGGTCGGGCTCGGATCGAGCCGATGATCGTTGCCCGGATCGCCGTTGGCGAAGCGGTCGACGAGCATCTGGTAGATGACCTCGTCGCGCCAATCTTCGACGTGCGTCGCGATCGGCTGGGTCTTCACCGCGTCGAGGTCTCCGTCGACGCACGCGAAGAGGCCTGCGCAGAGGCTGGCCAGGACGATCGGCGTCAGAACCCGTAGCTGGTGCTGTCGAACCACCATTCCGCTCCTACTCCGAGAAAGTGCTCCACCGACTGGCGCGAGCGCGGGTCTTCGAAGGGATAGAGCCGCTGGGCTCCGTCGTCACGAATCGTCGCTGCGTAGATGATGCGAAGGTGCGGGCGCGTGTACGTGCCGCGCCCGAAGGGGCTGTAGAACGGGATGAAACCGATCTTGGTCACGCCGCCCCGCACGACCTTGCCCGTGACCTCGTCGAGCGCCGACATCTGAAGCGCCTGGTACGAGAGGTCCATCGAGAGGCCCGCGTGGTCGCCCACCCAGACGTGCGGGCGGAGGTTCACCGCGCCCTCCGCCATGTGGTTGCGGTCGAAGACGTTCGGATCCGCGTCGCGGAAGTTGCGGTAGTAGGCGCCGACCTGGAGCCCGAAGGGACCCGTCTCCCAGTTGGCGGAGAGCGCGACCAGCGCTTCGCGCGCGCGCTGAGAGTCCATCACGCCGCCCACGCGGAACGGAACTCCGAGCGGGTTGTAAGCGCCGAGCCCGCGGCCCCACTTGAAGAAGAGGTTCACGAACGCGCGGTTGCCGACGTCCCAGCCGCCGAGCTGGCCGCCGAGCACGTAGCCACCGTCGCGCGGGAGCGCCTCGGTGATGCCGAACTCGATGTTGCGTCGGCCCTCCGGCAGGAAGTGCCCCTCGGCGTAGAGCGAGATCTTCGCGCCGCGCTCGACGCGCCGGCCGAAGAGGAAGTACGTCGCCTTCGCGGCCACCGTGGTGCGCGGGCGATCGAGGACCACCACGTCCGCCGGCAGGAAGCCCGAGTTCGCGACCGTGCCGTCGACCTGGCGGTGGAAGGGATCGTCCGGGCGCGCGAGGCCGACCGCGAGGCGCAGGTCGAGGCGCTCATCCAGCGCGCGGTAGTCGATGCCGCCGCCGACCGTGTTGAGGTTGTCGAGCGGCCAGAAGTTCAGGAGGTAGACGTCGTCGCCGCGCCACATGCGCGAGCCGACCCAGAGCGAGAGGTCGTCGACCAGCGCGTTCTGGACCTCGGCGAAGAGGTTCCGCACCGCGATGTTCTCGTCGAACTCGCTGTCGAGGTGGAAGAACTCGCCCGTGAACGCGACGGTGGCGACGATGCGCGAGCGCAGGTTGCCGACCAGCTCGTCCTCGCGCCGAAGCTCGAGCTCGAAGTAGAGGTCCTCGTCGATGCGCGGATTGAACGCGACGATGTCGGACTCGCGCCCGAGCCCGCCGCGCAGGTTGCTCACCGCGCTGATGCGCCCGTAGGAGCCGAAGAAGAAGCCGCTTCGGTTGCTGGTGCCTTCCGCAGCCGCGGAGGGCGCAGACGTCTCGGACGGCGAGCTCTCGGGCGCCGTCTCCCCCGCGGGTGGGGTCGGCACCGCCAGCGCGGGCTCCTCCTCTTCCGGGCTCGGCGTGTCGCCCGCCCCGTCGTCGGGCGCGTCGGTCCCACCGCCACGCTCGTACCAAGGCTGTCCGTCTTCCGACGGAAGCCCTTCCTCCGGTGGCTGCGCGTACGCCCCCACCGACCCCAGCGCGGCCGCCAAAACGGCACACGTAACCCAGCCCCGAGTCACGACCGCACCATACCCGAAACCAGACGGAGCGGAAGTCGTCGCCGGACGGAAACGCACGATCCCCGCACAGTCGGACTCGATTGACACGTTTCCCGCAGAGGTGCGCCGCTCCAGTCACCGCCGGCGGCGCCCGGCACCGCTGGGGAACGGCAACGAGCGCTCCACGACGTCCGCGCCATCGTGACCGCGTGCTAGGAGCCGTCCGTGGAGCCCGTCCTGCTCGCCCTCGTCGTCCTACCAGTGCTCGCGCACCTCGGTCTGAACGCATGGATCCGAAAGCTGGTCGCGCGCGAGCCGAAGGTCGCGTGGCTCCGAAAGCTCCCGCTCGCGGGGACGTTGGCGGTCGTCGTCGGGGTACCGATCGCGATGGGGATCTGGCTCGTGATGCGCCTCGCCGCGGTTGCGAGCGCCACGGGAGCCGAACGAGCGACCGCGCTGGCGATGGGGATCTCGGAGGGTCTCAACTACGGGGTCTACGCGCTCCTCGCCGCGCACCTCGTCTACCTCGCAGGTGCCCTCGTGGTCGCGGTGGTCGCGTGGAGGCTCCCGCGACCTGGCCAGCCCGACGCGTTCTGATCGGCGTGACCCTTCGTCGAGGTTTCGCGGCCGAGTCGGTCCGTCCTCCGCCCCCTCGGACCGCACGGCTGCACTCCCGGCGAAACCCGCTACCCTCCCCGGCTCCGTGCGCCGTTCGTTCGTCCTCGCCCTCGGGCTCCTCGCTTGCGACGAGGCCCCGCCGCCCGCGCCGCCCGAGCTCGCCGAGCCGGCGGCCGACGTGGCGCCCGAGCCCGCTCCCGAGCCCTTCGTCGAGCACACCCTCGAGCGTGGGCAGACCCTCTGGGACGTCGCGCGCGCCTACGGCGTCACCACCGAGGCCATCCTCGAAGCCAACGAGCTGCGACCCCGCGACGTGCGTCGCCTGAGCGTCGGTCAGGTGCTGAAGATCCCCGGCGTCACCGAGCGCGCCGAGGTCACGCGCGCCGCCGAGCCGGTCCCCGTCGAAGAGCTCCCGCCGCTCGAGGACGGCGCCTACCACGTGCTCGCGCCCGGCGAGACCTTGTGGGACGTCGCGAGCACCTACGACAAGAGCGTCGACGAGCTGATGGAGCGCAACGAGCTCGACGACGACGGTGTGCGCGCGCTGCGTCCCGGCCGCGCGATCGTCGTGCCCGGCATCCGCGATCGCGACGTCCGCCGCGCCGAGCCCGCACAGGTCGAGAGCCGCGGCATCCGCCACACCGTCGCGCGCGGAGAGACCATCTGGGATCTCGCGCGCGCCTTCGGCGTCTCCGTCTCGCAGCTCATGGCCGCCAACTCCCTCTCCCCCGACGACGCCGCCGCGCTCCGCGAAGGTCAGCGCCTCTTCATCCCGGGCGGCGGCGATCGGAGCCGACGAAATCGCGAAGACCGCCTCACCGCGCGCCAACGCCGCGCCCTCGCGGACGCGCGCCGCCTCGGCCTCGGCACCAAGGAGGTCGCGCAGCAGCTCCTCCGCGGTCAGGTCGATCCGCGTTGGATGCGCGCCGCCGGCGGAAACCGCTTGCCCGGCACGCTGCGCTGGCCCGTCTCCAACGGCCGCTTCGTGCGTGGCTACGGCAGCGGCGAGGGCAGCTACCACCTCGCGGTCGACATCGCGGGCGACATCGGCTGGAACGTCCGCGCTGCCGCGCCCGGCATCGTCGCGTACAGCGGCGACGAAGTGCCCGGCTACGGCTTCATGGTGCTCGTCGTGCACCCTGGCGGCTGGGTCACGATGTACGCGCACAACAGCATCAACTTCGTGGTCGCGGGCGAGCGGGTCCCCCGCGGCGCCGTCCTCGCCGAGCTCGGCTCCACGGGCATCAGCCGCGGCCCCCACGTGCACTTCGAGCTGATGTTCGGCGGTGAGAACTGCGATCCCGCGACCCTCTTCCGCCCCGGCGTCCGCCACCGCTCCCGCCTCGCGCGCATCGAGCAGCACGAGTGGACCGTCCGCGACGAGCGACCCGAGGGCCTGCAGTGCGACCGACGTCGCCGGCACCCGCGGAGCCGCTGGGTCATCCACGAATGAGGGCGCGCTCGCCTCGGTTCGGTCCGACGGCGACGCTCACGTGACGTCGGGTCGCTCGGCCTCCGGCTCCAAACACGTTCGGTTCGCTCGCCAGGCCGCCGGCTCGAAGAGCGTCACTTCTGCGAGAAGAGCTCGAGCAGCGCGGGCACGGACAGACAGCAGAGCGTCATCACCATCACGAGCAACGCGATCACGCAGCCGAGCGCCTGCTGACCCGCCGCCCCCGCGCCACCACGCACCATCTGCATCGGCGCGGTCGCGAAGCCGAGCGTCTCGATGCTGTCCGCGTGATCGCCGTCCGCCACCAGCGCCTGCGGCAAGAGCTGCGGCGTCTGCGGCTGCATCGACGGCGCGGCCGGGACCACCGCGGTGCCGATCGCGACGATCTCCACCAGCCCCTGCCCGATCTCGCGGATCTCGAGGCGCGTCGACATCACGCGCTCGGCCCCCAGCGCGTCCGCCTCGCGCCGCACGAGCTCCAGGCAGTTCTCGCGCGCCTCGTAGATCATCTTCGTGACCTCGGGCAGCTCGCCGCGCTTCACGCTCTGGAAGAGCGCGCCGATGCCCGCCGCCACGCCGAGCGAGTACACGCTGGTCGCCATCACGATCTGCTTGGGCTGGTAGCCGAGCTTCGCGAGGTTCCAGAGCTCCACGCCCGACAGCTCGCTCGTCACGACCTGATCGGGCCCGACCGGTCCACCCGAGAGCTGCGGGTGAAACGACGCGGTGCCCGTCATGAGCAGCTCCACCGTGCCGGGCCCGTAGGGCAGCATCCGGATCTGCGTGTCCACCACCGCGTTCGCGCCGTAGCCCGACGCCTCTTGCCGCAGCCGCGAGAGCGCGGTGTGGCGGATCTCGTTGTACATCGACGAGTACTCGCGCACCTCGCCGCGCGCGAGCGTTCGGAACTGCCCCATCACGCCGCGCCCGAGCCCGAGCGCGTACGCGACGTTGCCCATCGAGAAGCGCACCGGGAAGTAGCCCGCGTCGACCTGGCAGTAGAGCCCGATGCCGCTCGCGGAGGTGCTGAAGAAGCGCATCGCCTGCCCGCTCGACGACGGGTGCACGCCCGTGCCCTGCGAGAGGAACTCCGTGAAGCCCGCGAGCCGCCCGAGCTTCGTCACCACACCCGTCACGCCGCTCGCGCCGTCGCGCTGCGCTTCTTGCTCCATGCGCTCGATCGCGCGGTGCCGACCTTCGCTGATCAGCTCCGTCACCTGACGGACCTCGCCACCCGCGAAGGTGCGCCCCATCGCCCCGAGCCCACCCGCGAGGCCGATCGAGACCACGGAGTTGCCGACCACGATCTCGCCGGGCACGAGCCCCTTCTGCGCGAGGCAGTAGATCTCGTTGCCGCTCATCGCGGAGATGGGAGTGCGTCGCCCTTGGCTCATGCGCCGACGGTATCAGGTCGCGCTCGAAGCTCGTGACGTCGGCTTCTCCTCGGCCGAGCTTCTTGTCGGCGCGCGGCCCGGTAGTTTCGCATGGCCCCCCGCTCGGGCGCGTCGCACGCTTGCTGCGGCATGCGTTTCCCCTTCATCGCGTACGGCACCCCTCGGAAGCTCCCGCGTGCGTCCGAGCTGCCGGGCCGCGTCGTCGTGCTCGACGTCGCGTTCGCGAGCGCGGCAGGCGGCGCGAGCTTCGACAAGACCACCCTTCCGTTCCTCGAAGGCCTCGGCGCGCGCCTCGCGATGTGGATCGATCACCACGATCACGAGCGCCACGTCGACTACGCGCACGACGAACGTTTCGTGCTGCGCACCAAGGCCGAGCACGGCGCCTGCCCCGAGCTCGTGACGCCGGAGCGCGTGAAGCAGGCCGGCCACGTCGACACCATCTGCTGTCACGTCGACTTCGACGGCATCTGCTCGGCCGCGAAGTGGGTGCGCGAGGGTGATGAGCCTTACGAGGGCGCCGACGCGGACGCGCGCGCGATCGACACTCGCCTCGGCAAACCGAGCGAGCGCGCGGAGGTGCTCGATCGAGCGCTTCGTGCGCGACCCAAGGACGACGCGCTCAAGGGCCTCGTGCTCCGCTACCTCGCGGACGGCGCGAAGGACGTCGGGCTCTTCAAGCAGCTCCGCGAGGCCGCGCGCCCGCTCGAGCGCATGGAGAACGAAGCCAAGAAGCTCTCCGCGCGCTACGAGATCCGCGGGGACGTCGCGGTCTGCGACGCGCGCGTGCGCGACCACCACTACGACAAGACCGCGCTGCTGCTGATGGGTCAGGAGCTCGCGCCGATCTCGCTCGTGCACGACGAGACGACGGTGACGGTGGCGGCGCGCTTCGACAGCGGCATCGATCTCGTGCGCATGCTCGGCCTCGACGGCGGCATGCCGACGCGCGTGAGCGTCGAAGCCAAGCGCCTGCGCGAGGTGCTCGAGCGCCTCGGCGCGCGCTGATCGCCACCCACCTCGCGACCGCGTCGCACGCGAGGAACGCGTCGACGAGCGACCGCAACGTTCGACTCCCTGTCGCGTTCACACCGTCGCGTTCACACTGTCGCGTTCGCACTTGCCCACCGGCCACTCCCCAGCCGATCCTCCGCTCGATGCGCGTCTTCGCGTTCCTTCTCACGTCCTTGCTCACGCTCGCCGCCGTTCCCAGCCTCGCCCAACGCGCGAGCGCGACCGACGAGCGGGCCCGCGAGCTCTACCTCCTCGGCGACGACCTCTACTCGCAGGGTCGTTACGAAGAAGCGCTCGCCGCGTTCGAGGAGGCCTACCGCCTCTCGGAGCGTCCGCTCCTCCTCTTCAACATCGCGAACGCCCAGGAGCGCTCGGGCCAATGGCAAGGCGCGATCGAGAGCCTCGAGCGCTACTTGCCCCACGCCGACGAAGCAGAGCGATCGCGCATCGAGTCGCGCATCGAGTCGCTCCGGCGCCGAGTGGAGCGGCTGGAGGCGATGCAGCAGGTTCCAGATGCGGGAGAGGCGCCGGACGACACGCCACCCGCCGAGACCCCGGAGGAGCCCTCGCGGTCGATCGCTGGCCCGCTGGTGCTCGCGACCGGCGGCGCGCTCCTCGCGGGTGGCGTCGTGAGCGCGATCCTCGCCAAGGGCGCGCGCGACTCGCTGGAAGCCGACTGCACCGTCACGGACGGCCGCCGGCTCTGCCCCGACTCCAGCGCGGCCGATCGCGATCGCGATCTGCGCGCGAGCGTGTTCGCGGACGTGCTCTTCGTCGCGTCCGCGGCTGCGCTCGGCGTCGGGCTCTGGCTCTTGCTGCGCGACGACGACGACGACGAAGCCGCGCCCGAGCCCAGCGTCGACGTCTCCGCCGCCGTCGGTCGCGACGCCGCCGCGCTCGTCCTGCGAGGTCGCTTCTGATGCGCACTGCTCCGCTCGTCTTCCTCTCGCTCGCGTCGCTCGCGCTCCTCCCCGCGTGCTCGTTCACGCGCGTGGATGTCGCGGAGTGCCGCGACTCCACCGAGTGTCGCGCCGCGTTCGGCTTCGGCTGGACCTGTGGCGGCGACGGCCTCTGCGCGCGCGCCCCCGCCGAAGCGCGCTGCACGACCACGTGGCCCTCCGATCTGCTCACGAACCCCGCGCAGGGCACGCGCCTGGTGGTCGGGACCATCTACGACGGCTCGCTCGCCACGCACCGCGCGCGCACCAACGCGACGCAGCTCGCGATTCAAGACGCGTCGTCTGCGGGAGGCGTCGCGGGCCGCGAGCTCGGCCTCGTGATCTGCACGAGCGAAGAGGATGCGACCTTCGACACCCGCAGCCGCACCGACGCCACGGTCTACGTCGCGCAGTACCTCGAGGACGTGCTCGACGTGCCGCTCGTCATCGGCCCCTACGGCTCGGGCGAAACGGGCGCCACCTTCGCGGGCACCGAGCGCCTCGTGATGATCTCCCCCTCGGCCACGAGCCCCACGCTCACCGCGCTGGAGCCGGTGCCGGCGAGCGACGAAGCCCCCGGTCGCCTCTGGCGAACCGCGCCCACCGACGTCGAGCAGTCCGCGCAGATCGCGGCCGACCTCCGCGCGCGCGGCGTCACCGACGTCGCGTTCATCGCGCAACGTGGCGCCTACGGAGACGGCCTCGTCGAGCTGCTCCAGGAGCGAATCCCGGAGCTCGACGTCGTGCGCTTCGAGACCGCCGGTCAGCTCAGCAGCGCGCTCGGCGTGGTCGCCGACGGAACGGCGACCGAGGTGATCTTCGCGTCGTCGTCGACCAACGACAGCATCGACTTCCTCGCCGCCGTCGAGGCGGACGCGGCGTTCGATGCGCGCCGCTTCTTCCTCACCGACGCGGCCGCCAACGCCGACCTCCTCGCGGGGCTACCTTCGAATCCGGGCTTTCGCGATCGCATCCGCGGCACCCGCCCCGCGCTCGACCCCGACAACTCCGCCGCGTTCGAGCGGCGCTACCGGCTCGAGTTCGGCGAGAGCGACATCGACGCGCTCAGCTTCACCGCGCACGCCTACGACGCCGGCTGGCTCGCGGCCTACGCGCTCGCCTGGGCCGCCCTGAACGAGCCGCGCGTCGACGGAACTGCGCTCGGCCGCGGACTTCGTCGCGTCAGCGAGGGAACGCCGCTCGACGTCGGTGAGCTCACCTGGGTCGACGTGATCGAGGCCTTCGAACGCGGCGAAGGCATCGACGTCAGCGGCGCGAGCGGCGCACTCGACTACGACCCCGACACGGAGGAGCGCGCCGAAGAAGGCATGAGCTTCGAGGTCTGGATCGTCGCGAGCGACGGAAGTCGACTGTGCCGCGCGGACGACACGACCTGCCCGTGATGGGGGACCCCACGCGTGAGCGCCGCTCCCGCGTCGATCGTCGCCGCCAGCAACGTTCCAAGTCGGCGGGGCAGCCGCCGACGGTGTGCTGCGAGCTCGTGCCGCCGTCGTGATCGTCCCGGTCGGGCCCGACCTCCACGGTCGAGCACCTCGACGCGCGTGACGGAGACGTTCGTCGTTCCGTAGACCGGATCAGCTCACCAGAGTCTGGAGGTACGACGCCACGTCCTCCACGGACACGTGCTCACGCTCGAGCCGCAGCACGTTGACGAGCGCGAGCTGAGCCTCGCGTGCGGTCGTGTAGCGATCGTTCGGGTGCTTCGCGAGCAGGCGATCGACCACCGCCACGAGCCCACGCGGCAGGTCCACGCGCTCACCCGCGATCGACGGAACCTCGCCGCGCCCGACGCGCACGAAGAGCTCGATCTCGCTCACGTCGTCGTGCACGCGACGAGACGCGAGCGCCTCCCAGAGCACGATGCCGAAGCTGTAGAGATCCGACGCCGCGCTCGCGCGTGCGCCCGCGACCATCTCCGGCGCCACGTACGCGAGCTTTCCCTTCACGATGCCCGGCGCGGTCACCGTCGCGCGATCCGCCGCGCGCGCGAGGCCGAAGTCCGCGAGCTTCGCGACGCCGTAGCGCGACACCAGCACGTTGCTCGGCGTGAGATCGCGGTGGAACACCGGCGCGCGCACGCCGTGATCGTCGCGCCGCTCGTGCGCTGCCGCGAGCCCACGCAGCACGTCGATCCCGATCGTCGCCACGATCGGCCAGGCTGCCGCGCGCTTCTGACGTACGTGGCGGACGATGAACGTGCCGAGGTCGAGCCCCTCCACGAGCTCCATCACGATGAAGTAGCGCCCTTCGTCGTCGCGCCCGAAGTCGAAGACCTGCACGACGTTCGGGTGCTGCAGCGCGCTCACCACGCGCGCCTCCTCCACGAACATCATCGCGAGCTCTTCGCTCCCGAGCCCAGGCAAGAGCTGCTTGATCGCGACGTCGCGACGGAACCCCGACTCGCCGTGCAGCAGCGCGCGCCACACCGTCGCCATTCCGCCGCGCCCCAGCACCGACCGCAGCTCGTACCGTCCCCCGAGCCGACTCGCCGTCGCGTCCGGATCCGTCGGCGCCGGATCCTGCAAACCGGCCGACTCCGTCGACGGCTGCCGACCGTGCGGCTCCATCGGCGGCTGACTCCGACTCGACGTCGCGTCCGGGTCCGTCGCTCGTTCGTCCACGCTCTCTCGCTCGTCCACGCTCACACTCGCATCCGAAAGCTTCGTTCGTCCGAGAGCTCGCTCGCCGGGTCGACGCGATCGCGCCCTCGCTCCGCGTGCCGCAGCAGCTTGAGGATCGACGGCCCGAGCACGTCGAGCTCGGTGCTCGAGAATCGCGCCTCCCCGAAGCGCGCGATCGTCGCGTCTTGTTTGGCGAGGATGCGCGCGTCCTGCTTCAACACGACCATGCCGAGCGGCCGAAGCAGCTCTCCGATCGGCTGCGCGAGGCGCGGTGGAACGAAGGGCAGCCGAAAGCTCACCATGCCGTGCATGCGCGTGCGCCGATCGTCGAGCGGCGTGAGCGCGGTGGTCGCGAGCACGTGGCTCTCGCCGAGCCGATACTCGACCTGCGCGATCGAGGGCAGGAAGAACCGATCGAAGTGCTCGACCACCCCACCTCGCGGCGCGAGCACCCGACCGAGCAACCCCTCCGGACGCGGCTCGCCGACGTACTCGGCTTCGACGTGATCGGAAAACCGACGCACGCGCACTTCGAGCTCGTTCGTCGTGCCCGTCCCACGAAACAAGCCGCGGTGCAGGTACGCCGTGTGGGGAACGTCCAGCGCGTTCTCCGCCACCGCGTGCACGGTGCCCGCGACGTCGATCGTCTGATGCACCGTCGCGTACCGACGATCGTGAACCAGCGGCAGCGCGAACGGCTCGCGCGACGGCGTCGCACCTTCCGTCGCCCACACCCATACGAATCCGTCGCGCTCCGTCACCGCGAACGAACCACAGCGCCGCGAGCGATGATCGGCCTCCGTCGGGAGCCCCGGCACCGCGGTGCATCGACCGTCCGCTGCGAACCGCCAGCCGTGGTAGGGGCACTGCAGCTCCCCGTGCTCCACGCGTCCCGCCGAGAGCGGCACGTTGCGATGCGGACAGCGATCGAGGAGCGCCGCCGCGCGCCCGGCGCCGTCACGAAAGAGTACGATCGATCGCCCGTGCAGCTCCCGCGTGAGCGGCGCACGACCGAGCTCCGTGCTCCGCGCGAGCACGTACCAGTCGTCGAGGATGCGCGGCACCTCCAGGCTCCGAAGCGGCTCGGCCATCACCGACGAGACTACCAGTGATCGACGCTCGCGCGAGCCCACGAGCGTCGAACGAGCACCTCCGCGCAGGACCGAACACGCAAGACCCGAACGAGGACGTCGACGAAGGACGCGACCGCGCGAGGACTGGCACCGCGAGTTCGACGACGCGCGGAACCGAACGAGGGCGTCAGCGAAGGACGAAGAAGGCGACGAGCCCGCCCACCACGAGCACCGCGACCGCCACGACCCAGCCGAGCCCTCCGCTCGACGCGCTCGGCGGCACGGGCGTCACGCGATCCACCTCGCCCACCCGCGGCGCGCGCGGCGGCAAGGTCCCGAGCGGACGCGGCGTCTGAGGCGCGGTCGCCGCCGCCTCGTCGATCGTGTCGTCGTCGGGCTCCGCCGGATCGTCCACGAACACCGACGCGGACGGGCCCGGCGACGGAGCCGCGCGCGGTGCCGGCGGTGCCTCGCTCGGGAACGCCGCGTGGATCCCCGTGTGCTCCGAGCCGAAGTCGCCCCCGTCGACGCGCACGAGCAGGTTGTCGTCACGGAGCGCGACCAGCTCGCGCAGCGCCTCGAGCCGCGGCAAGCGCGTCGTCGCGAGGATCTGCGCCACCGTGCGGTGACCGTCGATCAGCCCCGCCAGCGTGCCTTCGTCGCCGACCACGTCGTCGCGCAGCGCGAGCAACGCATCCGGCCCACCGAGGATCCGCATCCGCCGTCGCTCGAGGTGCATCTCGAGGTGCGCGATGCTCTTGAGCACCGCCGCATCCGTCGGTCGCTCGAAGCGCGCGCGCTGCAAGAGCTCGAGCGCTTCCTCGTAGCGCTTCTCGCGCACGAGCGTGACCACCTCGAGCTGCGCCTCCATCAGCGCCGCGCCGCTCTCCGCGGGTCGATCGCTGTGGCGCGTCACGTAGGAGAGCCCGAGCAATGCGCGCGCATGCTCCGGCTGACGCGCGAGCACCTCTTCGAAGAACCACTTCGCGCGCTGCAGGTTTCCTTGCGCGAGCTCGCGACGCCCGGCCTCGACGAGCTCCTCGATGGGATCGTAGTCGACGGTCTGGCGGGACATCGGCGCGTTCACGGGCTCACGAAGAGAAGAGGGTGAGGGAGAGGCGTGCCACGTCGATACGGAGTAGGCAACGCGTCAGGGGCTACCTGACGCGCGTTTCGCTCAGCTCCAACGGATTTTCACGTTCTGGCGCGTGTCGTTCCGACTCGATTCGGACGATCCTCACAGTCGCGCGACGCGCCGCACCTACTCCACCAACGCGAGCAACGCGTCCGCGTCGACCTGCTCGCCCTCCGCGACGTGGAGCCGCGCGACCTTGCCCGCCTGCGGCGCCTTCACCGCGTGCTCCATCTTCATCGCCTCCATGACGAGCAGCGTCTGGCCCTCCGTGACCTCGTCGCCCTCGTTCACGAAGACCTTCACGATCTTCCCCGGCATCGGCGCCACGCATCCGCCGCGCGGCACCTCCACCACGCGCTCGGGGAAACGCGGCCGCTCGACGAGCGCGAGATTCACGCCGCGCACGTGCACGTACGAGGTCGTCCCTTCGCAGACCACGCGCGCCGACACGCGGTGTCCGTCGACGTCGAGCCGAATCGTCGCGCCCTCCGTCATGAGCACGCGCACCACGTGCGCGGCGTGCCCGACCTTCACGTCGAACGTGCCGGGCGTGCGCGTGCGGTGCGCGTACTCCACGCGCAGCACGTGTTCGATCCCCGCCGCCGCGTGGGTGAGCTCGACGACCTCCGGCGCGAAGCGGTGGATGCGGAAGCCCGTCGGCACCGAGGGCGTCAGCGCCTCGGTCGCGCGCCGCGCCTCGTGCGCGAAGAACGTCGCGGTCAGCGCACCGAACGTCACGTCGAGCGGCGACGGCGCGCTCGCGAGCGACCCCATCAGGTGCTCGTCGATGAAGTGGGTGTGCAGATCGCCTTCGACGTACTTCGGATGCTCGAGCACCGTCACGAGGAAGTCGCGGTTGGTGGTGAGCCCGTGCACCGAGAGCGCGCGCAGCGCGTGCACCATCCGCCGCCGCGCCTCTTCGCGATCGCGACCGGTGGTGATCACCTTCGCGAGCATCGGGTCGTAGTGGATGCCCACCTCGTCACCCGCCTCGACGCCTCCATCGACGCGCAGACCTTCCTGTGGCGGCACGTGCCAATCCACGACGCGCCCGCTCTGCGGCAGGAATCCGCCCGCCGGATCTTCCGCGTAGACGCGCGCTTCGAGCGCCGCGCCGCGCATCGTCAGATCCGACTGCGCGAACGAGAGCGGGTGTCCTTCGGCCACGCGGATCTGCTCCGCCACCAGATCGAGCCCCGTCACGCCTTCGGTCACCGGATGCTCGACCTGCAAGCGCGTGTTCACCTCGAGGAAGTAGAAGCTTCCGTCCTGCCCGAGGATGAACTCCACCGTGCCGGCGTTGCGGTAGCCGATCGCCTTACCCACCGCGACCGCGGCCTGGCCCATCTTCTCGCGCAGCGCCGCGTCGAGCGCGGGGCTCGGCGACTCTTCGAGGATCTTCTGGTGCCGCCGCTGAATCGAGCACTCGCGCTCGAAGAGGTGCACCACGTTGCCGTGCGCGTCGCCGAAGATCTGGATCTCCACGTGGCGCGGGCGCTCGACGTACTTCTCCACGAGCAGCACGTCGTCGCCGAACGAGCTCAGCGCCTCGCGCTTCGCGCTCTCGATCGCCTCCGCGAGCTGCTCGTCGCGGTCGACGCGCTTCATGCCTTTGCCGCCGCCGCCCGCGCTCGCCTTGAGCAGCACCGGGAACCCGACCGCGCGCGCCTTCTGGCTCAGCACCTTCGGATCCTGATCGGCGCCGTCGTAGCCCGGCACCACCGGCACGCCGTGCTTTTGCACGAGCTCCTTGGCGGCCTTCTTGCTGCCCATCGCGTCGATCGCGTCGGGCGTCGGACCCACGAAGACGAAGCCCGCCTCCGCGACCGCGCGCGCGAAGCCCGCGTTCTCGGCGAGGAAGCCGTAGCCCGGGTGGATCGCGTCCGCCCCGGTGCGCGTGGCGGCGTCGAGGATGCGCTCGATCACCAGGTAGCTCTCGCGGCTCGGCGCGGGCCCGAGGCGCACCGCCTCGTCGGCCTCGCGCACGAAGGGCATGTCGGCGTCGGCGTCCGAGAACACCGCGACCGTCTCGATGCCGAGCGCGCGGCAGGTGCGGAAGATGCGGCGCGCGATCTCGCCGCGGTTGGCGACGAGCAGCTTGCGAATGGGACGGATCTTCATGAGGGACCTCGAAGCGAAGAGACGGGGTCGGAGGGCGGAGCGATGCGGCGGATTCGGCGAGACCCGATCACCCTTCAATGCCGGAAGACGCCCCAGCTCGTGGTGCCGTGCACGGGCGCGTTGTACGAGGCGGAGAGACAGAGCGCGATTACGGTCCGGGTGTCGCGCGGATCGATGATTCCGTCGTCCCAAAGGCGCGCGGTCGCAAAGAGCGCGGTCGACTGCGAGTCGATGCCCTTCTCGGTCATCGCCTTCATCACCCCGAGCTTCTGCTCGTCCACCGTCTCGCCCTTCTTGGCCGCCGCGTCGCGCTGGATGATGTCGAGCACGCCCGCGAGCTGCTTGCCGCCCATGACCGCGATCTTGTGGTTCGGCCAGGTGAACAAGAAGCGCGGCTTGTAGGCCCGCCCACTCATCGCGTAGTTGCCCGCGCCGTAGCTCGACCCGGTCATGATGGTGATCGCGGGCACCGTGCTGTTCGAGACGGCGTTGATGAGCTTCGCGCCGTTCTTGATGATGCCCTCTTGCTCGTACTTCTTGCCGACCATGAAGCCGGTCGTGTTCTGGAGGTACACGAGCGGGATGTCGTTTTGATTGCAGAGCTGGATGAACTGCGCGGCCTTGTTCGCCGACTCGCTGAAGATCGTGCCGTTGTTGGCGAGAATTCCCACCGGATAGCCGTGCACGTGGGCCCAGCCGCAGAGCATGGTCTGGCCGTAGAGCGGCTTGAACTCCGAGAAGCGCGACCCGTCCACGATGCGCGCGATCACCTCGCGTTGATCGAAGGGGATTCGGATGTCCGCCGAAGCAATTCCCAGCAGATCCTCCGGGTCGTGCAGCGGCTCCTCGATCGGGCGAAGCGTCGGCCGCGCGGGCTTCCTCCAGTCGAGGTGCGCCACGATCTCGCGCCCGATGCGCAGCGCGTCGAGCTCGTCCTCCGCGAGGTAGTCGGACACGCCGCTCACCTGCGAGTGCATCTGCGCGCCGCCGAGCTCCTCGTGATCCGTCTCTTCGCCGGTGGCCATCTTCACGAGCGGCGGGCCGGCCAGGTAGACCTGCGCCTGCTCCTTCACCATCACCACGTAGTCGCTCATGCCCGGCAGGTACGCCCCGCCCGCGGTGCTCGATCCGAACACCAGACACACCGTCGGGACGCGCTGCTCGCTCCGCTGCGTGAGCGAACGAAAGCCCGCGCCGCCCGGCACGAAGATCTTGTCTTGGTTCGGCAGATCCGCGCCCGCGCTCTCGATGAGGCTCACGCCGACCAGCCGGTTCTGCTCCGCGATCTCGGAGAGCCGCCCGGTCTTCACCATCGACATCGGCGTGATCGCGCCGCCCTTCACCGTCGCTTCGCTCGCGACGACCAGGCACTCGACGCCGCTCACGCGTCCCACGCCGCCGACCACCGCCGTGCCCGGGGTCTCACCCGGCATGCCGGTGCCAGCGAGCGCGCCGACCTCGAGGAAGGGCGAGTCGCGATCGAGGAGCAGCTCCACGCGCTGCCGCGGCAGGAGCTTCCCGCGCGCGACGTGCCGCTCGTTGTACTTCGCGCCTCCGCCCTCGTGCGCCTTGGCGACGTGACCACGGATCTCCTCGAGCGCCTTGAGCGCGGCCTCGCGGTTGCCGCGGAACGTCTCGCCCTTCCGGTCGACCTTCGTCGTCAGCACCGGGTAGCGCTGCTCGTGGTGGAACGCGCCCATCTCGGACCCCCTGCGGCTTTCGCGGTCGCTCTCGCGCCGTCGTGCTCGTGGCTCGTGCTCGTCGGTCGGCCGCGGTTCGAGCTCGGACCGCCGCCGCCGGGCGCATCCTCGAAAACGCGCCCCGCGGGGTCAAGACAAAAATGAATGACGATTCAGCGAGCGTGAAGCCCCGTCGCGCCCGACGACGCCCATGTGGGCGAACCCCTTCAGCCGACCGTCACCGACCAGTCGTCGGGGTCGTACACGCAGAGGGTCCCGGTGCGGACGTTGCGGTCGAGGTGCTTGCCCAGCTCGGGATCGTGCTCCGCGATGCGACGCAGCGCGTCCTTGAGACGTCGCTGCACGTTCACGCGTGCCTTCTCCACCGCCGCTCCCGCGCGACGCTCCCGCCCACCGAGCCCCAGCGCCGCGCGCAGCTCGCGCTCCAGCGCGTCGAGCTCCTCCTGCGCTCGCTCGATCGCCCCGAGATCGTCGCGATCCTCGGCCTCTGCGAGGCGCTCGCGCAGCGCCCGCGCCCGCGCGGCGTACGCACGACGAGCCTCGGCGTCGAGCACTGCGCCAGCGTCGGAACGACTGTCCGGCGCCGCCACGCCGAAGTCGCTCGCGAGATCGAGCACGTGGAGCTCCTGCCCCGGCGACGAGACGAGCCGCGCCAACCAACGCGCGCCCTTGGTGTCCGCGAGCAGGAAGCTCGCGCCTGCGCGCGAGACCCGCCACGCCTCCCCCTCGCGCTCGAAGGACCACGTCTTCGTGGTGTCCGTCGGCCGGTCGGAGGTGCCAGCGCTCCCCCCCGAGGGCGCACGCATCGCCGCGGCCAGCGCGTCGAGCCCCAGAGCCTCCGCTCGCGCACGCGCGCGCTCGCGCCAGCTCGCCGCGTCGGGCCGACCTAGCGCTTCGGCGAGGCGCGCCCGCTCGAGCGCGATCCATGCCCCCTCGACCCGCGCCTCCGCCGCCTCCGCCGCATGCATCGCGCGCTCGTTCCAGGACCAAGCCTCGTCGAGCGCGCCGCGCGTCCAGGCCAAGAGCGCGAGGTCGCGAGCGACCGGTCCACCGACGTACATGCCGAACAGCCCGAAGCTCACGTGCCAGTCGGCGAACGGGATCAGCGCGGCTTCGACCGCGCGCGCGAGCGAATCGTCCGCGCTCGCGAACGCGAGCTCCGCGAAGAGGTGCAGCTCGGAGCGGTCGCCCATCGAGAGCCAACGCGCGACCCACGCCTCGGAGCCCACGAAGGTCCGCGGCTCTCTTCCGTCGAGGAGTCGACGACGCGCCGCCGCGCTCACGCCGAGGAGCCGCACGAAGTCACCCGCGAAGACCGACGTGGGCGCGAGCCGATGCAACGCCGCCTCCGCTTCGTCGAGCTCCGCGAAGCGGAGCCGCATCAGCACGGCTTGGTACGCGAGCGTGGTCCGCGCCGAGTCCGAACGCGCAGCCTCCGCGAGCTCGGAGGCTCGCTCGTGCGCCTGCGCCGCTTCGCTCCGATCCCCACGATGCGCGGCGTCGAGCGCGTCGAGCGCGTGCGCGTACCAGCCGAAGTGTGGGATCGCGAGCCGCTCCCCGAGCGCGCTCACCTCCGCCTTCGCGCGGCGCGCGAGCCCCACGTCGCCGAGCTCGCGCGCGTCGAAGTGCAGCCGCCGCCAGGCGCGATGCGCCTCCACCGGATCGTCCAGACGCGCCGCCAGCGTGGCGTGCTCGAGATCCAACGCGAGCCGCTCGTCGGGCGGCGCGAGGTCCACGAGGGCCGCGTTCGCGCTCCGGAACGTCTGGAGCAGCAGCACGTCGTCCTCGAGCGTGCGGGCTCGAGCGATCGCCTCACGTGCGAGCGCGAAAGGAACGTTCGGATCCGACGCCGGCTGCAGCGCCCCCGCGAGCCGCGCGAGCACCACGCCGACAACGACGCGTCGGAGTCACCGAGCGCGGCGCGCGCTTCCTCGAGCAACGCCACGAGCGTCGCGTCCACCTCGGCCGCGACGATCTCGGCGCCGTACGCCAACGCGGCTCGGGCCAGCAGCGTGGGATCGCCGAGCTGGCGCGCGGTCCGCGCCGCCTGCGCCGCGAAGGCACGCCCGCGCGAGAGGTCGCCTGCGCGGAGGGTCGCGTCCGCCAGCGCGACCACACGATGCGCGCGGACGATCTCGTCGCGCGTCGCATCCACCGCGCGCTCCCACCAACGCGCGGCGTCGTCGTACGCGAGCCGCTTCGCGGAGTCGTGCGCCGCCTGCTCGGCCACGTACGCGAGCTCGTCGCTCGCCTCGACCCCGAGATGTGACTCGGGCGGCGCGGCGCGCCGTGCGTCCTCGGAGGCCGCGAAGAGGTGGTGCGCGACCTCGCTCCACCGCACGGGCGCGTGCTCACGGAGCAGCTGCGCCGCGCGAAGGTGCCAATCGCGCCGCCGCGCCGGCTCACAGGCTTCGAGCACGGCCTCGCGCCAAAGCACGTGCCGGAAACGCCAACCGCCCCCGAAGGGCGCGAGGATGGACGCATCCGCGGCCTCTCGCAGCGCGTCGTCCACGTCGCGTCGATCGCGCACCATCAGCCGCGCGAGCCGGGTCGCGTCGACCGCCCGCCCCAACACGGAGGCCGCGCGCACGACCTCACAGGTGTCGGGTGAGAGTCGGTCGAGGCGCACACGCAGCGCAGCGCCGATCGACGAGGGCACTCCGACGAGCGCGCCCTCCTCGATGCGGAGCTCTCCGCGCGCGAGCCCTCGCAGCACCTCGCCGAGGTGAAGCGGATGCCCCTCCGTCGCGCGCATCACGGGCTCCAACCACGCACGCCACGCGGGCCCGAGCGCCGTCGCGACCTCGTCGCGCGCGAAACGATCGAGAGGCACGCGTCGCACCGCGCGCAGCGCGCCCGGCTCGTCGACGTCGCGCCACGTGGCGAGCAGCAGCAACGGCACGTTGCGGGTCGCCCCCGCGGCCAGCTCGAGCAGCTCGACCGACGCGAGGTCGGTGGCCGAGAGGTCTTCGATCACCACCAGCAACGGGCGAGCACGTGCGCACGCGGCGAGGGTGCGCACCACCGCGTCCAGCAGAAGAAAGCGCGCCTCGGCCGGTCCCATCGAGCTCGGCACGTCCTCGCCGCCGAGCTCGGGAAGCAAGGGCGCGAGGCGTCGCCGCGTTCGCTCGTCGATTCGAGGGGTCGGTCGTGCGGCGACGGGTGGTGTGTCGCTCGACCGAACGCTCGGCTCCGGGACCGAGCTCTCGTCGAGCTCCAGCGCCCGCAAGACCTCCGTCCACGGCCAGAGCGGAGGTGCGCCCCCCGTCTCGACGCTGCGTCCCCACGCGAGCGCGAAGCCCTGCTCCGTCGCGAGCTCTCCGATGCGTCCGGTGAGCTCGCTCTTGCCGACGCCGGCCTCGCCGACCAACGCCCACGCGCTGCCGCGGCCCGTCCGCGCCGCCGCGAGCGCGTCGCGAAACAGCTCGAGCTCGGCGGCCCGGCCGATCCAGCCGCCACCGTCGAGTCGAGCCGTCGGGTCGGGTCGAACGCTCACGGCGCATCAGCATGGACCGCACGACGAGGCGACGGAACGACGTTCCGTCCGATCGAACGCCTCGAAGGTCAGGCGCGCCGACGCGCCCGAACCTGGAGCCTTCCGATGAACCTCGCCCTCGAGCTCTTTCTCACCTGGGGATCCCTCGCCGTGCTCGGGATCCTCGTCGTCCTCGACTTGATCGCGCCCGCCCGCGCGCAGCCGCAGGTCCGCGGCTGGCGTCTCGCGGGAACGCTCGCGACGGTGCTCTTCTTCGCCGTCGGGACGTACGCCCCGTTTCTCTGGGACGAGCTCCTCTCCTCCCACCGCGTCTTCGAGCTGACGGACCTCTCGTTCGGCGCTCAAGCGCTGCTCGGCCTGCTCGCGTACGAGCTCGTCGCGTACGTCTGGCATCGCCTCCTGCACGCGGTGCCTTTTCTGTGGCGGTTTCACCAAACCCACCACGCCGCGGAGCGCTTCGACGTGTTCGGGGCGAACTACTTCCACCCGGTCGACATGCTCGGCTGGTCGCTCGCCACCAGCCTCGGGCTCGTCTGGCTCGTGGGCCTCGCCCCCGAAGCCGCGCTCTTTGCCGCGAACGTCGCCATGATCCTCGCGACGTTCCAGCACGCGAACCTCCGCACGCCGGCGTGGCTAGGCTACGTGATCGCGCGCCCGGAGATGCACGCCGTGCATCACCAACGCGGCGTTCATTGGGGGAACTTCGGCGACATCGCGCTCTTCGACATGATCTTCGGGACCTGGTTCAACCCACGCCAATTCGACGCGCAGGTCGGCCTCGTCGACGGCGGCAGCCTGAAGCTCGGCAAGCTCCTGCTCGGCGAGGACCTGCTCGCCCAGCAGGCGCGCGGCGGTGAACCGAGCGTCGACTCGGAGCGCGAGCCAAGCCGACCGTCGTGGAGCCCCACGTGAGCGCTCGTGGTGAGGCGTCCTCGCCCCACCACGGCGCTCACAAGCCGAGGCTCATGCCTTCGTCGGCGAGCCGACGGCGCGCGGCGTCCATCTTCTTCGTGCGACCGAGCGAGAAGAGGCAGAGCAACGTCGCGAGGCCGGTCATGCCGACCGCCGCGACGTTCATGAGGGAGAGCACAGAGCCGAAGGTCACGAAGAACCAACCTGCACCGACCGCGGCGGCGAGCCCTGCGACGCCGAGCGCGACGAGGTTCGCGCGGTGGTCGCCGCGGTAGATGCGCAGCGCCAGCACGAAGAGCACGACGCCGAGCGCGATGAACACGAAGCGTCCGTAGTTCATCCACTCGTCGATCCAGCGCACACCGAGGATCTGCACGCCCGTGAGCACGAGCAGCAGACCCGAGAGCGCGCACGATCCGGCGGCGCCTTTCACTTCGAGGTTGGGCGCCGCCGCGAGCGCGAGATCGTCGTCCGAAGCCATCGTCCCCTCCGAAGCGCGCGATCTACGCGACGTCCCGCGCGCTCGCCACCCTCACAACGTCTCGGGCTCCGTCTCCGTCTCGGTCTCGGTCTCGGTCTCGGTCTCGGTCTCGGTCTCTGTCTCGGTCTCGGTCTCTG
>ERZ761602.2844-NODE-2844-length-25981-cov-10.778832_pt1 | contig 25981 bp, 22 predicted proteins | sample MGYA00512165_ERZ761602 | MGnify/ENA primary metagenome ERZ761602 (study PRJEB28899, sample SAMN02445085) | bioreactor sludge metagenome | biome: EBPR sludge; isolation source: Thorneside wastewater treatment plant | place: Australia: Brisbane, Thorneside...
ATAAATCTCACCATATTTTAAAGAAAATCCATCTTTTCCAAGCGCACGAAAAACATAAATTTTTTTACTTAAATGACTAATTAAATCTATATTAACAGTATCAATAGTGACAATAGTTAAACATTTGGCTAATTCTATTTTTTTATAGGAAAATTGGATAAATCTACTGTCAGTAATAAATACTTTATCGACAAAAATATCATTTTTTTCAAGCCAAAACCAAGCATCATTTAAAGCCCAAATTTCACCCTCAAAAGCAACAATGTCGCATTTATGCCGCTCAATCGTTGGCGCGCTACCAACAATAAGCACTTGATTACTTATTTTTTCAAGGGGAGTTCTTATAACTTCTATTTGGTTTTTATTGTTAGATTCAATGGCAATTTCGCTTTCTAGGTATTTTATTGCAGACAAATAGCTATCGTTTGCTCTAGCATATTTTTTCAGTACGCTGTATAAACGGCTCATGGTTATAAGCAATTTATATTTTCTAAGATCGTCAGTCGTTTTTTCAATCATTTTATAAAGCCATTTAATTTCAATATTATAATTGACATCTACTAATAATGATTCACCTCTAACTCGTAGATGAGAAGATGATTGAAATGTAATAGCCTTATCATTAATCAATAGCAAACCCGTTTCTTTTTCTTTAATTTTAATTTTATGCTCTACCCCATCTAATAACGAAATTGGCATGTCGATACTAAAGGCACAATGACCATTACCAATCCCAGCATCCAGCAGATCTTGCCTAAATTCATTTGCTATCGCACACGCAATTAATTCACCATCAGCGATAACTTCTATTTCAACAGACTGATTAATATTATTTTCATCTATTATCCAACCACAAATAGAGTTAGCATCACATGTGTCTAAATATCCCTTTAGCGCCCTGTTCGATGATAAAGCTGGCTTCTGTAATCGCAATAACTGATTTTTATCAGCAAGGGGAACCATTTCATAGGTGCTGCTTAATGCTTTTGCTATACAAATAATTTTCGCTTTCTCACGCGCATTTAGCGCTGCCTTCAATAAAACCGTACCCCCTGCCGCAACCAGCCGATAGGCTTCCTCTAAAACAGCTTTGAGATTGCCACCTTTTTCTAGATGCCAGATCACTGCATCCCAAGAGGCATCGCTGTAGTCCAGTGGTAATGATCCACTATATGATGCCATCCGGAGTTGCCATTGACCTTTTGCTAAAAAGCGGCGTTCTTCTTCTGAGACGACTTTATTTTCCGATGAATCAATCAGCAGTAGCTTAAAGTTCTGCATCTTATTGTTATTCCTCACTTAATATAGCACGCATAGCCTGCCAGCCGGACGCCATTTCCGGTGCAAACTAACGTCACCGAGACCACTTATTCCTCACGCAAAGCCTGCCGCCAGTGATCGGTGATCGGCGAGATGAGATAATCCAGGAACGTCCGGGTCCGGGTTTTGATAAAAGCGGTCACTGGCATCCCTGGTGATAGCGTGATATCGGTCATGCGCTCCAGTTGTGGCTGGTCCAGTTGAATGTGGCTCATGAAATAGAGTGCTCCCGGCGCGCTTGGATCTTCCTGGGTATCGCCAGCGACGTAGGTTACCCAGCCATCGACGAGGGGTATCGTGCGCCGGTTGAAGGCATTGAGTTGCACCTCGGCGCTTTGGCCAAGGTAAATATTGTCAATATCCCGATTGCCGATCTTGACCTCCACCACTAGATCGTTTTCCTGCGGCACGATGTCCAGCAAGGAATCACCGGGGCGGATGACCCCGCCAATGGTATTCACGGCCAATGCCATCACTTGACCGCTAATTGGAGCGGTCAGAAGACTGCGCTCCTGCGCACGGCGCGCAGGACGCAGCCGTTCTTCGATTTCAAGAATCTGCTCACGCGTTTTCTTGCGATCAGTTTCCGCTTCTTCCATATAGCTGTTACGCAACGCGATGACCCGTAATTCCTGTTCAGTTATTTGCTTTTGTAAATTGGCCAACTCCGCCGTTTGAGAATGCAGCCGTTCCTTTTTTTCCGCCAGCGCCTCTTTTTTCTGCAATAACGACGTCCGCTCAGCAAATCCCTTTTTCGCCATGGCTGCGATAGTTTTTACGACGTCACCGGTATAGCTGAGACCTTCGTTAATCGCTTCGATCTCTGATCGGACGCTAGCCGCCGCCACCTTGGATTGAGTGATACCATCTGACAGTAACTTGATTTGATCATTGAGATTTTTGCGCCGGGCTTTAAACAGCGATAATTCGCTTTGATACAGGGCCGTTAGCTGAGGGTCTTTCCGTGCCGCCAATTCCTCAGGCAGCGCAAAATGATCCATCATGCCCCGTTCTGCTAGCAGGCGTTGCTCTTGAACCGAGAGCGCATCACGCTGATCTGTCAGAATATTCAATGCGGCACTGGTCGTGGTGTCTTCCAGCAGGATGAGCGGATCACCTCGCTTGACGGTGCTCCCGTCGGAGACGTAGATAGCCCGGACGATTCCGCCGTCGAGATGTTGAATCGTCTTACGGTTCGTCCAGATCTTGACCACTCCCGGCGCGACGACTGCGCTGCCCAGTGGCGCAAGGGTGGCCCAGGTCAGGAAACCGCCGACGAACAAAATGCACACCAGCATGCCTTTAAGGACAATACGGCCAAAATCATGATGATATTCAGCAGATACGAGGCCGATCATTTTTTCTTCTCCGTATCAACATCAGCATCCCCACCTTTCCCTGTAAGGAGAGGGGATGGGGATGAGGGGACTGAACGGCTATTACTTTCGACCTTATTGGGCTTGGATTGACGCAGGAAACGCGGTGTCTTACTTGAGTCAGCATTCAGGGCGGGTTTAACCCGTTCATTATAGAGAATTTCCAGAATCTCTGCCCGTGGGCCATAGCGAACCTGCCGGCCCTGATTGAGCACCAGCAATTTATCGGCGTCTTTCAGGATGGAAGGCTTGTGACTAATGATCACCACTGTGACTCCCATTGTTTTCAATTCCCGCAATGTATCTAATAATCGCATCTCTGCCTGGCCATCCAGACTGGCATTGGGTTCATCGAGCACCACTAAGACCGGATCACCATACAGAGCGCGGGCCAGCGCTAGCAATTGCCGTTGACCACCGGATAGCATATTTCCACCCTCACCAATCTCGGTATTGTAGCCCTGAGACATGCGTAAGATCAGATCGTGAACCCGGGCTAGCCGTGCAGCCTGGATAATGATGTTTTCACGCTGATCCACTTCGCCCAGCCGGGCAATATTTTCGGCAACCGTGCCGGAAAACAGCTCGATCTGCTGGGGCAGATAACCCAGATGCTGCCCCAGTCCAGCTTGTGCCCAAGGGTAAATATCAGCGCCGTCCAATGTGACTCGCCCGCTGGTCGGTGGAAAAATCCCCACCAGCAGCCGGGCCAGCGAGGTCTTGCCCGCCGCGTTCAGACCGACCACGCCTAGACTCTCGCCAGGGTTCAATTGGAAGGAGAGATTGTTCAGAATTAACCGATCCTTCAGCACGAGATGGACCTGTTCGACCGCCAGCGCCCCAAGCGGACGTGGCAGATTCAGCCGAATGTCGCGCGCTTCAGTTTGTTGCTGATAGTCGCTGGCTACCATCCGCAGGCGGCCGTAAGCCTGCCGGGCCTTAACGAACGATTTCCACGCCCCGATGATCGAGCCGATCGGCGCCAGCGCCTGTCCCATCAAGATAGAGGAAGCGATCATGATGCCCGGCGGCATGTCTGGAGTATTGATCACCAGCCAAGCAGCCGTCGTCAGACCGATGATGCGAATCAGGCCACGAGTGACGTGCGCTAGGCCATTAATGCTACTGGTCGAATCGGTAGAGCTTTGATGAGCGCTCAGGTAGTCATCGTGTAACTGCAACCAGTACCGCACTATGTTGTCACGCATCCCCAGCCCGATGACTGATTCATTGTGAGTCAAGGCCTCACGCAGGAACTGCTGAGCGCGGGTTTTAGCTTCGCCGACTGTTGCCAGCGCTTTCTTTTCGACAAACTCCTCCGCAATTGCCAGCGCGATCAGGATCGCTGCCCCGATCACTGCTACCAGGGCCAACAACGGATGAAACAGAAAAATAATGCCTAAGAAGATCGGAAACCAGGGAATATCAAAAAATGCCTTCACCGGCTGGCTAAGGAAGGCGGCTAAGGACTGTACGTCCTCCAGGCTTTGATCACGATTTTTCCCCCGTGGCGCCCATTGCCAGAGGGTCTCGACCGCCGGAATACGCAATTGGCGCTGGGCGAAATTTCCCAACCGGTTGAGTAACTGTGCGCGGATCGTGTCCAACCAACCGGCGATAGCCAGGGCGAACAACGTGACCAAAACTAGCATCAACAGGGTTTCGTTACTGCGGCTATACAATACACGATTGAACAGTTGCAGCATGAACAGCGGCGGGGCCAGCATTAACAGATTAATGATAAAGCTGAAAAAACCAATAATTAGGAATACGGAGCGGAACCGGCGCAGCAATGCTTCCATACGCTTTAGCCTTCCTGCCGGAACGGTGATTGTTGATTCACCAGCTTCGTGATAATTTCCTGATAACGGGCCAAACTGTTTTTAACCTCGTAATGACGCCGGATATGCTCTCGTGCCGCGCCCGATACAGCAGCCATGTGATTGGGATGATCCAGCACTTCGTCCACCCGGTCGGCAATTTTCCGGGGTGAAAAAAAATCGACCAACAGACCATTTTTGCCATCTTCGATCACATCGCGTACCGGAGCAGTATCCGAAGCGATGACCACATTCCGCGCGGCCATCGCTTCTAGCAAGGACCAAGACAGCACAAATGGCACAGTCAAATAAATGTGAACCGCCGAGACTTGTAACAAGCGTAGATGTTCTGAAAACGGGAGATGCCCCAGAAAAATCACCCGTTCCGGATCAATCGGCACTTCCTTGAGCATTCGTTCCCGATAAGTTTGTCCCCGTGGCAAGCGTGGGCTATAGCTGACCCCATCACCGCCTTCTACAAGGATCAGGCAGCGGGGACGCCGCCGGCAAATTTCCGCTGCCGCCCGCATAAAACTGGGAAAACCCCGATAAGGTTCCAAGTTGCGTGCAGCGTAAGTCACGATCTCCTGACCAGGCCGCACCACCCGGCCATCTGGCAGCGTTAGACGCGCTTGTGGATCTGGGGTTACTTTTGCGGTATCGACCCCCTCGTGCAGAACCTCAATTTTATTTTGATATTCAGGTGGAAACAGCGATCGCTGCCAGGGAGTCGGGCTGATGCCGTAATCCATCGCGGTCAGACTCAATAGAAGAGGAGCGTTTTGGGTTCTGATGCGTAACGCGTCATCCTGGGTGATTGGAGAGGCTGGGTCGAACCCAGCATCAGCGCCCTGGGCATGGTAATAGAACTCACAGTAAGCCAATAAAGGAGTCTTGGGAAAGATATCCTTAAAATACAATGCTTCTCCCCAACCGATATGCGCTAAGGCGATGTCAGGCTTGAACCCGCGGCTCTTCAGCCATTCCAGCACTCGCGTCACTGCTTGGCCATTCTGCACCGCACGATCAAAACGCGATAAATAAAGTGGCAAGGACGTTGTGGAATGATTTTTTGGCTTATATACTTTGAAAATTACTTTATCAAGTGGAATGGAAATTTGACACTCTTGTCCGATAGCGACGATTTGGCACAAACGGTTAGTAGCCAAATGGTAAACCAAGCTGCGAAATTGTCCTGGAAAAAATTGATGAATAATAAGGATTTTCATAACTTCTCCACATACCAATACTGACAGCGTAATGAATTAGCGAGAAAGATTAAAGCGGCTTGCTTTCTAAACCCTGCTTTCTAGGAGATACCAAAAATGTCCACCATCGACCCTAATCAAGGCATCATAGGCAGTGATAAAACGGCGGGCGACGTGTTGGGTGGGGATCCAGGTAATCCTCAGTTTTCCAACCAAATACTGGACTTTAATCAGTTCCTTTTCTTCCAAGACGGTCAAGAACTGGATAGCCCTGCGATGTCAGCGACGGGCATTCCGGGTGAATATCTCTTGACGACTCAGGATGGACAGGCATTTAAGGTAATTAACACAGACGAAGTCAATCTTGATCTTGAAACCCCCATTGCACTGAATGAGGACGATAATCCCAATTTGATTCTCGGTGGTATTAAAGATGTCAATGTTCAAGGATCGGACGCGGACAATAAGATCATGGGCAATCTTGGAAACAATGTCATTGATGGTGGAGGAGGAGATGATTTACTAGGCGGCGGCGCCGGCGACGACACGCTAACCGGCGGTGAAGGTAATGACGAATTGATCGGCGGCGCGGGGAATGATCAGCTGGAAGGTGGCGCCGGTGATGATACGTTTGCTTACCCCCAGGATGTTCCGCCCGGCGAAGAAGAAGGGCAAGAAGATTACAGTTATGGCGACGATGTCATCCGTGATTTCGGACAGGGTGATGACACGCTGATTCTGGGTGATTTTAATGGTGATGGCATTTTTGACAGCAACGATTATGTCGTTGAGAATACTGAAAATGGCGCGCTCATTACTTTTATGGGTACTGATGGCAGCCGCGGCAGTGTTCTCCTGCAAGGCGTCAGTGCCGAACAATTAACTGTCGTTGGGGGAGAAACGGGCCAGATCACTCTATCGGACAGTAGCGCCTCATCCGCCATGGAGCATATTCCAGAACAACTGGATGATAATGACGATGACGATAATTTCTTTACCATTGTCTAAGCGGCGCATCCGGTTTTCATGCGCCTGCTGATTGTCTCGCACGGACACCCTGCTTTCCATCCAGGCGGAGGCGAACTGGTTGCTCACAGTATCTATCAAGCCTTGCGCCGTGACGGGTGCGAGGCTTTTTTTGTGGGTTTTGTCTATCCTGAACTGCTGGCTGGCCACGGTGCGCAAACCGTGTTTGCTCCCAACCAGCGTGATCATAACGATCTGGCCATTCGCGGCAATGCGTTTGATTTCTTCATGGGCCGGCATGGAGACCCTCAACTCACTGACGCTTTCGCTAGAATCATCGAGAAGGTCAATCCCGACGTGGTCCACTTCCACCATTTTCTGATGGTCGGACTAGAGTCATTCCGGATCGTTAAAAATCTGCGGCCCACCTGTAAAATCGTCCTGACCTTACATGAATATTGGGCGATTTGCGCCCGCGATGGACAAATGGTGCGGGCTAATGGCGCTTTGTGTCACGCGTCTTCCCTGTATCAATGCGCTGCCTGTCTGCCTGATCATCCGCCAGCTCAGTTCTTCCTGCGCGAGCAATGGATCAAGAGTTTCCTGGCTCAGGTTGATTGCTTCATCTGCCCAAGCCACTTCCTGCTGGAACGCTATCAGGCTTGGGGGCTACCCCCGGAAAAACTGAAAGTCATCGTGAATGGAATATCCAGCAATATAACCGCTCACCCCGCTGAGTCCAATTCTCTCCCGCAAGGCAGGAGAATACTACCTCGCCGCTTCGGGTTCTTCGGGCAACTGACTCGAACCAAAGGTGTGGATATTTTGCTGGAAGCGACCCGGCGGCTACGCAATGAGAACGTGGATTTTCAACTAGGGATCCATGGCACCCTGGCATTGCAAGAAAAATCCCACCGGGAAGGTCTTGAATCGGCTTTTGCCGATACCGCCGATGACGTTACCTATTTCGGTCCCTATCAGCCTCGGGATGCCGTGGAACTGATGGCTCACTATGATTGGATCGTTATTCCCTCGACCTGGTGGGAAAATGCGCCGCTGGTCGTCGAAGAAGCGCTTGCCGCCCGGCGGCCGATCATCTGCAGCGACATTGGGGGTCTCAAGGAGAAAGTGGCGCCGGGCCAGGATGGACTGCACTTCCGCGCAGGTGATTCCTACAGTCTAGCCACCACCCTGCGCCGCGCCTCTAAAGATCCCGATTTATGGCAGACGCTGCAAACGACTCTAAGACCCCCATTTCCGATGACTGAGTGCGTTGCGCGACATGTCGAGCAGTATCAGTCGTTACTAAATTGACTGCTGCCATCATAGGCCATGACGCTTGCGGTAACGCTCCAAAAAGCGGCCAAACCGTCCAATGGCCTCAGTAAGATCATCTTCGTGGGGCAGAAACACGATTCGTAAGTGATCCGGGTGAGGCCAATTGAATCCCGTACCCTGCACCAGCAACACTTTTTCCTCCAGCAAAAACTCCAGTACGAACTGCTCGTCATCGGTGATTGGATAAATCTGCGGATCGAGCCGGGGGAACAGGTACAGCGCCGCCTGCGGCTTGACGCAATGAACGCCGGGAATTTCTGCCAGCAACTGAAACGCGAGATCGCGCTGTTTACCCAGACGACCCGTAGGTAACACCAGATCATCAATACTCTGGTAACCGCCGAGCGCGGTCTGGATGGCATATTGCGCCGGGACGTTGGCGCATAAGCGCATCGAAGCCAGGATGTTCAATCCCTCAATATAGTCCTGAGCGTGGCTCTTCTCGCCTGATACCACCACCCACCCAGCGCGATAGCCGCAGGCCCGGTAATTTTTCGACAGGCCATTGAAGGTCAAGCACAACACATCCTCTGCAAGTGAGGCAATTGAGGTATGCTTTGCGCCGTCATAGAGCACCTTGTCGTAGATTTCATCGGCGTAGATAATGAGTTGATGCTGACGGGCGATTTCGATGAGCGCCTGCAACCATTCCTCAGGATATAACGCACCGGTCGGATTATTCGGATTGATCACAACAATCGCCCGGGTGCGAGGAGTTATCGTGTCGCGGATATCGTCGAGATCCGGCAGCCAGCCGGACGATTCATCGCAATGATAATGGCGCGGTACTCCACCCGACAGGCTGACTGCCGCCGTCCACAAGGGGTAATCCGGGGCCGGAATCAGCACCTCATCGCCGTTGTTCAGCAGCGCCTGCAGGACCATGACGATCAATTCGGATACGCCGTTGCCAATGTAGATATCCTCGATCTGCACGCCCGGAATCTGTTTCTGCTGGGTATAGTGCATCACCGCCTTGCGCGCGGCAAACAGGCCTTTGGAATCACAATAACCGGAGGCGTCCGGCAAATTGCGGATGATATCTTGCACCATCTCATCCGGGGCCATGAAGCCGAAGGGCGCCGGGTTGCCGATATTGAGTTTAACGATCCGCTGGCCCTCGTCTTCCATCTGTTTGGCGCGCGCCAGCACCGGCCCACGGATATCGTAGCAAACGTTGGCCAATTTGACGGATTTGAGGATAGTTTGCATGGGATTTCGATCCTGCCTGGGGAAAATCAGCATTATTGGATAGTCTGTCGCAATCGCCAAGTCTTAGTAGTGAATGGACCGTAACTGTGTTCATCCCTCTCACTACTCATCGCTAATGACCAACCACTGACCACTCGCTTGGAGGAATTCATGCCTCATCGCCGCTATCATCGCCGTGCGCTAGACGATTCTATCGAACAGCCAGGAGAAGAGGGGGACGCTTTGGATTTCCTGTCATTTGGTTTGGAAGATGACGATCTCGAGTTTGAGGATGATGCCGAGGCATTATTGGAAGAACTCGCTCATCTGAGTCCCGATTATTCAGTGATCCGGCGCCAGTGGGTGTTGCGCGCCTGGTTAGGGGTGCGTCCGGAAAGGGTCGAAATGTATCTGCGTCATCACCGGCAGAGCCGGTTGCTGGTGGCGCTGGGAATTCATCTGCGTGGCTCGATTGAATCTTCGCTGCAGCGGCAACTGAGCAAACTGGATCCAGGGCAGCGAACCCACGATCATCGCCCGCCTTTCGGTAATATTACCGCTATTGCTTCTGATCTGGGCTTGGCGCCACTGGAGTGCGAACTGCTACTGCTGGTGGCCATGCTGCATCTTGATCCCACGCTGTATGCGGCGTGCCGTCCGTTAGGGGAATTCAACCGTCGAGGCGCCTGCACGGCGGTGGCTACCATGCTTGGGGCGCGTGCTGAAGCAGTGTACCGGGTCCTACTGCCTAGCGGGTTGCTGGCTCGCACCGGCCTGATCCGCATCGATGATAGCCATCGCTACCATCTAAAAGCCAAATTCGACATTTTGGATCGTCTACCACACTTGCTGCTCAATGAGCGGATCGATACAGCCACTTTGTTCCAACATTATGTGGCACCGTCCCGCCCAGCTACATTAACCATTGATGACTTCGCTCATCGTGCAGAGGACTTCGATCTGGCGTACCGGTTGCTGGCCCGTGCAGCCACTGAGGCAACCTTGGGAGTCAATTTACTGTTATATGGTCCGCCAGGCACGGGTAAGACTGAGCTGGCTCTGACGCTGGCCAAGGCCGCCGGTATTGCGCTGTTTGCCGTGCAGGCCAGCGATGAGGATGAGGATCCGCTCAATGCCCGCCAACGGCTGTCCCGCCACAGTCTGGCTCAACATCTGCTAGCCCGGCGCCGCGAGTGCGCCCTGCTGTTCGATGAGGCCGGTGATGTGCTCTCGGAGAGCAGCGAACTGGACTTATCCTTTCTTATGACTCCGCGCGATAGCGGGATTAATAAAGGCTGGTTAAATGGTGTACTGGAACAGAATCAGGTGCCGACCATCTGGGTGGTCAACCGCATCGATATCATCGATCCAGCCTTTCTGCGGCGCTTCGATTTGCAACTAGCACTGGATATCCCGCCCCGGCCCGTGCGCGAGCGTATCATCCGCCGCCATCTCGGTGAGTTACAGGTCGATGCGCGCTGGATTGCGGAGCGGGCGGAGGATCCTCACCTGAGTCCAGCGCTGGTACAGAAGGCGGCACGGCTCGCGCATCTATTACCAGAAGCTTTTGCTGAACAAGGCGAGGCGTTGCTAGGCCGGGTTCTGGATCATGCGCTAGCGGCCACCCGTCACGGCGAACCGCCTTTCCAGCCGTCGGCAGTGAGCGTAGGCGATGACTACGATCCGAATCTAATCAACTGTGACTGTGATCTGCCGAAACTGGTTCAGGGGTTGACGCGCCAGGGCCGGGGCCGGATTTGCTTGTATGGACCGTCCGGGACCGGCAAGAGCGCCTTTGCCGCCTGGCTGGCCCGCAAGCTGGATCGGCCATTGTTGTTGCGGTCCGCCTCAGACCTGCTCAATCCACTGGTAGGCGTCACCGAGGAACGGATCGCCCGGATGTTTCAGGAAGCCCGTCAAAGCCAGGCGGTGTTGCTGATTGACGAGGCAGATTCTTTCTTGCGCGCCCGCCAGTATGCCCGCCAGACGTGGGAAGTGACGCAAGTTAATGAACTACTGGTGCGGATGGAGCAGTTTGACGGCATTCTGCTATGCGCGACCAATCGGGTGAGTGATTTGGACCCAGCGGTACGGCGGCGGTTTGATATCAAAGCACGGTTTTGGCCGTTGGCTGCTGAACAGGCGGAACAGTGTTTGCGCCGCACACTCAGCGAGGCAGGGACTGCCGAGAGTCTCTCCGAGGATTTTTTGACCCGGTTCTGGGCCTTGGGGCCGTTGACCCTGGGTGACTTTGCCACAGTCCGCCGTCGCGCCGGTCTCCTTGATCAACCGTTGACAGCTGACCTGTTATTGGCGGCGCTGGCTGAAGAGGCCGATTTACGGCGGCAGATGGAAGAGACGTGAACAAATAGCCAATAACCCCTCAACCAACACCGGTCTCGCCTGTGCGGTTACCCGCCCGGCCTTGCTTGCGGAAGACGCAATGTCACTCGTGCTGCGGCAGGCCGGGTTGTCAACGAAGAATGTAGCGTCGAAAGACCGGTCACAACGTCTGCCAGCGCGTCTGATACAGCGGACGAGCAGGCGGAGTCGCATCGGTCCTGGGTTGCATGCTGACCCATAACATCCCTTGGGACGGATGCGGCATATTAGCTGGCAGAACTAGAGTGCGGGCATCGCCTTGATCAGGCAGCGTCCCTAACATCACCGGCGGGCGCTCGCCGCCCTTCAGCCACAGCAGGCAGCGCTGATCAGGGGGCATGTCCATCGCTCGCAAGCTGTTGACGTGTAATCGCCCATCTTCAGCCATCGCCACGGTCCATAACACATCATGATTAGGGTCGCGGATAGCGGCAAACGACAAGTTTCCTTGAGGTGGCGGCGCCGCTAGCTGGGGGGCCAGGACCACGGCCGTGGCCAATAATCCGGCCAGGGCCAAGCCGCGCCAGAGGGCCAGACTGTTCCACCAGGAACGTCGTGGTTCAGCGGGAAATAGCCGTTGTTCCAAACCTTGCCAAACTTCCGGAGGCGGCAGTAAGGGTGGACTGGCAACCGCCAGTTGGTTTAAACGGCGTTCCCAGTCGCTCACAGCACGCCGCAACGCCGGATGCGCTGATAACAAGTTTTCAAAACGCCGCCGGGCGGCACCTTGCAGGGTGCCGAGAACATATTCGGCGGCCAATGAATCAGATAACAGGGGATGATGCAGGTTCATGATAATTCCCCCAGACAGGTTTTCAGACGTTGCAGGCTCCGCCGGACCCAAGCTTTGACCGTACCCAGCGGGCGGTTCAATCGCTGGGCGATGGCATCGTGGGTCAGTCCCTCGTAATAAGCCAGAAAAACGGCGTGGCGTGGCTCCGGTTCGAGGATTTCCAGGCAGCGGGCCAATTGAGTTTCACCCTGCTCGGTATGCAACCGTTCCTCAGGACCCGGTCCCTCATCAGTCAGCAGGGTCCAGCCCTCCTCGCTCAGATCCGCCCGCCAGCGTTGATCACCGCGCCGTGACCGGTCGATGGCCAAGCGGCGGACAATGGTCCCCATCCAGGTCAGCGGTTGGCCCAGATGCGGCCGGTAGTCGCCGGCCCGCTGCCAAATACGCACGAAGCCTTCCTGCAGTAGATCGGCTGCCAGTTCGCGATCACGGGTCACGCCGAGCAATAGACTGTACAGTCTCGGTGCCGCCTGCTGGTACAACGCTTCGAAGGCACACCGGTCGCTCAATGCACAACGGGCCAGCAAGTCAGCCAGCGAATCAAAAGATGTCATGATGGATGCTCGCACCGGGATGAACCACCAGCCTGTGGGATACCTGAGCGGTAGAGCGCTAATTGCGTTCACGGCGATGATCCACAGGTCTAGGATGTCAAAAGAGTCATTATAGGCCGTTCCAACACATCTTCGTTCAACCATCGAGCAAGCACAATGCGTAAATCAAATGCTGGTTCTTGCTGGATCGCCGCTTCGACAGCTTCAGCCAAAGGGCTTTGCTTCACACATGCAGCGAGCAAGGCAAACTCACCAGGGGTTAACAGACGCTGGCGAACTGCTCCAGCTTGACGCCAGACCATGACCGTTTCGGCCTGTTGGAGATCGACCGCTTCCAATGGCCCGCCTCCGGGTTGATGCGCGGCCCAGATTGCATGGATCGGCCAGGAAGATTCCAGCAACTGTGTTGCAGGATGCAACTGGAGTTGCAAACCGGCCAGTTTGTCAGCGGGAATTGAAGCGAGTTGATCAGGGGTCAGTGGCTCAGCCTCGGCAGCAAACAGCGCTTCGTTACGCGCCCATTCCAACCGTGCTATATCTGCCAGCCAAGGCAATTCCACCAGCGGCCGGAATTCGGTTAGAAAACCGGGAAAATCAACACCGTAGGCATATAATACTGGCCGGTGCGGCGGATGTTCAGCGATAAAGGTCAAGGCAGTGGCCGTGAAGCATTCAACGCCGACTAACTGCTCGACCACAGGAAAAGCCGCCTCCAGTACACTTAACAGGGCATGGCGGACATTGTTGCGGTATACCGCTAGGCGACGTTCATGTTGCTCAGGTGTATCGGCCAACAGCGCCAACAGCGCCGGGTCGGGACCACCGCCCGATAACAGCATCTGTTGCATCCGGGTTTGCAGTTCAGCCAGATGCACCGGTGATCTCCCGTAGATAACCTTCAGCCCGTTCCGCCTCAGCCAGCAGCACCGGCAATTCCGGGATATTCGTGTCCCACTCCATCAACACTGGGCAGGGCCCGGTCAATCGCAAGGTAGCGGCCAGCAGCGCCCAAACCGGCTCAGCGACCGGAGAACCGTGGTCGTCGATCAGCAGTTCGCCCCAGGACGTAGCAACCCGAGCATGTCCGGCAATATGAATTTCGCCGACGGCTGCCAGCGGCAACGCATTCAGCACGGCCTGCGGGTCGCTACCGTGGTTGACAGCGCTGACATAAAGATTGTTGACATCCAGCAGTAAACCGCAGCCTGTGCAACGCACCAGCTCACTTAGAAAGCCGGCTTCGTCCCAGTCTGTCTGCTGGAAGCGTAGATAAGTGGACGGGTTTTCGACCAATAAACGCCGGCCCAGCGCCTGCTGTGCCCGTTCGATATTAGCAGCGGCGATAGCCAGCGCTTCGTCGGTATAGGGCAGAGGCAGTAAATCAGCCAGAAAAGTCCCGTCCGGGGCTGTGGACCAGGCCAGATGCTCGGAGATCGCTTCCGGTTCCAGCCGGTCATACAAATACCGCAATCGCGCCAGATGCGCTGCATCCAACCCAGCCGCCGATCCCAGCGACAAACCTACCCCGTGGCAACTCAGCGGATAATCGCCGCGCAACCGTTCCAGGGCTCCCAGACGAGGACCGCCGGGGGCGAGGTAGTTTTCGCTATGGATTTCCAGCCATGCCGCAGGCTGTGGCATGGCTAGAAATTCCGGCAAGTGAGGATGACGCAGGCCAATGCCTGCCTGAGCAGGCAGTGCGGTGCGATTGCGGAGATCAAACATGGCACATCAACTCAATGCCGGATTACCCCTGCCCTTTCGATACAGGATTACCCATGCCCTTGAACGCTTCCACCTTGCCGCCCATTTTTTCACAGGTGCCCTTGGGGGCATATTTCCAATCTTGACCGTCGTAATCAGCGGTCGATTGCCCCGAACAGGCATGCGTGCCTGCTGCACTGGCACAGTCGTTCTCACCGGCCTTGCTAATGCCATAACATTTTTCCTTGCCTTCCCCAGCAGCAAAGACAGGACTAGCAGCGAGACCCAAAGCACCGGCGACGGCAGCAGCAAGCGCAAACTGGTTGAAAGCGGTCTTGACCATGGTGAATATCCTCTGCAATAGCGTTGAAAAAAGGGTTGTCTGCGTCGTAATAGCCCGACTGACAAAGTTGCTTACGCAGGAGATTCAAGTTTAGATGCAGCGCACCGGAAAAATATTGATCTCCTGCCTCGTGCTGTCACCAAGTCAGCGTCTGGGTTCCATCTTTAAACAATGCAGCGCCCGTTAGTTCCGGCTTGCCGACTTGAATCCCTGGTAGCAGATCGTCCGTTTCGATGCCGTAATGTTTCATACACATTGGGCAGGCGATGACCACACCGCCTTTTTTCATGATCTCAATCAGCTTCTTTTGGTGTTCTTCGTATTGACCGGCGTTAGCCTTGGCGCCGACCAAAACGCCTTTGTCATTTAGAAAAACCGTCAACGGATGTCCTCGCTCCATTTGCGCCTTGCCGAAGGTGATCGCCATATTGGCGCGATGGGCATCATCGGCGGTCATGTTGACAAATAATGGATCGGTATCACCCGCCAGTACAGGGGTAGTCAAACCGCTAACTGCCAGGGCCATAACCAGCAATAAGGCATTCATGAATTTCATTCTTTTCTCCATTATCAAATGAGTGAAACGTCCGGGACAGATTAACCCCTATCAAAGGAGTTTTTAACAGATAGCGATACCCTCAATCAGCTTGGTAAAAATAAAATCTATCTATTCAATATAATAATATATTGATATGCCAGGTATCAGTCACATAATGTAAAATGTTCCACGGAGAAGCTCATTGATGAATCGCAAACCCAACTCGAAAGACATCGATGCTGAACACCACATTCAACTCGGCCTGACGCAAGCGCTTTGCGACGCAGTAAGCGATGATGCAGACCCAGCGCTAATAGATGAAATTATTGAGCAATTAGTAGCTTACAGCGACATGCATTTCATGTCCGAACAGTTATTGATGCGCTTGAGCAGTTATCCAGGCTACGATAGTCACGCGCTCGATCACGACGCTCTGATGGAGCGATTGGAATCAATTAAGCAACAATATAGTAGCTTCGGGGAGCAACCCTTTACGTTACCGGAGGCGAAAGCGATTCTGGCATTCCTGGCCGACCATATCAACACGCAAGACCGGCGATTTATCGACTACTACTGCGACTGGTACAGACGCAGATGAAAATGCGAGTCTATTAACTTTCCTTACGTCTCCACAGTTGCTGGCCAACTTCTTGGGCGAGCAACTCATTCGCCCCGTGACGGGTAACGCTCACCGGTTCTTGCCAAAACTGCACGCTCGCCGAAAAGCCCTGTTGCATTAATTTCTCTCGAGCGGATTGAACTCACTCACGGGTGTTTACGGCAGCGAGAAGTATCTTTAGCTCCCGGATGGCGCCGCCCATCGTTCAAGCTTCGATGTGTTAAGGTAAGCGCCTTTCATATAGCGGGGATTTACAAATGAGCATGCTCTTACTCGGATTGATCCTCTTTCTGGCCGTGCACTCTATCTCCATCGTCAGCGAATCATGGCGGGATCGCCAAGTCGCAAAACTCGGTGAAGGACCGTGGAAGGGTCTGTACTCGCTAGCGTCCCTCGCCGGGTTCGGACTCATTGTCTGGGGTTATGGACTTGCCCGCTATGATCCCGTGCTTCTCTACCTGCCGCCAGTGTGGCTGCGTCATATCACTTTATTGCTGCTGGTCCCGGTCTTTCCGCTGCTGCTCGCCGCCTACCTGCCGGGGCGCATCCAGGCGGCCGTCCAGCATCCCATGCTAGCTGCTACCAAGCTATGGGCTTTTGCCCACCTGCTGGCGAACGGCATGCTGGCCGATGTGCTTCTCTTTGGCGCCTTCCTCGCCTGGGCCGTGGTGGATCGCATCTCCATGAAACGCCGTCTCCCGCATCCAGTCCTCGGTGCGCCGCCTTCCAAGTGGAATGATCTCATTGCCGTGACCGGCGGCCTTGCGCTCTATGTTGCTTTTGTGCTCTGGCTCCATACTTGGCTGATCGGTGTCCCGCCTATTGGAGGCTGACTTAACCGGTGGTCAAGGCTGCTCATTCTCAATCGAGGCGCGGGATAGCCTAATCATGGATATTTTCACAGATCAATTGACAAGCAGGTTGAATCAAGTTAGCCCGCTTCAGAGGACCAAAATGGGCTGTGCCGTTGCGGGATATTCAACAAACTTGCCGCTTACGCTCAATATTGTCACGAGCTAATTGCAGCAGCTCAGGCGGTGGTTCGTAGCCGGTGCGGCGGCACTGGTAGAGATAGTGGGTAAGGCGAGGTTCGGCATCGCTTTGATTTGCTAACTCGATTAGTTCTAAAAGCTCGATCATGCGAGGGGTCGGGACTGTCGCAATGGTTTGCAGCATGGGTACATTTCTCAAAGTTGGTAGGCCATAGAGATTACCTAGGCATTTTTTGTGCCTTATTTAGTGAGTCTGGTGCGCGGACGGTACTGGATCAGGAAGCCCGCCAACAACAACGCTATCACGATGAAGCCGGGAATTGCGTCCGGTTCCGGCGTGCTGCCACCGCTGAAAACACTACCCGTCGTGATTGGCGTCGCCGGCTCACCGTAGGCCAGTGCGGTTGTTCCCGTGACCTGCGCCACGGGCACCGGCACCGTGGGTGTATCAATCGGGCTGGGATTATAAATCTTCTCCGACACGGCGACGAACGCAGTCCACTTCGTTACCAGCGCAAAGTTCAGCCCCAACTCAGTGATGCGCTGCTTGAGGGTGTCAGCATTCACGTCCTCACCGCGAAGCAGACGGCGGCCCGTTGTCAACTGATGCATGAGATCGCCGATCAGGGAACGCGCCCAGAGGATTGGCACCGCCTCGCCCTGGGTGCTGGTTTCCGGTAGCTCGATCTGTAGAGGCAAGGTCGCGGGGTGTCCCTGTACCCGGCCTCGTACCTTGACCTCGTACCGGCCGGGGCGGCCATAACGTCCCTGAATCCGCAACGACTGTCCGGCGAACAGATCGGGCAATGGGCCGGGGCTGAGCTCGCTCACGTCCAAACCGCCCCAGTCAATCTGAATGTCGGTCAACACAGGCGATTGCAAGCGCTCAGCCAATTCTCCGGCAACCTTTTCCTGATCCTCGGTGGGGTCCATGTAGCGGGCGAAACCGCGCCCAACCCGGCCCATCTCGCTCAGAAGATAACGGTTAACGCCCGCACCGGCACCAAAGGCATACAGTCGCGCATTGCCTAAATGGGTTCTGATCAGCGCCAGAATTTCAGCTTCGTTGCCAATATAACCGTCGGTCAGAAAGGTAACGATGCGCAACGATCCCGCAGGGACCGGCAGAGCCAACGCCTGACGGATGCCGGTACTCATCTCGGTGCCGCCTTCGCCGTTGAGCGCATCGATGTAGTGCAGACCCGCCTGAATATTCCCGGGTGTCGCTGGCAATGGCTGCGCGGAAAACTCGGTCGCGGCATCGCTGAAGCGGATGATGCGGAAACTATCTGTGGACCGCAGCCGGCGCAGCGCGATTCTCATAAAGGCCTTACTGGTTTCAATCGGCAGGCCGCTCATCGAGCCGGAGCAATCCAAGACAAATACCATCTCGCGCGGCGTGATGTCCGTCTCGGCCGGAGCCTGCGGCGGTTCGAGCAACAGGCTGAAAAAACCGCCGCGCGCGTCGCGGTAAGCCAGCAAACCGGCCTGGGTGCGTGTCCCGGCCAGGGTGTAGCGCAGGACGAAATCACGATTATCGAGCGTGCGGCCATTGGCCAGCCGCACTTCGGCGCGCCCATTCTCCAGAATCCCGGTGGTGATCGGATGGGTGCGGCTGTCGATGGCGGCAATGGCCATGCCCGCGTTGAGATGGACGGTCAAACCGACTCGCTCCGGGTCAATTTGTTCAGGCACGTTTAATTCAAAGACGGGGGGATATGCAGGCAATTGCTCGACCTCCCACTGCCCATAGGCGGTTTGGCTGTGAGCCGCCGCCGCACCGCTGGCAGTCCCGGTCTGAGCATTCCAGTGTTGAACGCCACCCCGTAGCATGGGTTCACCCGGCGCAACACCAGCGCCTTGCGGCTGATAGCGCGGTCCTACAACTAGCGGAATAACCAATTCATAGGCACCGTCCAGCCGAGGCACGGTTTGAGCATATTTCAGCGTCACTTTGACCGGCAGACCCGGCATCAGATTGGCGATATCCTGGGTAAACATATTCGGGCGATGCTGACTGAGCAAGGCGGCGCTGCGGCCTTGGCCTTTCGCTTTCTCGAAAGTGGCGCGGGCCTCCTCGATGCGCTGGATTTTGGCTTGAATGCGCTCGTCGCCGACATCTAGGGTCATGGCGTTGACAGCGGCATTTTCATTGAGTGGAAACAAATAAGTCGCATGAATCGCCTGATTCAGCGGATTGGCAAAGGTTTGTGTCACGGTGACCAGCGCCAAGTCGCCCTGAAGGTCAGCGTTGATATCGGTCTTGAGCAAGGGCAAGGTCATCGGTTTACCGTCCACTTCTGTTTCGATGCGACCGCCCAGATCGCCGGGAACGACAGCGAGCGCGGTGGTCCAGGGGAACCAAAACAGGCTAGTGATCAGAAAAAATGCAGTGTTCTTCATGGATTTTTCCTCTATCAATCAAAGTTTCATAAAACGGGTTTCAGAGTTAGCACGGGTGAGGGGGGGGCGTTACATCCAGCGCCCGCCACACGGCGCTATCGAAAGTTTCCGCCGCATCCACCGGCAGTTCCCAAGGGGTGATGCGTTCGATCATCCGCCAAGCCGTGCCTGGCGCTTGTAACCAGAGCCACACTGCCTGAGCAACATGGATCGCTTGTTCACCACGTTCCGAGACATAACTCACAGCGACCCGCCAGACCCGTCCCTGCGGATCGGTGCTGCGATACACTGCGCTGGGAATCGGGCCGCCGGTCTGGCCGAGATAACGCACCGTGTGACCGCGACCGGTCAGGCATTCGTCGGGCGCATGGAGATGGCGCAGCGGCGCGGAGGTGCTGACCACCAGCAATCCATAGGGGCCATAGGCGGCCCGCGCCGCGCCGCCGCCGTAACGGGTGAAGTACTCGCGTTCCTGGGAAGTGAGCACGCCGGGTTGCGCGATGAAGGCCGCGATGCGATCAGGCAACTGTGGTGCGGGGAGTGAATGGGCGATATCCACCGGTCGTGCCGGCAAGGACACGATCACGGCACACGCGCTCAGAAAAGCTAGGCCGGTGACTGGTTGCACAGACCAGAATCGCTGTGCGTTAGCTGTTGCCTGACCCGGTAAGGAAAGAGGCATGGCCGGTCCGGCCCGGCGGAGCCGGACCCAAAATAGAAGCGGCAGCGCTGAGAGGCTCAAAGTGATCAAGCCAATCGCACTGTGCCACGGCTCGGCAAGCACATCCACGCCACCTCCCGTCTCGCGGTGGACCAGACCCAGGGCGATGGCAACAATACGCAGACTATTGCCCACGGCCGCCGCTGCCAGCGTTAGCAATAGACCCAGGCACGCCCGCCCGGACGAGGGACGGGTGAAAGCGGCAACCGCAGCGAATAGCAGGAGCAGCAGTAATAGACCGCGCGTCCCGGAACAAGGCAAATCGACCAACAGTGTTTGCCCCTGCCACTGCAACTGAATGCCTTCGCACTGCACGGGTGCAGCTCCTAGCTGGAGCGCAGCGCAGGCACCGGCGGCGGAGATCTGTTGCAGAAGGAACCCAAAACCGCGTTGCAGAATGCGTTCAATGGGCAGCGCAAACATGAAGAGCACCGCCAACCAGCCTGGAGATAGCGGGCGGGCGCGGCGGTCCAGACCTAGCAGCAAACCGATGGCGTAGATATCCACAGCCAAAGCCGCTGCACCGATTGTGTTGATCCCGAGCCATTGTCCGAGCAGACGCACGATGGCGGTCAATGCCAGCAGGTAGAATCCGTTATAGCGTTGCGAGACGCCAGGCGTACGCAGCGGGCTGGCCGTGCTCCATAGCAAGAGCATACTGGTCAGCACCGCCACCCACAAACCGTAGGAATCGTAGGCCGGATCAAGCCAGGTTCCCGCCAGCCAGACCAGTGGATGAATGGCTAATAGAACAAGGCCCAGAATCAAGCTCATTGGACCGGGCTGAGAATAGAATTTGAAGCGCATGGCGTGACTCCTTGAGTTCGCCCGCGCAGTATGCAAATCGAGTGTGTGCGCTTCGTGGCGCATGTGTGCAAGATTGCAAAATGATCGTGCAAATCCGGTGCAAATTATTCCGCTGCTGGTGTGACGACGCTAAGCCGTCTCCGGAAAGCGTTCGCTTAGCTGGCCCTGCGTGCCTCCCGGTTTATCCGTAAGATTCTTCAAAATCCCTTTTATTTTTGATCACTTATCTTCATAGATTGGTGGCCTGGCCGGGCGCTGAAGATAAATGGCAAGGGCTGCGCCGTTGCCCGGCCAACCGCGCGGACCGTGCAGGCAAGGAGCAAGGCCAGCAGCGAGACCATGCTCATGCCAATAAGGATGAGGAAGCCGATTCCGGTGCCCATCGCGTCATCCGCTTCAAGATGACAGGGACCGGATACCCGGGACAATGTATAGGACACGAGGGCTAGCGGACTCAGAGCGGCAACGAGACCGGCCACATGAACGGCGAACGCACCTAGTATGGATGGGTGCCGTTTCCACGCAAGATACGCGCTCACCGGCACGGCAGCCGCCCCAAACAGAGCGGCTGCGAACACAGGTAAGCGAGAACACAGATTGTATTGGAAGAACGAATCGCTGGATGCAAAGCTGAAGACCCAGAACCAAAAACCCAGCCATCCCAGTGCAACAGCAGATTGCCAGATTGTTCGGCCCATGCCGCGGAGTCCTTCGGTTGAAGTCTGCGTGCCGTCTGTCATTCTCTTAACCTCAGCATCGCTACTTTAGCGCTCAGTTAACTGAATAGATTCCATATTATTTTTCCAAAAATACAAAGCAACCTAAGAAGGATTGACGGATACAATGCCAAAATGGAACCGGTGGCCCGTGATGGCGCTCCTTGATGTAAAAGTTAGCCTAAATCGATCACTACCTGAATCATTGGCAAGTCAGCTTCCGCTGACCAGGATTTGGTATTCTTTCCTGCAAATAAGTAACGCGCCGTTATGGAACAGCCTCATGCCCACCATCCTGGTCGTTGATGACGATCCCCATATCCGTGAAATCATCTGCTTCGCCCTGCACAAGGACGGCTTCGCCACTGTAGAAGCCGGGAACGGGGAACAAGCACTGGCGCGATTCCAGGCGGCTGGCCCTGATTTAGTGGTGCTCGACATCATCATGCCAGAACTGGATGGTACCGAGGTCTGCCGCGCCCTGCGCCGCATCAGCACGGTTCCCATTGTGTTTTTATCATCGCGCGATGACGAAGTGGATCGCATCATCGGCCTGGAACTCGGCGGCGATGACTACGTGACTAAGCCGTTCAGTCCTCGCGAGCTGACAGCGCGCGTCCGGGCGATTTTGCGGCGCGGTAAAGGTGAATGGCACGACCCCACACCCGGACACCTGCTCGAATACGGACGGTTACGGCTGGACCTGGAGCGCTATACCGCAGATTGGCAGGGACAGGAGATTGCACTGACCCTGACGGAGTTCGGTATCCTGCGCACGCTATTAAGCCACCCCGGCAAGGTATTCAGCCGGGATCAATTAATGGATGGCAGCTACCAGGACTATCGAGTGGTAAGCGACCGCACCATCGACAGCCATGTACGCCGGGTGCGTTCGAAATTTAAAGTCTTGGGCGCCGACCCCATTGAAACCCTGCATGGCATTGGTTACCGGCTGGGACCCTGCTGAATGGTGCGATCCCTGCCTCGCCTCAAGCTGCGCTATCTACTGCTGGCGGTCAATCTGACCGCGTTATGGCTGCCCTTGCTAGGGCTGGAGGCGCTACGCCTGTACGAAAGCGCTCTGGTGCGTCAGACCGAATCTGAATTGGTGGCTCAAGCGGCATTCGTTGCCGCCAGTTACCGCGCAGCCCTCGCCCGATTGGCGCCACAGGCGGTGGCCGATCCAGCATATGGTTTACCTCTTGCCACTCCTTGGCGGGAACAGTATGACCATGAAACCCGCTGGCGGCCGCGCCCGGCGCAGTTGGACCTGGCTGAAGACCCGGTTTATCCTCCACCCCCGGAAACCATCCCTCCATCCAGCCCGCCTGATCCTCACGCCCAGGCCACCGGCGAAGAATTGCAGTCGCTGTTGCACGATGCCCAAGTCATCACCTTAGCGGGCATTGCCATAGCAGACACGCAGGGTACAGTCGTGGCGACAACTGGACCCAGTTTAGGCCGTTCCCTGATGGCGCTGGAAGAAGTGCAACGGGCGCTGACGGGCGAACATATGAGCCGGTTGCGCCAGCGCCTTCCTGATAGTGAATCCCCTGCACTCGATTCCATCAGTCGCGGCGCTCGATTGCGCGTGTTCGTCGCTGCGCCAGTTCTGCAAGGACAACGTATCGTTGCAGTGACTCTTCTATGGCGTACACCGATCTCGCTGATACAAGTGCTGTACGGCAAGCGCTACCATTTGATGCTGGCAACTGCATTGCTGCTGGGCACCAGCGTCATCATGTCAGTGTTGACCTCCTTTGCGGTGGTGCGGCCACTCCAGACACTGGTGAGCCTGGCCCAGCGCGTCACCGCCGGGGAACAGGGAGTCGTGGTGGCGCTGGCCCGGCCAGTCACCCGGGAGGCCGCCGAATTGTCGCAAGCTGTAGCGACGATGGCCCAGCATCTGGAACAGCGTGCCGATTATATCCGCGCCTTTGCGGCCCACGTTTCACACGAATTCAAAACGCCTTTGGCGGCTATCCGCGGAGCGGTGGAGCTGCTGCGCGACCATATCGGCACCATGACCCTGGCCGAGCGCGAACGGTTTTTAGGCAATCTCGATCAGGACGCCGAACGCCTGGAGCGTCTGGTGCGGCGGTTGCTGGAGCTGGCCCGCGCCGACGTGATGCAGGCAACCTTGACCGATAGCACCGATGTTGCCACCGTGGTGCGGCAACTTGCCATCCATTACCAGAATATTGGTCTAACCGCTACCGTGCTTGAACCCCTTCCGCGCGTCAAAGCCGCCATGAGTGAGGACGTGCTGGAGTCTATCTTGACCAATCTGCTGGATAATACACGGCAACACGGTGGCGACACCGTCACCCTGGCCGTGACTTACCCAGTGCCTGATGCGGAACTCGACACTGCGCTCCTCATTGAGGTCAGTGATAATGGTCCCGGCATCTCAGCGGCCAACGCAGCGCGTGTCTTCGAGCCTTTTTTTACCACCGCCCGCTCACGAGGCGGCACCGGCCTGGGTCTAGCGGTGGTCAAGTCGTTGTTGACTGCGCACCGGGGCACGATCCAATTGGGGGAAACATCCACGGGGACGCGGATGCAGATTCGCTTACCGGTCAGCCGCTCCAGCCAAATTTAAGGGTTGAAAACGCGTCTTGGATTTTTGCGGAATGATGCCAGCGCGACCTCAGCGATCATCGACACTGGCTCCCCGGAATCCATGTTACTTAGGGTTGGACGTTCGATAGCCAGGGTGAGAGGTGGCATCAGGCCCTGGCGCTAGCCAAGCGGCAGCAAAGTCCTCGGCCGGCACAGGCCGGTCAAACAGATAACCCTGCGCCAGATCACAGCCCTGTTCTAAGAGGCAGCGGCGCTGGTCCTCAGTTTCCACTCCTTCAGCCACGACCACCAGTTCCATCTGATGGCCAAGGGTGACGATAGTCGCGGCCAAGATGCGATCATCGGAGTCATCCACCACATTGCGCACGAAACTTTGGTCAATTTTCAGAGCGGTGAGTGGCAAGCGTTTGAGGTAACTCAGACTCGAATAGCCGGTGCCAAAGTCGTCGATGGCCAGCCCAATCCCGAGCCGTTCCAACGCAGCCAGGGTATCCGCCGTCTGTGCCCCCGTCTCCAATAAGGTAGATTCGGTCAGTTCCAGTTCCAAGGCGTGCGGCGGTAAGTCATGAGCTGCCAACAAACCACTAATCTGATTAGCAAGCGCCGGCCGGCAGAAATGCCGGGCCGCCAGATTGACCGCAACTGTCAGGGGTGGCCGGCCTTGTTGCTGCCAAACGGCCAGTTGCCGGCAAACTTCGGTCAACATCCACTCCCCAAGATCAACGATCAGATCGCTGGCTTCTGCTAAGGGGATAAATTGCCCAGGCGGGATCGCACCGCGCTCGGGGTGAAACCAGCGTATCAGGGCTTCGGCGCCGGCTAGCGTGCCGTCAGCCAAACGTACCTTCGGCTGAAAATAGGCACACAAATGCCCGGCTGCCAAAGCCTTACGCAGCTCTGCTTCCAGCAGAAGCCGCTCGAAAGTCGCCACGTTCATCTGCCGGTCATAGAACGCTCGGGTGTTGCGGCCGTCCTGCTTCGCTTGGTAAAGCGCCGTGTCGGCATTCTTGAGCAGTTCAGCGAAATCAGCGCCGTCATGCGGGTAAAGCGCGATGCCAATGGAGACCGTCACCTGCAAAGCGTGGGTAGCCACGGTGAACGGCTGGCGAAATGCCGCCAGTACTTTATCAGCCACCCGTAGCGCGCCCGCCTGGTTGGCCTCGGGCAACAACAATACGAACTCGTCACCCCCCAACCGGCAGACGGTATCCTCTCCTCGCGTGAGCGTCTTCAGGCGAGCCGCTACCTGGACCAGCAAGGCATCGCCCTCGGCGTGGCCCAATGAATCGTTGACTTCCTTGAACCGATCCAGGTCGAGAAACAGCACTGCTAAAACAGCATGATGCCGCTCGGCCAGCGCCAATGCTAGTTCGGCGCGCTCAGCCAGCAACGCTCGATTCGGCAGAGTGGTCAGCGCGTCGAAAAAGGCTAGATGTTCGATGCGTTGTTTGGCTTCCTTGACCTCGGTGATGTCATGGGCGATGCCAAACAAGAGTGTCTCATTGACGGGGATTGCACTGAGTAACGCCGTGCGGAAAGTGCCATTCGGTTGCAGATACTCGACTTCGCCTAATTGGTAGGCGACTTCGCTCAATTGAAGCGTTTCA
>ERZ761602.2845-NODE-2845-length-25980-cov-7.630704_pt1 | contig 25980 bp, 21 predicted proteins | sample MGYA00512165_ERZ761602 | MGnify/ENA primary metagenome ERZ761602 (study PRJEB28899, sample SAMN02445085) | bioreactor sludge metagenome | biome: EBPR sludge; isolation source: Thorneside wastewater treatment plant | place: Australia: Brisbane, Thorneside...
AGATCGAGGGCATCAACCAGATCCAGGCCAAGCCGCAGATCGGGCTGGACTTCGCCCATGCCCTGCGCAGCATCGTGCGCCAGGATCCGGACATCATCATGATCGGCGAGATGCGCGATCTGGAGACCGCGCGCATCGCCATCCAGTCGGCGCTGACCGGCCACCTGGTGCTGTCCACGCTGCACACCAACAACGCCGCCGGCGGCATCACCCGCCTGCTGGACATGGGCGTGGAGGACTACCTGCTCACCTCCACCGTCAACGGCATCCTGGCCCAGCGCCTGGTGCGCCGGCTGGAGCCGACGCACGCGGAGAAGTACGCGGCGTCGCCGGAGGAGATCGAGAAGTTCGGCCTGCGCCGCTTCCAGCCGCAGGGCGAGGTCTTCCTGTACCGCCCGCGCGGCTCGGCGCTCGCGCCCACCGGCTACCTGGGCCGCACCACGATCATGGAATTCCTGGTCATGGACGATGCGATCCGCCGCGCGGTGATGCGCCACGCCGGCATGGGCGAGATCGAACAGCTCGCGCGCCAGGCTGGCATGCGCACCATGTACGAGGACGGCATCGCCAAGGCGCTGGCCGGCGAGACCACCATCGAGGAAGTGCTGCGGGTCACCGAGGAGGCCTGAGGCCATGAAGACGCTCGTCGCCGCGTGCGCCGTCGCGCTGGCGCTGCTCATCGAACCGCCGGTGGCCGCCGCGGCCAAGCCGGCGCCCAGGACCCTGGCGCGCGCCGAACTGCCCGCCGGCTTCGCGGTGGGCAGCGCTTCGCCGTCGTTGGCGTTGCAGGTCGAGATCGCCGATGGCCGGGTGGTCGCGTCTTCGCCCGCCGGCGAAGGCGCGGGCAACCTGCGCGCCACGCGCGGCGGCGATGCCGCTGAAACCATGCTGACGGTGAGCAGCGACCTGGCCGTCGCCATCAAGTTCGACCTGTACATCTCCGCCGACGGCGAGCGCTTCACCTACACCAGCACCTGCGGGCTGACCCCGGGCGTCGCCTCGTTCGAGATGTGGAAGCAGCCCATCGCGCTGTTCGCCCTCGGCAATCCGCGCGTCGTCCCTTCGGGCCGCGTGTCCTGCGACTGAGCCCGGAGTCCGCGGCACCGGACCGGAACAGAGGGCCCGGCGGTTGCCGGGCCCTTTCCATTTCCGATGGTGCGTTCCGGTGGTGCGGTGTTACAGGTCGATGCCGAAGCCCAGGCCCGCCGACTTCTCGTCGCCGCTGAACGCACCGCCGATGCTGAACGAGGCGCGCTCGCCGATCGGCTTGGAATAGCCGACCGACAGCGCGTTCTCGCCGTTCTGCCAACCCGCGCCCACCGCGATGCGGCCGCGCGGACTGCGGCTGCCGGCGGCGTTGATGGCCATGTTCAACATCGCCGCGCTCATGGCACCCATCTTGTCGAGCCGGCGGTCCTGCTCCGAGAACCGGCGGTTCACGTCGCCGCGGAAGGCGTTGAAGTCGTCCTCCAGCGCCTGCACCTGGAAGTCCGCATAGGCTTTCGCGCTGGCCAGCGTGTCCGCCGATGCCGCGTCGGCATAGGCGCGCGCGCTGTTGAGCGTGTTGGCGTCGCCCGCATCGGCGTAGGCCGCGGCGGTGGCTGGAACGTCGGCGGCGTCGGCCGGCGCCGCGACGGCGGGCTGGCCGCTGGCGACGGCTCCGCCGTCCGCATCGACCGGGGCGGTCGCGCCGCCGCGCGCCGTCGCATTGGCGGCGCCGCCCGATGCGGTGCCCGACGCCGTGCCGGCCGAAGCCGTTTCACCGGCGCTGCGCGCCTGGCTCGCCTGCGTGGCAGGCGCGGTGCCGGCGGAGGCCGCCGAAGCGGTGGACGTGGCGCCGCCGCTGCTCAGGCCGCTGTACATGCCGTACAGCTCGTTGAGTTTGGCGTCGACGGCGGTGAACGCCGCGCCCACGTTGTTGTAGGCCGTGCCCTGGATCGTGTAGCTGGGCGCGACGAACACGCCGCCGGAGAAGCCGGCACCGCCGCCCAGCGAACTGGCGACGAAGCTCAGTTGCGACAGGTTCACCGCATCGGTGGCCGCGGTGCCGGCCGCCACGTTGGTGATCTGCCGCTCGCTGCCGGCGCGGCCGACGGAGACACTGTCCTCGCGGTCGGCCAGCGAATCGCCGCCGATGGCGACGCTGTTGTCGGCTTCCGCGGTGGCCAGGTTGCCCAGGGCCACCGCGTTGAAGCCGGGCGTGTAGGCGCCGCCGCCGACGGCCACGGAGTAGTCGCCGGAGGCTTCGGTCGGGAGGAAACCGAAGAACGCGCCACCGACGGCAACGCTGTTGTCGCCGCTGGCGACGGCATTGGAACCCAGCGCGGTCGCGTCGTAGTTGCTGGCGACCGCGCCGAAGCCGAGCGCGGTGGCGCTTTCCTGCGAGGCTTCCGCGCCGTAGCCGAACGCCGAGGCCGCGAATGCCGACGCGCTGCTGTAGCTGCCGATGCTGGACGACGCATCGCCGGAGGCCTCGCTGCGGAAGCCGGCGGCGGTGGCCTGCAGGCCCGACGCCGAACTTTCCGTGCCGCTGGCGGTGGCGTACGCCCCGGACGCCGTGGCGCCGGCGCCGGTGGCGGTCGCGCCGCTGTCGCTGGCGATGGCGCCCGCGCCCAGCGCGGTGGCATCGTCCGCACCGGCCTCGGTGCTGGCGTAGACGGGGTTGCCGTCGGCGTCGAGGAGCGGATTGCCGTCTTCGTCGAACAACTGCCGCTGCCCGCCGACGGCGGTGGCACCCGCGCCGGTCGCCTGCGCGGCCGCGCCGCTGGCGACGCTGTTGGTGCCGGTAGCCGTCGCGTTGAAGCCGGTGGCGGTGGCGCCGTCGGCCAGGGCGAACGCGCCGGAACCGGTTGCGGTCGCGCCCACGCCTTCGGCCAATGCCGCCGAACCGAAAGCGGTGGCGTAGTCGCCGCTCGCGCTGGCATCATCGCTGCCGTCGTTCGCGCCGTTGGCCTTGAAGTAGCGCGTCGCGTTGCCCGACGCTTCGGCCACCGCGTTCAACTGGTCCAAGTTCACCGCATCGGTGCCCTCGGTGCCCGCAGCCACATTGGTGATCTGCCGCTCGTTGCCCACGTCGCCCACCGACACGGTGTTGTCGCGGTCGGCGGTGGAGTTCGCGCCCAGCGCCACGCTGTTGTCGCCCAGCGCGGTGCTGTAGAAGCCCACGGCGGTGCTGTTGTCGCCGCTGGCCCAGGACTCGGCGCCCAGCGCGGTGGCGTAGTCGCCCGGTGCGTAGGAGAAGAAGCCGGCCGCGGTGCTTTCCAGGCCGGAGGCTTCCGACAGGCTGCCGGCGGCCAGGCTGTAGTCGCCGGCCGCGATCGCGCCGGCGCCGAACGCCGCCGCGCTGAAGCCGCTGGCCCGCGTATACACCAGCAAGCCCCAGCCCGGGATCAGGTCGGCCGGGCCGCCGACTGCTACGCTGTAGTCGCCGGTGGCGCCGCTGGCATGGCCGAAGCTGGACGCGTACGCGCCCGTCGCGGTGCTGCCGTAGCCGAACGCGGCACTGGCCTCGCCGCTGGCTTCGCTCAGCACGCCGAACGCCGAACTGCCCAGCGCCGACGCCAGGCTGCCGGAACCCACCGCGGTCGCGCCCAGGCCGGAGGCGACCGTGTTGACGGTGATCGGGTTGCCGTCGGCGTCGAACGCATCGACCTGGCCGCCGATGGCGATGCTGGAATCGCCGGTGGCTTCCGCGCTGCTGCCGTTGGCGACGCTGTTCTCGCCGGTGGCCACCGCGTTGAAGCCGGTGGCGGTGCTGAATTCGCCCAGCGCGAACGCGCCGGAGCCGGTCGCGGTCGCACCGGTGCCTTCGGCGATGCTGGCCGAGCCGGAGGCGGTGGCGTAATCGCCGGAAGCGACCGCGTCGTCGGTGCCGTCTTCCGCGCCGTTGGCCTTGAAGTAGCGCGTGGCGTCTTCCGCGGCTTCGGCCACCGCGTTCAACTGGTCCAGGTTCACCGCATCGGTGCCCTCGGTGCCGGCGGCGACGTTGGTGATCTGGCGTTCGTTGCCGGCGCTGCCGACGGACACGCTGTCCTCGCGGTCGGCTATCGAGTCGCCGCCGATGGCGACGCTGTTGTCCGCTTCCGCGGTGGCCAGGTTGCCCAGCGCCACCGAATTGAAGCCGGGCGTGTAGGCGCCGCCGCCGACGGCCACGGAGTAGTCGCCCGAGGCTTCGGTCGGCAGGAAGCCGAAGAACGCGCCGCCGACCGCCACGCTGTTGTTGCCGCTGGCGATGGCGTTCGAGCCCAGCGCGGTCGCGTCGTAGTTGCTGGCGATCGCGCCGAAGCCCAGCGCCGTCGCGCTGTCGCCGCTGGCCTGCGCGCCGTAGCCGAACGCCGAGGCCGCGAACGCCGACGCGCTGCTGTAGCTGCCGATGGCGGTGGCGGCATCGTCCGATGCGTCGCTGCGGAAGCCGAGCGCGGTGGCCTGGGTGCCGGACGCCGCGCTTTCCGTGCCGAACGCCGAGGCATAGGCGCCCGATGCCTCGGCCCCGGCACCGACGGCACTGGCGCCCACTTCGCTGGCGACCGCGCCGCTGCCGATGGCGGTGGCATCGTCCGCGCCGGCTTCGGTGCTGGCGTAGACCGGATTGCCATCGGCGTCGAGGAGCGGATTGCCGTCTTCGTCGAACAACTGCCGCTGTCCGCCGACGGCGGTGGCCCCGGCGCCGGTCGCCTGCGCGGCTGCGCCGCTGGCGACGCTGTTGCTGCCGGTGGCCGTCGCGTTGAAGCCGGTGGCCGTGGCGCCGTCGGCCAGGGCGAACGCACCGGAACCGGTCGCGGTCGCGCCCATGCCTTCGGCCCATGCCGCCGAACCGGAAGCGGTAGCGTAGTCGCCGCTCGCGGTGGCATCGTCGCTGCCGTCGTTCGCGCCGTTGGCCTTGAAGTAGCGCGTGGCGTTCTGCGACGCCTCCGCCACTGCGTTCAACTGGTCCAGGTTCACCGCGTCGGTGCCTTCAGTGCCCGCGGCGACGTTGGTGATCTGACGTTCGTTGCCGGCGCGGCCGACGGACACGCTGTCCTCGCGGTCGGCCACCGAATCGCCGCCGATGGCGACGCTGTTGTCGGCGATGGCCGAAGCGAGGTTGCCGAACGCACTGGCATTGGTGCCGGCCGCCCAGGCGCCGCCGCCGACGGCCGTGGAGAAATCGCCGGAGGCTTCCGTCGGCAACAGGCCGAGCAGCGATCCGCCGACCGCCACGCTGTTGTAGCCGGTGGCGAGCGAACCCGAACCCAGCGCGGTGCTGTCGCCGCCGCCGGCATCGGAGCCGTAGCCCACCGCGGTGTCGAACGCGCCCGACGCATTGGCAAAACCGCCGACCGCCACGGTGGCGACGCCGGTCGCGCTGCTGCTGTGGCCCGCGGCCAAGGCCTGCGTGCCCGAGGCGATGGAGGCGCTGCCGAACGCACCGGCATACGCGCCGCTGGCGCGGCTGCCGATGCCCACGGCGCTGGCGCCGGCGGCGGTGGCATTCGCCTGCGTGCCGACGGCGGTGGCGTTCTGGCCGGTCGCGTTGCTCTGGCTGCCCAGCGCCGTCGCGCCCTGCGCGGTCGCGCTGCTGTTGTAGCCCAGCGCGGTGGCATTCACGCCCTTGGCCTCGGCGTAGCCGCCGATGGCGGTGGCGCCGGCCTTGTTCGCGATGCTCTTGTAGCCGACCGCCACCGCGTGGCGGCCGGAGGCGTCCACGTCGTCGCCGCAGGCCACGGCGTTCTCGCCGGGGCGGCCGTCGATGATCGGATTGCCGCGCGCGTCCACGCAATAGGCGGGACCCGTTCCGACCTGCGGCTTGTTGTTCTGCGCCTGGCCCTTCTGCTTGTCATGGGCCAGCGCCGCGCCGAATGGTGCAGCAGCCAACAGAGCGGCCGCCAGCAGTGCCGTGCCCAGCCGCGCGCGCGAACGCGCGCCGGACGCCATCACGCCATGCGTGCGGCGCGCGAACTCCGAAGCGACCACCAGCACGCCCAGGGAAGGGTTCCACACCTTGCTGTAAATCCTGTTCATGGATCACGTCCTTCATTCTGTGTTTTCGGGGGAATACGACGGCACCCGGCGCGGTGGCGACGGGCGTTCTACGGCGGACTACGTCAGGGAACAGCGTGGCGCGCGACAGGGGTGGCGCGGCGCCGGATCATGCGGAGCGTCGTGCGGCGGCATGCGGCATGCGTTCGCGCGGAAGCGTGTGCAGGGCCATGCGGAAAACCGGGGATGCGGGCCGGGGACTTCAGTCAGGCACGCGTTGCCGGATGGAAGGATGGACAAGAACGGCGCATGGAGGATCGCTTCCCGCATTCCTCATCTCCTCTCCCGAGATGACGCAAAAAAACTCCGTGTGGCTGAACACTACCTCCGCGTTGTGCAATTTGCGAGGGATTTGATACGTTCGATCGCAACGCGACGAAATGGCTGAAAACAAGCTGTTAATGCCATGTGCAATCCGTGTGTTCGCCGCGTGAAGAGTGTCGTGGCAGGTAAACAGGGGTACCTGGACGATCCGCTTGAAATGGAAGTCGCAAGTCGCTGAGAAGTCACGTCGTAAACGCATGTACATACCTCGTTGTTTCCTTGCAGACATGGAGCAAGTCACATGAAGCCATATCCCTCTTTCCGTCATCCGCGCCGTCGCATCCTGGTGGCGGCGCTCGTCGCGATCGGCGCATTCGGTGCATTCGCAGCATCCGTTTCCGCGGGCGAAGCGAGCACCGCCGGCCTGCGCGACGGCGAAAACTACGACCGGTTCATCGTCAGATACCGGGACGGCAGCGGCAGCCGCGCCAGCAGCGCGGCGCTGCAGAAATCGTTGCTGGGCGCGGTCTCGCGCGCGGGACTGGGTGCGGTGCAGGGCCGTGCCGCGGTGAGCGCGGCCAAGCTGCGCCGCCTCGGCATCGGCGCCGAACTGGTGCAGACCTCGCGCAAGCTGGATCGCGTCGAAGCGGAAAGCCTGCTGCGCCAGCTCGCGGCGGATCCGGACGTGGACTTCGCCGAAGTCGATGCGCGCCGCTATGCGCGGCTGGTGCCCAACGACACCTACTACAACCAGTACCAGTGGCATTTCCGGGATCCGGTCGGCGGCATCAACCTGCCGGCGGCCTGGGACGATGCGACCGGTGCGGGCATCGTGGTCGCCGTGGTCGATACCGGCATCACGCCGCACAGCGACCTGGATGCGAACATCCTGCCGGGCTACGACTTCATCAGCGACACTTTCGTCTCGCGCGACGGCGACGGCCGCGATGCCAATCCGCGCGACGAGGGCGACTGGAACCCGGTGGCGGGCGAGTGCTACACCGGCTCGCCGGTACAGGACAGCAGTTGGCACGGCACGCACGTCGCCGGCACCGTGGCCGAAGTGACCAACAACGCCAAGGGCATGGCGGGCGCGGCGTTCAACGCGAAGGTGGTGCCGGCGCGCGTGCTGGGCCGCTGCGGCGGCTACACCTCGGACATTTCCGACGCGGTGATCTGGGCCTCCGGCGGCAGCGTCGCCGGCGTGCCGGCCAACGCCAACCCGGCGGAGGTGATCAACCTCAGCCTGGGCGGCGAGGGCGCGTGTAGCGCGGTCGAGCAGGCCGCGTTCAACATCGCCATCGCCAACGGCAGCACCGTGGTGGTCGCCGCCGGCAACGACGCCGGCAACGTCAGCGGTTATTCACCGGGCAACTGCACGGGTGTGATCACCGTGGGCGCGACCCGCATCACCGGCGGCATCGCGTCGTATTCCAACTACGGCACGCGCGTGGACATCGCCGCGCCGGGCGGCGGCGGCAGCGTGGACGGCAATCCCGGCGGCTACGTGTGGTCGGCCGGCAACGCGGGCGCGACCGTGCCGACGACGGAAACCTACTTCGGCATGGGCGGCACTTCGATGGCGGCGCCGCACGTGGCCGCGGTGGTGGCGCTGATGCAGAGCGTGGCGGAGACGCCGCTGACGCCGGCGCAGGTGCTGGCCACGCTGAAGTCGACCGCGCGCCCGTTCCCGGTCGCGCCGCCGGCCAACCGGCCGATCGGCGCGGGCATCGTCAACGCCGCCGCGGCGGTGCAGGCGGTGATGGGCGGCGGCGAACCGCCCACCGCCACGCCGCTGACCAACCACGTCGCCGTCGGCGGCAACGGTGGCGCCAAGGACGCGGTGGTGCAGTACGCGCTGGTCGTGCCGGCCGGCGCCACGAACCTGTCCTTCATCAGCTACGGCGGCAGCGGCAACGCCGACGTGTACGTGAAGTTCGGCAGCGCGGCCACGGCGACCAGCTACGACCTGCGCTCGGTGCGCCCGGGCAACAACGAGGTGATCAACATCGCCAACCCGCAGGCGGGCACGTACTACGTGTCGCTGGTGGGCAAGACGGCATTCGCCAATGTGAGCCTGCGGGGCAGTTTCACCGCGCCCTGATCGCGCGCCGCCCGGCGCATTGCGGCGGCCCCGGCATCCGGGGCCGTCCGCCGCCGGGGACGGGCATGGACGCATGACGGTGCGCGCCGGAATGCGGTAACTTGGCGCCTCCTTCCCGATCCGTCCCCGCATGCCGCTCTATCGCTACAAGGCCCTCGATGCGCGCGGCGAAATGCTGGAAGGCCAGATGGAAGCCGCCAGCGATACCGAAGTGGCCGCGCGCCTGCAGGAGCAGGGCCATCTGCCGGTGGAAGCCCGGCCGGCGGGCGAGGGTGGCGGCCGTTCGCTGGCGCAGTGGTGGCGGCCCAATGCCTTCGCCGGCGCGCGGTTGGTGCAGTTCACCCAGCAACTGGCCACGCTGCTGGGTGCGGGACAGCCGCTGGACCGCGCGCTGGGCATCCTGCTGGACCTGCCGGAGGACGAGAAAGCGCGCCGGGTGATCGCCGACATCCGCGACACCGTGCGCGGCGGCGCGTCGCTGTCGTCCGCGCTGGAGCGCCAGCACGGCGTGTTCTCGCGGCTGTACGTGAACATGGTGCGCGCGGGCGAGGCCGGCGGCAGCCTGCACGACACGCTGCAACGGCTGGCCGACTACCTGGAGCGCAGCCGCGCGCTGCGCGGGCGGGTGGTCAACGCGCTGGTCTATCCGGCGATCCTGGTGGTCGTGGTGGGGCTGGCGCTGCTGTTCCTGCTGGGCTACGTGGTGCCGCAGTTCGCGCAGATGTACGAGACGCTGGACGTGGCACTGCCGTGGTTCACCCGCGGCGTGCTGTGGATCGGCCTGCTGGTGCGCGAGGGCTGGTACGTGCTGCTGGCGGCGCCGGCGCTGGCGCTGCTGTGGTTCGCGCGCCGCTTGCGCGATCCGGCGTTCCGCGACCGCTTCGACGCCTGGCTGCTGCAGCGACCGCTGGTCGGGTCGCTGCTGGCGCGGTTGGAGACGGCGCGGCTGGCGCGCACGCTGGGCACGCTGCTGCGCAACGGCGTGCCGCTGCTGACCGCGCTGGGCATCGCCCGCAACGTGCTGGGCAACCGCGCCCTGGCCGCCGACGTGGAGGCCGCCGCCGACGACGTGAAGAACGGCCACGGCCTGTCCGCCTCGCTGGCCAAGGGCAAGCGCTTCCCGCGGCTGGCGCTGCAGATGATCCAGGTGGGCGAGGAGTCCGGCGCGCTGGACGGGATGCTGCTGAAGACGGCCGAGACCTTTGAGCAGGAAACCGCTCAGGTGATGGACCGTATGCTGGCCGCCCTGGTCCCCGCCGTCACCCTGGTCCTGGCGGCGGTGGTGGGCATCGTCATCGTCGCCGTGCTGGTCCCTCTGTACGACCTGACCGGCGCCATCAACTGAACCCGAGAGCTTCCAACGCCATGTCCCGCACGCACGCCACCGCCTTCCGTTCCCCGCGCTCGCAGCAGGGCTTCAGCCTGCTGGAGATCATCATCGTGCTGGTCCTGATCGGCGGCATCCTGGTTCTGGTGGGCAGCCGGGTGATGGGCGGCGCCGACAGCGGCAAGGTGAAGCTGGCGCAGTCGCAACTGGCCACGCTGGCGGGCAAGGTGGAGAACTACCAGCTCGACACCGGCCGCTACCCGGCCACGCTGGGCGACCTGGTCACGCAGCCGGCCGGCGTCGGCGGCTGGCTGGGGCCCTACGCCAAGGAAAACGAGCTGCTGGACCCCTGGAAGAACCCCATTGAATACCGCATCCCCGGCGAATCGCAGCGCTTCGACCTGATCAGCCTGGGCGCCGACGGCAAGCCCGGCGGCAGCAGCGTGGACGCGGACCTGCGCAACGAATAAGCGCCGGTCCGCCGCGCATGGCCGTACCTGCCGCGAACGCTCCGCCGCGCGCCGCGCCGCGCCGCGCCGCGGCCGCCGGCTTCACTCTGCTGGAAATGCTGCTGGTGGTGAGTCTGATCGCGCTGGCGTCGGTGCTGGCCGCGCTGGTCCTGACCGGCGGCATCGACGGCATGCGCCTGCGCTCGGAGACCAAGGAACTGGCCGCGCAACTGCGCTACACGCGGGCGCGCGCTATCGCCACCGGGCGGCCGCAGCGGTTTGCGATCGACCCGCGTACCCACCGCTGGCAGGCGCCGGACGGCCGCCGCGGCGAGGTGGCCGAATCGCTGTCGGTGCGCTTCACCGGCGCGCGGCAGGCACAGGCGCGCGCGGGCGAGGGCGGCATCCTGTTCTTCCACGACGGTGGATCCACCGGCGGACGCATCACCCTGGGCGCCGGCAGCGCGGCCTGGAACGTGGACGTGGCCTGGCTGACCGGCGAAGTGCGCATCGCGCGCGCCGCGGCGGGAGCGCCGCCGTGAACGCGCGGCGCCGGCAGGGCGGCTTCACCCTGCTCGAAGTCATCGTCGCCTTCGCACTGCTGGCACTGGCGCTGACGATGTTGCTGGGCGCGCTGTCCGGCGCCAGCCGCCAGGTCCGGCAGTCGGCCGACGGCAGCCGCGCGACGCTGCATGCGCAGTCGCTGCTGGCCCAGCTCGGCGTGGGCGAAGCGCTGCGGCCGGGCACGCAGGAAGGCAGCTTCGAAGGCGGGCGCTACCGCTGGCGCCTGGACGTGGCGCCGTTCGCCGATCCGCTGGCCGCGCGCGCGCAACTCGATCCCACGTCGCCGCAATTGATGGACGTGCGCCTGCAGGTGCGCTGGGGCGAGGGCCGCGCCGATGCGCTGGCGTGGCGCAGCCTGCGGCTGGCGCCCTACGACGTGAACCGGGCGGCGCCATGAGCCGGCGCGCGCGCGGTTTCACCCTGCTGGAAGTGCTGGTGGCGATGGTGCTGCTGGCGGCGGGGCTGGCGCTGGCCTTCGCCACCCTGCGCTCGGCGATCAACGTGGCCGAGCGCGGCGAAAGCATCGCGCAGTCCAGCGAACGCATGCGGGCGGTGCAGGGCTACCTGCGCACGCGGTTGACCTCGGCGCAGCCCATCGTGTTCGCCACCGACCGCGGCACGCTGCGGCAGATGCGTTTCTTCGGCGGGCCGCAGCGGATGCGCTTCGTCAGCGACCTGCCCGACTACCTGGGCCACGGCGGGCCGTACCTGCACGAACTCTCCGTCGACGGCCGCGGCGGCCTGCAGGTCGCCTTCGCGGTGGCGAAGCCGGACCTGTCGCTGGAGGACGTGGACCTGCGCATGCGCGACCTGCGCGCCGAACCGCTGGCCGACGGCCTGCGCGCGGTGCGCTTCCGCTACCGCGGCCTGGACCAGGACAACCGCCTGGGACCGTGGCTGGACCGCTGGGAAACCGCCGACATGCTGCCCTTGCAGGTGAAGGTGGAAGTGGAAGCCGCCGACGGCGCGCGCTGGCCGGACCTGGTGGTGGCGCTGGGCCGCAGCGAGGGCGGCGCCGGCGGCGGCCTGCTGCCGCCGGGCGCGAACCGGGGGCTGCCATGACCCGGCGCTCATGCGGTGCGGCGCTGTTGTTGGTGCTGTGGCTGATCGCGCTGCTGACCGCGCTGGTGGGCGCCTTCGCCCTGATCGCGCGGATGGAAGCCGTGCAGGGACGCGTGGCCGGCCGCGGCGCGGTCGCGCAGGAGGTCGCGCGGGCCGGCATCGAATACGCGCTGGTGCGGCTGGCCGACCGCAACCCGGAAACCCGCTGGGTGGCCGACGGACGCCCCTATGCCTGGAGCTTCGACGGCGCCGAGGTGCAGGTGCAGGCCATCGACGAGACCGGCAAGGTCGATTTGAACCAGGCCGACGCCGTGCTGCTGTCGCGGCTGATGCAAGTGCTGGGGCAGCCGCCGGAAGTCGGCGATGCGCTGGCCGCCGCCATCCTCGACTGGCGCGACGGCGATGCGCTGAGCCAACCGGTCGGCGGCGCCGAGGACGACGACTACGCCGCGGCGGGGCGCGACTACGGCGCCAAGGATGCGCCGTTCGAATCCATCGCCGAACTGGAACAGGTGCTGGGCATGACGCCGGCGCTGTACGCGCGGCTGGCGCCGTACCTCACATTGCATTCCGGCCGCGCGCAACCCGATGCGGTGTATGCGCAGGCGCCGGTGCTGCTGGCGATGGGACTGGACGCCGAGGCGTGGCTGGCGCAACGGCAAGCCACCTCCGCCGCGGGCAATCCGCAACTCGTCGCCACCGGCAGCGGCACGTATAGTATCGAGAGCCGTGCGCGGCTCGCCGATGGCCAGGAAGCCGTCCTGCGGGCGGTGGTGCGCGCCGGCGCCGGCCCGGTCCCGGGTTCGGCCTATACCTCGTTGCGCTGGGAGGAGGGAGCATCACCACAATGAGCGGCGTGCGCGACATCGTGCAGCGGTTCCGCGTGCGCTTGGCGCCCGGGCGACGCAGTTTCCTGGCGTGGTGGACGCCGGCGCTGGCCGCCTGGCTGCCGCCGCGCTGGCGGGTGTCGCTGGGGCTGACCCGCGACCGCCTGCTGTTCCAGCGCCGGGACGACGGACTGGCCATGGCCTGGCAGGAAGGCGCGCAGCTCCACGAGCTGGCGCGGCTGCCGGCGGACGTCACACCCGCGGACCTGCAGGCGCTGCTGGGCCAGCGCCTGGCCGACCTGCCGCGCTGGTGGCTGGTGCCCGCGGAACTGGCATTGTGCCGGCGCCTGTCGCTGCCTTCCGCCGCGGCCGAACGCTTGCAGGACGTGGTGCGCTTCGAACTGGACCGGCAGACCCCGTTCACCGCCGCCGAGGCCTGCTTCGACGCGCGCATCGTCGGCCGCCGCGAAGACGGTCAGCTCGACGTCGAACTGGTCGTGGTGCCGCGGCCGGCGTTCGACGCCGGCCTGGCCGCCCTGGGCGCGTTGTCCGGGCAGATGGCCGGTGCGGACGTCGCCGGTGCGGACGGCCTGCCGCGCGGCGTGAACCTGTTGCCTGAAGCGGCCCGGCCCGCACCGCAGGCGCCGCGCCGCGGGCTGCACCTGGCGCTGGCCGCGGTCGCGCTGGCCGCCACCGTGCTGGGCATGTGGCTGCTGCTGGACAACCGCCGCAACGCCGCCGACGCCTTCGCCGAGGCCATCGAAGCACGCGCGGAACAGGCGCGCCAGGCCGCCACCCGGCGCCAGCAACTGGTGGACCTGGCCGCGGGCATCACCGCGCTGAACCGCGCCCGCGCCGCGCGCCCGACCACGCTGGAAGTGATGGACGAAGTCGCCCGCCGCCTGCCCGACAACACCTACCTGGAAAAACTGTCGGTCGAAGGCGACCGCCTGACTCTGATCGGCTACAGCCCCGAAGCCTCGGGGCTGGTCGCGCGCCTGCAGGGCGCGGCGCTGTGGCGCAATCCCGCCCTGAGCGGCGCGTTGCAGCCGGACCCGCGCACGCGCCTGGACCGTTTCACCCTGACTGCCGAACTGGTGGGGCAGGCGCAGGCCGCCGCGCCCGCCGATCCCGGCCGGCCCGCACCCGGAGGCGCCGATGCAGCCGGACGTCACTAGGCGCGACCGCTGGCTGGCGCTGGTGCTGCTGCTGGCGGCGCTGCTGCTGGGATACGCCGTGCTCGTCCACCCGTGGTGGACCGTGCCGATGCTGCAGGTCAACGAGCGCGTGGCCGAACTGCGCGGACGCGAGTTGCGCATCCGCACGCAACTGGAACAGGCACCGCAGGTGCAGCGCGAGCTGGCCGCCGCGCTGGCGCAGCAGGAAAGCACGCCGGGCTTCCTGCACGAGCCCACGGTGGAGCTGGCCACGGCCGGGCTGGTGCAGCGGCTGGAAGGCATCGTCAAGCAGGCCAGCCCGGGCAACCGCAGTTGTGCCATCGTCAACCAGTCGCCGCTGGCGCTGTCGGCGCGCGAGCCCTATCCGCGCGTGATCGTGCAGGTGCGCCTGCGCTGCGGCGCGCCGGAACTGGCCTCGGTGCTGCACCAGATCGAATCCGGCAGCCCGCGGCTGTTCATCGAGAACCTCAACGTGCTGGCCCAGCGCTACGCCTACCAGGCCAACGAGAGCGGCAGCGGCGGGCTGGACGTGAGCTTCGACCTGTACGGCTACCTGAAGCCGGCCGCGGGTGTCGCCGTGCCGCCGCCGGGAGGTCCCGATGCGCCCTGACGACTGGTCCGCGCGCACCTGGGTGCTGGCGGCCTGCGCCGGCTGGGCGGTGCTGGTCGCGCTGGCGGGCGTGTTCGGCCTGGGCGGCCGCATCGTGCCGCTGCCGGCCGACCCCGGACTGGTGCAACCGCTGCCGCGCCTGCCGGCCACGCCGCCGGAGCGGCTGGGGCCGCTGGCGCAGTACGCGGACGTGGGCGGGCGCCCGCTGTTCTCGGAGAACCGCCGCCCGCAGCCGTTCTTCATCTCCGGCGAGGAAGCCGCCGCGCCGGCCTTCGACCTGGTGCTCAGCAGCGTGCTGATCACGCCGCGCCTGCAACTGGCGATCGTGCAGCCGGCGCAGGGCGGCGAAGGGCTGCGGGTCAAGGTGGGCGAATCGCCGGCCGGTTTCCCGGCCTGGCGCCTGGCCGAACTGGCGCCGCGCCGGGCCGTGTTCGAAGGACCGGAAGGCCGGCGCGAACTGGAGCTGCGTGTGTTCGACGGCAGCGGCGGGCAACCGCCGACCACCGTGATCCTGCCGTCCCAGCCCGGCGCCGCCGCCGGCCTGCCGTCGCCGGCGGCCGTGCCTCCCCCGGGCATGCCCGGAGCGCGCAGCACCGGCGGCAACAGCGCGCCGACGGCGGTGGCGCCGCCCGGATCGGCCACGCCGGTGCAGGCGCCGATGCCCACCCCTGCCGGCGCGGATGCGGCTGTGCAGGTGCCACCGGCCTCCGCCGATGCGCAGATGGAACTGATCCGCCAGCGCATCGAGCAGCGCCGCGCGCAACTGCGCCAGCAACAGGCGCAGCAACAACCCACCACGCCGCCGGCAGCGCCCGGCAAGACACAGTAGAGTGCCGGCATGACGTCACGTGCGATCCTGATTTCCCTCTGCCTGGGCCTGCTGGCCGGTTGCGCCAGCGCGCCGGTGCCGGACGTGCGGCGCCCGCCGGCGGCCGTGGGCGAGGCGCGGACCTCGCCGCTGCAGGAGGCCGAGGCACCCGTCGCCGGCCCGCAGGCGCAGATCCGTCGCGGCAGCGGGCAGATGATCAACCGCAGCGCGGCGGCCGCGCCGATGCCGTCGCTGGGCGGCGCGAGCAGCGGATCGGCCACCTTCAACTTCGAAGGCGAATCCGTGCACGCCGTGGTCAAGGCGATCCTGGGCGACATGCTGGGGCAGAACTACGTGATCGCCCCCGGCGTGCAGGGCACGGTCACGCTGGGCACGCCCAAGCCGGTATCGCCGGCCGAAGCACTGAACCTGCTGGAGATGGTGCTGGGCTGGAACAACGCACGGCTGGTCTACAGCGGCGGCCGCTACAACATCGTGCCCGCCGACCAGGCGCTGGCCGGCAGCGTGGCGCCCAGCACCGGCAGCCCGGCCAACGCGCGCGGCTACGAGGTGCGCGTGGTGCCGCTGCGCTTCATCTCCGCCAGCGAGATGAAGAAGGTGCTGGAGCCCTACGCGCGCCCCAATGCCATCGTCAACGTCGATCCGACCCGCAACGTCATCACCCTGGCCGGCACCCGCACCGAGCTGGAGAACTACCTGCGCACCGTCGAGGTGTTCGACGTGGACTGGCTGTCGGGCATGTCGGTGGGCGTGTTCCCGCTGCAGTCCGGGCGCGCCACCCGCGTGGTTGCCGACCTGGAGAAGGTGTTCGGCAACGACAGCAAGACGCCCAGCGCCGGCATGTTCCGCTTCATGCCGCTGGACGGCGCCAACGCGGTGCTGGTCATCACGCCTCAGCCGTCCTACCTGGACCAGATCCAGCAATGGCTGGAGCGCATCGACGGCGCGGGCGAGGGCAGCCGGCTGTTCTCCTACGAGCTGAAGTACATCAAGGCCAAGGAACTGGCGCTGCGGCTGGCCGAAGTGTTCGGCGCCTCCGCCAGCGGCACTTCCGGCGACGGCCGCTCCACCGGCGGCAACGGCAACGTCTCGCTGATGCCCGGCACCGACCCGGTGCAGATCAACGACGGCGGCATGGACAGCAGCGGCGGCAGCATCAACTTCGGCAGCAGCGGCAGCAGCAGCGGTGGCCTGGGCGGCGGCTCGCTGTCGCTGAACCAGCGCGACAACGGCAACGGCGCCGTCACCCTGGACGTGGACGGCAACCGCGTGGGCGTGGCGGCGGTGGAGGAGACCAACACCCTGCTCGTGCGCGCCAGCCCCAGCGCCTGGCGCTCGATCCGCGAGGTGGTGGAGAAGCTCGACGTGATGCCGCTGCAGGTCCACATCGAAGCGCAGGTGGCGGAGGTCACGCTCACCGGCGACCTGTCCTACGGCGTCAACTGGTTCTTCGAACGGGCGGTGACCGACGCGGGCCTTCCCAGCGCGGTGGGCCGCACCACCTGGAGCCAACTGGCCGGCAGCATCGCCGGCAACACCGTCAAAGGCGTCGACCCCGGCATGAGCTGGACCTTCCTCGGCCGCAACGCCGCCGCCATCATCTCCGCGCTGGACGAGGTGACCGACGTGCGGCTGCTGCAGACGCCGTCCATCTTCGTGCGCAACAACGCCGAGGCCACGCTGAACGTCGGCAGCCGCATCCCGGTGTCCTCGGTCACCGTCAATCCCAGCCTGGGCGGCGACACCAGCTTCAGCCAGGTGCAGTACCTGGACACCGGCATCATCCTCAAGGTGCGCCCGCGCGTGACCCGCGACGGCATGGTGTTCTTGGACATCGTGCAGGAAGTCAGCACGCCGGGCGACGTGCCCGACGAGAACGGCAACGTGCGCATCAACAACCGCCGGTTCAAGACCGAGGCGGCGGTGCAGGCCGGCAACACGGTGATGCTGGCAGGGCTGATCAGCGACGGCGTGACCAAGGGCTCGCGCGGCTTCCCGGGCCTGAGCCGCCTGCCGATCATCGGCGGACTGTTCGGCCGGCAGACCACCAGCAACGACCGCAGCGAAGTGATCGTGCTGCTGACGCCGACCATCGTCGCCAACCCGCAGGAAGCCCGCGACCTGACCGACGAATACGGCCAGCGCTTCCGCGCGTTGGAGCCGCTGCACTCACCGCCCAAGAAGTGACGCCGAACGCCCCTTCCGCACTGCCCGTCGTCCTGCTGCCGGTCGGCAGCGACGACGACGCGCTGGATGCCTGCCTGGGGGCGCTGGACGCCGGCACGCCGCCCGGCACCCGCCTGTGGCTGGCCGACGACGCCCAGGCCGGCCCGCGCGGCCTGGCCATCATCGAGCGCTGGCTGGCGCGCACGCGCATGCAGGCCGACTACACCCGCCGCCCGCGCCCGGTGGGCGAAGTGGCGCACCTGGACGAAATGCTGGCGGCCTGCGGCGACGCCGACGTCGTCGTGCTGGCGCCGGACGCGCGGCCGCTGCCGGGCTGGCTGGCGCAACTGGCCGCCTGCCTGGCGCGCGACGCCGCCATCGGCACCGCCACCCCCTGGTGCAACGCCGGCGAGACCGTCGCCTGGCCGCGCCTGGGCGAAATCTCGCCGCCGCCGGAAGACCCCGAGCGCACCGCGCACGCCTGCGCCGCCATGCCGCTGCTGCATCCGGAACTGCCGGCGGCGGTGGCGCACGCGGTGGCCCTGCGCGGGAGCGCGCGCCGACGCGTGGGCGGGCTGGACAGCGCCAGCTACGCCAGTTGGTACGCCGCGCTGGTGGACCTGTCGCTGCGGCTGGCGGGGATGGGCTGGCGCAACGTGCTGTGCGAGACCGCCTTCGTCGCCCGCAGCGGCGAGGGCGGGCCGGGCGAAGGCGACATGGACGCGCTCAACGCGCGCTGGCCAGCCTGGACCCCGCGGCTGGCCACCTTCCTGATGCAGGACCCGCTGCGCGCGCAGCGCGAGCGCCTGCACGCGCTGTATGTCGAGGCCGGCTCGCCGGAGCGCCAGCGTGATCTGTTCGGCTGAGCGCGCCGGCATTGCCGCGGTGGTGGTCACCCACCAGAGCGCGGAGAGCATCGACGACTGCCTGCTGCGGCTGCGTGTGGCCGAGGGCGTGGAGGAGATCCGCGTGGTCGACAACGCCTCCGCCGACGGCACGCTGGAGATCGTGCAGCGCCACGCCCTGCAGGATGCGCGCGTGCGCTTCGTCGCCAACCCCGACAATCCCGGCTTCGCGGTCGGCTGCAACCAGGGCGCGCGGGAAAGCGCGGCGCCGTGGCTGGCGTTCGTCAATCCCGACCTGATGGTCGAAACCGACACCTTGTCGCGGCTGCGCGCGCATGCGGCGGCGCTGCCGCAGGACGCCTTGCTCGGCGTGGACCTGATGGACGAGGACGGCGCGCGCGATCCCGCCGCGCGCCGCCGCGATCCCGTGTTCGCCGCCATGCTGCGCTCGCCGGGCAGCGCGGCCAGGCTCGGCGTGGCGGTGGACGAGCGCGCTGCGCTGCAACCGGTGGATGCGGTATCCGGCGCGCTGATGCTGCTGCCGCGTGCACTGTTCGAGCGCCTCGGCGGGCTGGACGAAGGCTATCGCCTGCATGCCGAGGACCTGGATTTCTGCCGCCGCGCGCGCCAGGCCGGCGCCTGCGTGGCGGTGGCCAACGACATCCGCGTGCTGCACCTCCGAGGCGTCTCCAGCCGCGCGCGGCCGCTGTTCGTGGAATGGCACAAGCACCGCGGGCTGTGGCGCTACTTCCGCCGCTTCGAGGCGCCGCAGTGCGGCGCGTTCACGCGCGCCGCCGTGTTCGGCACGATATGGCTGCGCTTTGGCGCGGTGGCGGCGAAGGGCTGGCTGCGCCGCCGGTGAAGCGGTGCCGGCGCGCGCCCGCGCCGTCGTCCACCGTGGGTAGTGCGTCGGCGAAGGACAGGTGCCGGCGCGCGTGCAGGCGAGGACGGCGGCCGTTCTCGCACGTAGGTCGTCAGCCGCAGACCCGGTGGCCGGCCGAGGCCAGCGCCGCCACGGCGACTTCCAGATGTTCCTGCTGCACCAGCACGTAGTCCGTGTCGTAGGTCGACAGGGCGAAGATGCCCACGCCCGCCGCCGCCAGCGGGTCCAGCACCGACTTCAGGATGCCGGTCAGTTCGAAGGCGAACGGGCCCTGCAGGCGGAACGCGCGCCAGCCGCGCCGGCAGCGCACGCTCGCGGGCACCGCGTCCTCGGTGCAGACCAGCGAGAGCTCCTCATCGGTCCAACTGGCGTGGCGCAGCCCTTCGGCGGGCCACCACGCGGGCAGGGAGTCGGTCGGCGGCAGTTGCGCCACCGCGAAGGCGCCGGGCAGCAGGTGCAGGACCTGCGCGGTGGCGTTCATCCGAAGCGGCCTTCCAGCCAGAACATCAGGTTGATCGCCACCACCACCACCACGGTATAGATCAGCGACAGCGGCCCGCCCACGCGCCACAACTGGCGCGAGGTGTAGTTGGCCGGCCCCACCACCATCGAGATCACCGGGTTGGAGGCGGTCATCAGGTTGTTGGACGCCGACAGCGCCACGATCAGCGCGAACGCGGTGGGATTGCCGCCGGCGGCCAGCGCCAGATTGATCGCCATCGGCACCATCACGATGGTGGCGCCGACGTGGCTGATGACCAGCGAGAAGGCCGTCGTCAGCAACGCCACCGCCAGTTCCAGCGCCCACACCGGGATGCCCTCGGGCAACCGCTCCACCGTGTGCCCGGCCACCCACGCCGCCGCGCCGCTGCTGTCCATCGCCCAGCCCAGCGGGATCAGGCCGGCCATCAGGAAGATCGTCTTCCAGTTGATCGCCGAATACGCCTCGTCCATCCGCAGCACGCCGGTCAGCAGCATACCGGCCACGCCGGTCATCAGGGTCAGCGCCACCGGCAGCTTCGACGTCAGCGCGATGACGATGGTGATGGCGAAGATGGTCATCGCGATCTTGAACTTGTGCGGGCGCTGCTCGCCCTTCGGGTAGTCGGTCACCACCACGAAGTCGCGGCCCTCCGCCGCCTGTCCCAGGTCCTGCCAGATGCTGTGGAACACCAGCATGTCGCCGGCGCGCAGCTTCTCCTCGCGCACGTTGTCGCGGATGACCTTCTTGTCGCGGTTGATCGCCAGCAGGCTGATGCCGTTCTGCTTGCGCAGGCGCAGCTCGCGCGCGGTCTTGCCGATGAAGCCGGAAGTCGGCGGCACCACCGCCTCGGAGATGCCGGCGCGGCTGGGGTTGAACAGGTCGCCGAACTGGCGCAGGCGCGAGGACATGCGCAGGAAATGGTTCTGCGCGAAATCGGCCACCTCCTGCCGCGGGCCCATCACGCCCAGCACGCTGCCCACCCAGATGCGCATGTCGGCCGGCGGCGCCAGGCGGGCGTCGTTGCCGGTCTGCAGGGCCAGCATCAGCGGCGCGTCGTGCAGTGCCTCGGCCTCGCCCAGCGACATGCCCACCAGCGGGCTCTCGGCGGTCACCGTGAGTTCGAACACGTCGCCGTCGATGCCGTAGGTGCTGGCGAAGTAGCTCTCGGTGCGCGCCGGGGTCACGCTGGTCTCGGTCTCCTCGGCCAGCTTGCGGTCGCCGTAGAAGCGGAAATACAGCAGCGAGGCGACGATCAGCGCCACGCCGATCGGCAGCGGCGCGAACATGCGCAGCGGCTCCAGCGTGGCCATGCCGGAGGGCAGGTTGTTGTTGGCCGAGATCAGCAGGTCGTTGAGCAGGATCAGCGGCGAATTGCCCACCATGGTCAGCGCGCCGCCCATCACGATGGCGGCGGCGATGGGCAGCAGCAGGCGCTGCAGCGACAGCCCGGTGCGCGAGGACAGCCGCGAGGCCACCGGCAGGTACAGTGCCATCACCGACGGGTTCTGCATGAAGGACGAATTGAGGCCGGCGATGGCGGTGGTCATCAGCAGCAGTCGCTGCTCAATGCCGTGGCCGCGCCGCAGCAGCCACGAGGCCAGCCGGTTCAGCGCGCCTGTGCGGTCCAGCCCGGCGCCCAGGATCATGGTGGCGATGATGCTCATCACCGCGTTGCCGGAGAAGCCGCCGAAGATCTCCTCCGGCGCGATCAGCCCGGTGATGCCCAGTACCACCAGCACCACCAGCGCCACCAGGTCGGCGCGGATGCGCTCGAACAGGAACATCGCCATCGTGAAGCCGACCAGCCCGAGGACGAGCTTCATGTCGTTGGTCAGCGTCAGGGCGTTTTCCATCAGCGGCGGGGGACCAGGGGCCGGAAGTCAGGCGCCGGGCGGGCGCAAGGATGAAGGCGGGACGGCGCCGGCGCCGGACAGGCGGTGGGAGCGGGCGTCGCCACGCGGCCATGTGGTGCGTGGCAGGCGTGGTGTTTCCATGGCGTGTTCCCGCTCGATGTCATGAACCTTCCAACTCCCAGTATCCAACCCCGGCCTCTGGCCTCCGGTCCCTAGCCTCTGTCGTACAGAAGATCCCACACCCCGTGCCCCAGCTTCTGGCCACGGGTCTCGAAATGGGTCTGCGGCCGCCAGTCCGGGCGCGGCACGCTGCCGCGCGGGCCGGCGCGGTTGGACAGGCCCGGGGTGGCGTCCAGCACGTCCCACATGTGCTCGGCGTAGGCTTCCCAGTCGGTGGCCGCGTGCAGGCGGCCGCCGGGGCGCAGCTTGCGCACCAGCAGGGCGGCGAATTCCGGCTGCACCAGGCGGCGTTTGTTGTGGCGCTTCTTGTGCCAGGGATCGGGGAAGTAGATGCGCACTTCGTCCAGCGCACCGTCGGGCACTTCGTTGTCCAGCACTTCCACCGCGTCGTGGTGGTAGACGCGCACGTGGTCGCTGCCGTCCTCGGCCAGCGCGTTGAGCAGGCGGCCCACGCCGGGTGCGTGCACCTCGATGCCGATGTAGTCGCGGTCCTTGTCGCGGGCCGCGGCGAAGCGCAGCGCCTCGCCGTTGCCGAAGCCGATCTCCAGCACGCGCGGCGCGCGGCGGCTAAACACGGCGTCGAAGTCGCGCGGCTGCCCGGCGTAGTCCAGGCCGAAGCGCGGCCACTGCGTGTCGAAGGCGCGCTGCTGCGCCTCGGTGAAGCGGCCCTGGCGCAGCACGAAGCTGCGCACCTCGCGCCGGCCCTCGGTCACCGTGAACGGCTTGGGCGGGGTCTTGGCGCCGGGACTGGAGAACGGATCGGTCAAGGCAGCTTCCTTTCGTGGCCGGCCGAAGGCGTCGGCCGACGCCCACGGCGCGGCGACGCGGCCCGGGGCGCCTGCCGGTTCACCCGATGAGCCCGTCGACGGGGCTGGACGCCGAAGCGTTGCGCTTGCGCGGGATGCGCCCGGCCAGGAAGGCTTCGCGGCCGGCTTCCACCGCCTTGCGCATGGCGCTGGCCATCAGCACCGGGCGCTTCGCCCCGGCGATGGCGGTGTTCATCAGCACGCCGTCGCAGCCCAGCTCCATGGCGATGGCGGCGTCGGAGGCGGTGCCCACGCCGGCGTCCACCAGCACGGGGACCTTGGCGTTCTCGATGATCTCCAGCAGGTTGTACCTGTTCTGCACGCCCAGGCCCGAGCCGATCGGCGCGGCCAGCGGCATCACCGCCACGCAGCCGATCTCCTCCAGCCGGCGGGCGAGGATGGGGTCGTCGCTGGTGTAGACCATCACCTGGAAGCCGTCGGCGACCAGCTTCTCGGCCGCGGCCAGGGTCTGCACCACGTCCGGGTAGAGGGTCTTCTGGTCGCCCAGCACTTCCAGCTTCACCAGGGTGTGACCGTCGAGCAGTTCGCGCGCCAGCCGGCAGGTGCGCACGGCGTCGTCGGCGGTGTAGCAGCCGGCGGTGTTGGGCAGGATGGTGTACTTGTCCGGCGGCAGCACGTCGAGCAGGTTGGGCTCGTTGGGCGACTGGCCGAGGTTGGTGCGGCGGATGGCGACAGTGACGATCTCGGCGCCCGCGGCCTCGGTGGCCAGCCGGGTTTCCTCGAAATCCTTGAACTTGCCGGTGCCGGTCAGCAGGCGGGAACGGTAGGTCTTGCCCGCGATCACCAGCGGGTCATGGGGGGCGGTGTTGGACATGCGGCGATTATCGCCCATGTCGCCCGATGATGTGGGCGCTTGCGGGCCAAGCGCGAACATGAGTGCGAGCAGGACGGAAGTCGCCATCGCGCCGCGCGGCTTCGCATGGCTGTCACGTAGCCTTGCTGCCGTGCGCCTTCACGCGGCCGCGTAGCGGCTTCCGTCTCAGCCGCCTCCCAGCGCGTGCACGATCTCGACCCGATCGCCCGGTTGCAGCGGAGTGGCGGCATGCGCGCTGCGCGGGACGATCTCGCCGTTGACCTCCACGGCCACGCGGCGCTCGGCCAAGCCCTGCTGTTCCAGCAGGCTGGCGATGGTGCTCTGGTCGGGCACCGCCTGGGCGTGCCCGTTCAACTGGATGTCCATGCCGGCATTGTCGCCCACGGCGGCGGGCATGCGTAGCCGTAGCCCGCACCGGCGACGGCCAGGCCGCCTCGGGAAGGGAGCCCGCCATTCCGTCGTCCCCCTTGCGGGCGGTGACGCAACGGCTTCGGGCCTCGGGTAGCGGCGAGAAGGGATTGTTGGCCAGCGCAGGCGGACGACGGGCAAGGGCTTTCCCCGGCGACGCACCCCGGACCCGGCTGCCATGCCGCATTGCCGCATTGCAGCGTGTACCCGGGCCGGGTTGGTGGAACGATGCGCCATGCGCAGCCGTACGGCAGAGCCGGCGCGCATCCGAATTCCTTCGCTTGCCCCCGGGAGACTCCATGAAGCGTTCCATCCTGCCCGTCCGTTCCCTGCTGGCCACCGCGCTGGCGCTGGCGGCGGCCCCCGTCCTGGCTGCGGACAGCCCGTATTCCCAGACCATCTTCTTCGGTGACAGCCTGACCGACTCGGGCCACTTCCGGCCGGCGCTGGTCCAGGTGGGCGGCCCTTCGGCCGCGATCCTGGGCCGCTTCACCACCAACCCCGGCCTGGTGTGGTCCGAATACCTGGCCGAGTACTACGGTACCGGCGCGGCCAGCGCCAACCAGGGCGGCACCAACTACGCGGTCGGCGGCGCGCGCGTGGGCACCAACAGCAGCGGCGCGCTGGGGCCGATCCCGGCGATGACCGCGCAGGTGACCGGCTACCTGTCCGCCAACGGCGGCCGCGCCGACCCCAATGCGCTCTACACGGTGTGGGGCGGCGCCAACGACCTGTTCGCGATCACCAGCGGTGGCGCCGATCCCACCACCACCATCGGCGGCGCGGTGACGGCGCAGGTCGGCATCATCGGCGCCCTGCAGAACGCCGGCGCGCGCTACATCCTGGTGCCGACCATCCCCGACCTGGGCGGCACGCCGGGCTTCCGCGCGCAGGGCGCGGCGGCGATGGCGGCGGGCACGCAGTTGTCCACCACCTACAACACCGCGCTGTTCGGCGCGATCAACAGCGCCGGCCTGCGGGTGATCCCGCTGGACACCTTCACCCTGCTGCGCGAGATCATCGCCAGCCCGGCCGAGTACGGCTTCGCCAACGTGACCGGCACGGCCTGCAACCCGCAGATCACCGCGCAGTCGCTGACCTGCAGCCCGCTGAACTACGCCACGCCCAACGCGCCGGACACCTACGCCTTCGCCGACGGCGTGCATCCCTCGTCCAAGGCGCACGCCATCCTGTCGCAGTACGCGGTGTCGATGCTGGAAGGGCCGCGGCAGATCGCGCTGCTGCCTTACACGGCGTCGGTGCACGGACGCGCGCGCGCCGATCGCGTGGCTTCGCACGTGGGCGGCAAGCCGGAAGGCGACGGCATGCGCTGGTGGGGCGACGTGCGCGGCGACTTCCTGCGCTACGAGCACGGCGACCTGTACGACGGTGCCGGCCCGATGGGCACCTTCGGCGTGGACTGGTCGCGCGGCTCCTGGGTGTACGGCGCGTTCGCCGGCTACGGCCGCGGCAAGTACGACTTCGGCCGGCGCGCCGGCAGCTTCGACGAGAGCGACGCCAGCCTGGGCGGCTTCGCCGGCTGGTACGGCGACCGCCTGTGGGCCAACGCGCAGGCCAGCTACACCTGGATCTCCTACGACGTGGACCGCGAAGTGCAACTCGGCGGCATCACCCGTCGCCACAGCGGCTCGCCCGACGGCACCAACCTGACCGTGGCCGCCAGCGCCGGCTTCGAATTCGGCGAAGGCGCGTTCCGCCATGGGCCGGTGGTCAGCCTGGTGTCGCAGAGCATCGAGATGGACGGCTACACCGAGAGCAACCCCGGCTCGACTGCGCTGGGCTATCCGGACCAGGACTTCGATTCGCTGATCGGCAGCGCGGGCTGGCAGGCCAGCTACGCGATCAACGACCACCTGCGGCCCTATGCGCGGCTGACGTTGGACAAGGAGTTCGAGGACCCGGCGGAGGAAGTGTTCGCACAGGCGCTGTCGCTGCCGGGCACCGCCGCGTACGCCGTGCCCGGACTGCGCACCGACGACAGCTACGGCACCGTGCTGCTGGGCGCGCGCACCACGCTGTTCGGACTGGACGCCGACCTCGGCGTGACCACCACGGTCAACCAGAGCGGCGGCACCAACAGCACGGCGTTCATGTCGCTGAGCGGCCGCTTCTGACGGGCCAAGGGCAGGCGGCGCCGACCACCGGCGCCGCATTGCCTTGCCAGCCCGGCCGGCATAGACTCCGTGCATCCGCGCGGGTGTAGTTCAATGGTAGAACTGCAGCTTCCCAAGCTGCTAGCGTGGGTTCGATTCCCATCACCCGCTCCA